>JADHED010002074.1_pt1 | contig 14877 bp, 15 predicted proteins | sample 8952041 | NCBI WGS metagenome assembly JADHED01 (sample SAMN16124423, study PRJNA663239) | bioreactor sludge metagenome | isolation source: sludge (control) | place: India:Bengaluru | collected 2018-09-08
TCAGGAAAAAAAAACAGGGTCTGATGAAACCTGTTTCATAACAATTTGGTAAAGGATGATCAGATTACACCCAATTCTTTGCCCACTTTTGTAAAGGCTGCAATCGCCTTGTCGAGATGGGCTTTTTCATGTGCGGCTGAAATCTGCACCCTGATTCGTGCCAGACCTTTGGGAACAACAGGAAAATAAAATCCTATTACATAAATGCCTTCCTCCAGCAATTTGGAAGCAACTTGCTGCGAAAGTCTGGCATCGTATAACATTACAGCACAAATAGCTGACCTGGTGGGCTTTATATCGAATCCGGCAGCTGTCATACCTTCCAGAAAATATGCAGTGTTTCGGTGCAGTTTATCTTGAAGTTCCGTTGTTTCGCTCATCATGTCAAACATTCTGATACCTGCGTTGACCACTGCGGGAGGTAGCGAATTTGAAAACAGGTAAGGACGCGAACGCTGACGCAACAATTCGATTATTTCTTTGCGGCCTGTGGTAAAGCCGCCGATGGCACCGCCAAAAGCCTTACCGAGTGTGCCCGTAATTACATCCACTTCGCCGCGGATATTGTAAAGCTCGGTCACGCCGCGGCCTGTTTCACCAACAACGCCAGCCGAGTGGCATTCATCGACCATGACAAGGGCATCATACTTTTTGGCCAGCGCATTGATCTGATCCATCGGTGCAACATTGCCATCCATCGAAAAAACACCATCCGTAACAATGATTCGAAATCTTTGCTGCTGAGCTTCAATCAATTGCTTTTCGAGGTCTTCCATGTCAGCATTGGCATAACGGTAGCGTTTGGCCTTGCTCAACCTCACCCCATCAATAATGGAAGCATGGTTGAGTGCATCGGAAATAATCGCATCCTCTTCGCCGAAAAGGGGTTCAAAAATACCACCATTGGCATCAAAGGCTGCTGCATAAAGAATCGTATCCTCTGTGCCAAAAAAATCAGCGATCTTTTTTTCCAACGTCTTGTGAAGGTCTTGCGTGCCGCAGATAAACCTGACCGAACTCATGCCAAAGCCATGGCTGTCGAGGGCCTCTTTGGCCGCCGCGATCAGCGAGGGGTGATCGGAGAGACCAAGGTAATTGTTGGCACAAAAATTCAGAACCTTTTGGCCGCTTTCGAGGGTAATCTCAGCGTTTTGCGGACTCACAATGATGCGTTCATTTTTGTAAAGGCCTGCTTCGCGAATCGAAGCAAGCTCTTGCTGAAGAAACTGTTGAATCTTGCCGTACATAAAAATGATGTTAAGTTTTCTTGCCCGGCAGAATTGCTGCCAAAGGCTTGATAAGTGATTAATTTGAAGCCTCAAAGTTAAGACAGTTTGATGAAACGGGCATCAGTCTCTGACAAAAATGAACAATCAGGCTAAATGGCAACAGAAGCAAACGCAACCAGCTGCAACAAAAAAAATGCGACCTTTGCAGTTCAAACTTCAGAACATGGAAATAGCTTCATTGGTTTCAGGCGGTGTCGACAGTTCTGTTACAATTCCTTTACTCAAGGAACAGGGTTATGATCCGGTGATTTTTTACATCAAAATAGGCATGGAAGACGTACCGGGTTTTATCGATTGTCCATCGGAAGAAGACATCGAAATCACCTCCTATATTGCGCACAAATACGATTGCCACATGGTGATTGTTGATCTGCAAAAAGAATATTGGGAAAGTGTAGTGGCCTATACCATCGATGCCGTTAAAAAAGGACTTACACCCAATCCTGATGTGATGTGTAACCGCCTGATCAAGTTTGGAGCCTTCGAAGAGCGTTTTGGCAATCAATTTGATAAAATTACTACCGGACATTATGCCAGGACAATCGAGAATGAGCAGGGTCATTTTCTTTCCACGGCTGCCGACCCGGTGAAAGACCAAACCTACTTTTTAGCACGTATCACCTATGCGCAACTCTCGAAGCTGATGTTTCCGGTGGGTGGTCTGCTCAAACCTGAGGTGAGATCGCTGGCCGAAAAGATGAAATTACCCAGTGCACACCGACCCGATAGTCAGGGAATTTGTTTTCTGGGAAAAGTTAATTACAACGACTTTATTCGTCGGTATGCAGGCGAAAAAGAAGGGAAAATTATTGAGTTTGAAACGGGCAAAATTTTAGGAAAGCACAAAGGCTTTTGGTTTCACACCATCGGTCAGCGCAAAGGGCTTGGTTTAAGCGGAGGACCATGGTTTGTGGTAAGAAAAGACATCGGTGAAAACCTGATTTACGTTTCAAATGGCTACGATCCCGTGGCACAATACCGTGAATTGATTCCACTTACCGATCTCCAGCTGCTTCATCCTGATTTCAGACTCAAAGATGGTATGGAACTGCGTTTTAAAATCCGACATCAACCCGATTTTAACGTTGGTAGGATCAGAATAACAGATCAAAAAGTGCTGATTCAATCAACCATTCCAGTGTCGGGTGTTGCTCCCGGTCAGTTTGGAGTGCTCTATCACGCCAGCGAACCTATTTGCCTGGGCAGTGGCGTTATTGATCAGGCAGACGAAGGCTGAACCCGATTATTTTTATCCTCACTTTTGAGAGTTTTGTCCGAAAAGCTGCTAACTTCGCTTCTTTATCGGACTTGAAAATTGGAAAAGTCTGAAGCAGCCCGATTCAGCATGGTCGAACAAATAATCAGTTTATGAAATCTTTCTGTTTGTCTTTACTTACCCTCCTGGGTTTGTTGGTTCTTTCAATGAATGCTTTGGCGCAACAGCCGTCGCCTCCCCTTACGGTGACAACTTATGACAGCCTGACTGCAATTGTCAACCGACTCGATCAACAGTCGGAATACATTACGAATGAAGTGATTGGACAATCAGTCAATGGGAGAAACATTGTTGCAATGAAGTTTTCAGCCGGCAACTTCGGTATGGATAACAACAAGCTGAAAGTCTTGATTTTTGCCCAGCAACACGGCAATGAACAAAGCGGAAAAGAAGGTGCATTGATGCTTGCCCACTGGCTCCTGATGAAAGAAAACACCTGGCTGCTTAACCACCTCGACCTGGCACTAATTCCGCAAGTTAACCCTGATGGTGCTGAAGCAAACAAACGCCGGAACGGAAATAATATGGACCTCAACCGCAATCACCTGATCCTCACAGAGCCTGAAACACAGGCGCTTCATCATTTTTTCGATCAGCACCTTTTTGAAGTCACACTCGATGTGCATGAATATGCTCCCTACGGCGATGATTGGAAGCAGTTTGGCTACCGTAAAAATACCGAAGTTGCCCTTGGCGGATGTACCAACCTTGGTGTTGACAAGCAACTCAGGTCACTTGCAAACCAGAAAGCGCTGCCTTTTATGATGGACTATATCCGCAGAGCCGGTTTTAGTTCGTTTGTATATTGTCCGGGCGGACCTCCGGAAATTGACTACATCAGACACAGCACTTTCGATATCAACGATGGAAGACAAAGTTTCGGAATTCAGCAAACATTTTCATTTATTCAGGAAGGAATGAATGGCGAAGATCTGTTTGCCGATAACATTAGCCGTCGGGCAGCGGGCCAGATGACAGGAATGACGGCGCTGCTGCAGTTTGCAGCAGAAAACTGCAGTCTGATTAAACAACAGGTAAATGATTCACGCAGAGCTCTTTACGTTGATTCACTTCAAACCAGAGTCTCCATACAGTCAATCCATCTGTCTGACGGTAGTATACTCGAATTGCCTTTGTGGTCCTATTTCACCGGAAAAGATACAGTGGTCAGAGTTCAGGATTATCGTCCGACAGTGGGCACTCTCACCGATGTTGAATGGCCAGAAGGTTATCTTATCCCATTGCAAAATACTGATCTGCTTGCCTGGACAGCGAGGCATGGAATGAAATCTGTAAGCTTGCCTGAAAACGGTGTGAAATTTGAGCGCTACTTTATACATGCAATCGACAGCATTGATTTTGAACGGGATATTATCGTTGATCCAGTAACTGAAAAGTCGGAAACAAGCCTGGCGGACGATACTGAATACCTGTTTTTCCCTACAGCTCAATTAAAAGGGCGGTTGCTCGTCATTGCCATGGAACCTAAATCGATGCTTGGACTGGTTACCTACGACCGGTATAAAAATCATTTAAAAGAAAAGACCTATTTCCCTGTTATCAGAGTAGTAAAAAAATAATTCACACCAATTAAAACAGCCTTTATGAAGATTGAAAACATCGAACTTTTCCACATCAGGATGGAACTCGTGAGTCCGTTTACCACTTCGATGGGAACGGAATACGACGAAGAACACATTATCGTGAGAGTTGGTGCGGAAGGGCTTACCGGCTGGGGTGAATCGGTGGCTGAAGGCACACCTTTTTATTCCTATGAAACAGTGCAGACAGCCTGGCATATTTTAAAAGACTTTCTGATTCCCGACATCCTTGGAAAAGAACTCAGCAGCATCGGTGATGCTATTGGTGCCTGGGAAAGAGTGCGTGGTCACCGAATGGCAAAAGCAGGGCTTGAAGCTGCATTGTGGGATCTTTTTGCCAAAGCACAGGACATTTCACTTTCCCAGCTCCTTGGTGGCAACCGCCAAAAAATTGATGTGGGCGTCAGCATCGGTATCCAGGAAAATGAAAGCCAGCTGCTAAGGAAAGTAGAAGGCTACCTGAAAGAAGGATACAAGCGGATTAAAATCAAAATCGCACCCGGTCACGACCTCATTTACGTGAATGCCTTGCGTCGGGAGTATCCCGATCTGCTGCTTCAGGTTGATGCCAACTCAGCCTACACCCTTGGGCACAGTGATGTTTTCACTCAAATGGATGAGGCTAACCTGCTCTTGATCGAGCAGCCCCTCGGTTATGAAGACATTTATGAGCATTCCAAGCTTCAAAAACTGCTCAAAACACCCATCTGTCTCGACGAAAGCATCCACAGCCTCGACAATACACGCGCCGCCATTGAACTCAACAGTTGCCGGATCATCAACATCAAGCCAGGAAGAGTGGGTGGTTTCAGCGAATCAAAATTGATACACGACTACTGTGCTTCACAAAACGTTGCCGTATGGCATGGCGGCATGCTTGAATCGGGAATTGGCAGAGCCGGCAATGTTGCCCTGGCTTCTCTTCCAAACTTCAGCCTTCCGGGTGATATTTCAGCGAGCAAGCGCTACTATAAGCAGGACATTGTTTTACCCGAATTCACTGTCAACAGCGACGGAACCATGGATGTTCCTTCCGGACCCGGAATCGGCGTGGAGATCGATCAACAAGCACTTAAAAAGGTTACTGTCAGAAAAGAAATTTTCAAAGCCTGAGTTTTGCGAAAGTTGATTTTTTCAGGGATCAAGCTCATTTCATTTCGATTATTCATTTCCAGCATCATAGCTTTTTAGATTCAATAAAACACACCAAGAATCTGAAGTATGTCAGCTGCTGAATCACTCTTAAAATTCAAGAAAAGTCGATAAAAGCGGGCTGTTTTTGGTAAAATCTTCGTAAATTGCCTGTTTTTAAGCCCAATTAAATATGAAACGTTTATACACCTCGTTTTTTATAGCCATGCTGCTGCTTTCGGGCTGTTCCAAAGTGGCCGATGAAAGTTATGAGGAGCTGATCCTCGGCACCTGGCTGAATACCCATGTAAATGAAACAGCTGTAGAAACAGATGCAGCTTACGTGATGGAATTTCGCGAAGGTGGTATCGAATTCTATTCAACCGGCTACCAGATCGATGAAAACAACCGCAAATGGATTGATGGCACCCAGTTTAGCTACAGTTTCAACAACAACCAGCTGGTTATTAGCGGAACCAACAGTTTCGATGCCTTTTTTGAAATGGTTTTTGTGCTGGAATATATCAGCAAGACAAAATACATTTATAAGGTTGGAAGTTTCAAAATCAATGGCATCGACTATCCCGACGAGAAAGTTTATACCTGTACCCGTGTTTCGAATGATTTGAAGTCCAGCATAACAGGCACCTGGTATGGGAAATCGACTGAGACCGGAAGTGCAGACACAGCTTTTCATTATTGGCAGTATTTTGACAATGGCTCTTACGATTATTTTTACCGCAACGAAGGAGGCAATTGGATTAACAAACCCGACAATGAAGGAAAATACTACCTCTATGGAAATCATTTGGCTACCAATTTTACCAACGACCTCATTTCAGGTGGAACAGGACTGGCATACGAATGCTGGGAAGTTAGCATCAACGGCAACACCATGAACTGGACAGGACGTCGGTCGGGTGGCCGGATTGCCTCCTACAGCATGCAAAGAGTAAGTTCACCACCCATTTCAGGCCAGTAATATCCCGGAAGATCAAGCCGGATGTAATTCATTTCATGATCGGGTCAGATATTTAAATCAGTCATTTAACTATCTCTTGCATTGCGAACAAGTAATAAACAAGAATCGCAAAAGTGCATGTTTTTTTGATCAATGTCTTCAACATAAGTGCTGGATTGCATCACACAACCGGGAGTGTGACAGTGGATTAGTCCATAGCAATGACCTAGTTCGTGGTTTACTTCTTTGATCAACCGGCTCAAAAATACTTTTTCGTCTCTGGCAAGACCATATCGTTCGTTTGACAATCGGTGAGCTGAAGCTATCGCCGATTTACCATTTAGGTAGGCCTGACCGTAAATGTATGTCAGAATAGGAATAAAAATATCTACACTGAAAAGCCCGATCAGTTTTCCCTGCTCAAAACCCGCTCTCTGATCCACAAAGGCAAGCAATTTATTTCCGTTGTATTGTTTGCGTGACGAATCAAAAAACTCACTCAGGTCAACATATTCTTTTCTAAAAGTGAAGACAGCATCGAATTCTTTGCCTGCAACAGCACCCACTTCGCTGAGCAGATCGTTGTCGAAGTGGCCGAAGTTGAACAATGTAATTTTTTTTTGTGTCATGCTGTCGGGGGGAGCTGGCAGATCAGCGAATCCGGATTGGCAGGGGTCAGCCTTGCTTCAGGTCGTATTTTTTTATTTTGTTGTAGAGTGTAACCCTGTCAACCTGCAAGGCTTTAGCGGCTCGTGAAATGTTCCAGTCATACTTATTCAGGATGGAGAGCACGTGTTTTTTTTCGAGATCTTCCAGGCTTTCAGAAGAAATTGTGGCAATTTCTTTTTGCAGCGGAAGGTCTTTCACCCTGATTTCCTTTCCATTACCAACCACAATGGCCCTTTCGATCATATTTTCGAGCTCGCGCACATTACCCGGATAGTCATACTCCTGCAATTTGAGAAGGGCAGCAGCTTCGATGCCGACCAGATTCCTGCTCATAGCCAGACAATATTTTTTGATAAAATGCTGAACCAGCTCCGGAATATCTTCCATCCGGTTTCTTAAGGGCGGGATGCGAATGTTAACCACATTTAGCCGGTAATAAAGGTCTTCCCTGAATCTTCCTTCCTCAACAAGTTGTTTTAAATCGCGGTTGGTGGCACAAATCACCCTGAAATCAGAGCTGATCAGCTTGTTGCCTCCTACCCTGATGAAATTTTTTGTTTCGAGCACGCGCAGCAATTCAATTTGCATCTTCATGGAGATGGTGGCAATCTCGTCCAGAAAAATTGTTCCGTTATCGGCCATTTCAAAACGGCCCTTTCTGTTGTAGACAGCCCCTGTAAAAGCACCTTTTTCGTGTCCAAACAATTCACTTTCAAGCAAACTTTCACTCAAAGCACCGCAATGCACGCTCACGAGGGGGAAATAACGGCGGGGTGAATTGGCATGAATGGCTTTGGCAAATAACTCTTTTCCCGTGCCGCTTTCACCCGTAATGATGACAGAGGCATTGGAAGCGGCTACCTGCTGCACCTCGTGGAGTACCTCGCGAATGGTTTCACTGTTTCCGATGATGTCTTCCACATGCTCAAGGCTAAGGTGCTGCCTAAGCTGTTCATTTTCATGGCTAAGCATGATTTGCCTCGAAGCATTCCGGATGAGATGGGAAAGATCATCCGGGTCAAAAGGTTTGGTAACATAATCAAAAGCTCCGTCTTTAAGTGCCTGCACCGCTGTGTCGACAGTAGCAAAAGCTGTCATGATGATCACGATGGTTTCTTTACGGATTGTTTTGATACGTTTCAATAACTCAAGGCCATCCATTCCGGGCATCTTGATGTCGGTGAGGATTATATCGAAATGATTGTTCTGCACTTTCGGAACAACCGGCCGCAAAACCATCTTCGATAAACCAGTTATACAAAGAATCTCTTACCGATTCTTCATCATCCACGATGAGGAGTGAGATTTTTTTATTCATTTCAATCGTTTTTTGATTTGATGATTGGTAAAGTCACTGAAAAAGTTGTGCCCATACCAGGTTCTGAAGTCACTTGTATTTTACCCTGATGACTGCTGATGATGCCATGGACAATGGGAAGTCCCAGACCAATACCACTGGCTTCGTGTTTAGTGGAAAAGAAAGGTTCAAAAATATTTGGTATGATTTCTTTGTTCATGCCCTGTCCGTTGTCAGTAATTTCAAATACAATGTGTTTTTCATCAGGATTACTGGTTCGGATCACAATTTCGCCATCCGATTCAGGTGGAATGGCTTCGGAGGCATTGACAAGCATGGCCAGGCAGGCTTGTTTGATTTGATTGGGGCTGCAGCTGATTTGGTCGGTTCCGGCTTCGAAGCGGGTGTAGAAAGCGATGTTGGCAATTTTGAGTGGATGACGCATCAACTCGGCAGTTGACATTAATATGGTGTGCAGGTGACAAGACTCATGATCGGATTGGTCTTTGCGCGAAAAATCGAGTAGTCCTTTCACAATATCGCCACAACGTTTTGTTTCGCTTTCGATAAAACGCAGGTTCTTCAACATAGTATCCTTGCGTGAAGGGTCGAATTCGGCTGTTTGCAATTGTTTTTGAATCAGTTTGGCATAAACAAGAATTCCCGAGAGGGGGTTATTCAATTCATGCGCTACCGAAGCTGAAAGCTTTCCAAGTGATGCAATACGCTCTATTTGAATGAGTTCATTTTGCACACTACTCAACTCCTCCGACTTTCGCTGTACTTTGTATTCAAGTTGTTTCGACCAGTTTTCGAGTTCTGTGTTGGCAGCCTGAAGCTTATCAAGCATTTCGTTGAATGCCTGTGACACCTGCCGCATATCATCCATCTGACCCGGATCGGTTTTTAGACGTGTATGCCTGTCGCCCGAGGTCACCGCTAAACTAGCCTCTACGAGCGCCGAAAATGGTTTCTGGATGTGCTTGCGTGTAAACAAGACGAGCAGGGAAGCGAGTAAAAGTGTAGCCACCATGGCAAGTAGAAAATACCGACCGGTGGTATGGCTAACTGCCTGATCATATTCACCTAACGGTAGTTTAATGATCAGTGATCCGAGCACCTCGTCATCCTTTCCATGTGCATGGCACCGGGCGGTATAACAGCTGTTTTCGTTGAAAATCTGATTCCGGATCAACAAATACCGTTCACTGTTGTCGGTTCTGTACATGCTGCAGGCATTTTCCAGGCCGATAATTTTATAGCTTTTCCCCTTTCCGGGAAAGAGGTCGTTGATGGCTTTGTGGCATTGAATGCAGTCGGGCTGGTTGTAGTGTGTGGCATCGCTGGAATAGGAAGAATACACCAGGCTATCGAACTCGTTGTAAAGATTCACTTCATCGATGCCGCTGAGGGTATTGATGATATCGAGGGTGTTATAAAGTGCTGTTTTGTCGTTTTCGAGCATGGAATGATACAAAGCACCTTCCACAATTGAGGCCACATTATTGCCGTTCTGATAAATGATTGTTTTCAGGTAGCGATCGTTGACCGATCGAAAAATGATGAAATAGGCAGCCAGCAGAAACATTGAAAGCAGGGCGATGATTATCACCACCCTGCTGTAGACCGACGAATAAAACTGCCGGAAGCGCTGCCTCAGGCTTCCGGGTTTTGATACTGGATTTTGCCTTCCTTTTGCCATATAAACAATGTCTGCGCAATCATTTTTATTTCCGGCAGAGAAGTAAAAAAGCCCAAAAAACAGCTTTGATCAGCCCTGCAAGAAGTCATGCAATTTCGGTTTTTTTTTGTTCAAAGTCAACCCTCCTTTGAAACAGTGATTGAAGGTAAAAACTTCGTTTCAAAATCATTCCAGATTGCCGGCGGAAGCTCTTCGAGAATGTGCTCGCGGAGTTCGCCACCATCCTGTAATGTAGCAGGTTGCAACTGCGGTTCGTGTTCCGACAGACTGTTGACCAGAAAATCCTTGAAGCGTACGATCTCCTTCTCTGCCCAGCCTGCAGTGGCATCTGCAAGATAATAATCCCTGGTTTCAGCAATCCAGTCGGATGGTCTCATTTCGAGCAACCAGCCATTTCCATAAGGATCCAGCAACAGATTTTCGGCATCTGCATGGCTGTAACGGAGAATTTCTCCCGTCAGCGGCGCAGCAATCTTCATCACTTTTTCGCCTTGTCTGATTTCGAACAATTGTTCTCCTTTTTTCACTAATTCGCCCTCAGCTTTGAGTGGGACTACCCGGATACGACCGGTGATTTTCAACAGCAGGTCGCTCAAGCCTACCCTGGCTTTGCCCGATCTGAGCAGATGCATCCAACTGTGATTGGGGCTGTGATAAACACCACGCGGCATGGTCACAAACTTCAGGCTTAAGGTTCCCAGTGCGTGTCCGATTTGTTGGGTAATTTTTACCTTTTTATTGAGCATAATCCAGAAAGGAATAAGAAACAAAAAGAATACGATGGTCAGAATGTATTCAAAACCCTTGGTTTCGAATAAGTTATAATAATGAAATCCGTCCATATAGTGATTATTTAATGGTTAATAAATCGTATTGGTTAATGGCCGCCACCCACCCATTGAGGCAAACGTTGCAAAACAGGCATCCTGCGAACGATCCAGCGTAAGACCCAAATTTCGATGAAAATGATGGTGAGTGTAACGGTAAACTCCTGCCAGCTTGGGATGTACCTTTCAGCAGCATCCCAGCGGTAACAGATGATGGAAATATTCATCCTGTTGAGCATAATACCAAGTAAGGTGAGCACAGCTGCGATCCGGATAAGCAAAACGTTTTGCCTGCGGTAAGCCATAAAAAACATCAGCATAGGCAAGACAACAAAACCCAGCACCTCGAGCAAAAACCAGTAACCCATCGGGCTATTGATATAGGGATAGTTTTGCTCATGAACAAAAACGAGCACCAGTAGGGTAAGGTAGGCAAACATACCCAAGGCGCATATTTTAGACAAACCGGTAAGGATGTTGTGATGTGCCTGTTGATCATTTTCATTCAGCTGACCGGAAAATACTTTGTGACTGATCGAACCTTCGAAAATGACCATTGAAATGCCGGCAAAAACACTTGAAACAACAAATAGCAGAGGAAGATAGCTGTTATACCAAAGCGGATGAATTTTGTCTTTTGCCATCAGGAAAAGGGCTCCGATGCCCGACTGATGCAGTACCGAGAGTGTGATACCAAAAATTACCGCCCCCATGGCAATTCCTGTCAGGAAGCGATGTAGTTTGCGTGCATTCAGCCATTCGGCAATGGCGGGCGAAAACTCAATTAAAAGAGCAAGCATATACAAGAGAAAATGCCAGCCAACAAGAAAAAGAACCGAGCTTACACCAAAATTATTACCGATAACTACATTGATTACGTTGAGTGGACGGCCCAAATCGAGCAGTAAGGCAGCCGAGTAAAACAGATAGGCCAAAAAACCATTCAGAACAGTCATGCGCAAGATAGGTCGGTACTGTTTCAGGTTTAGTATGTTTACCATGAAAACCAACACATAGGCCCCGCCGGCAAAAGCCACACCTGTCACAACATCAAAACCGATCCAAAGTCCCCAGGGTACATCCTGAGTCAGGTTGGTAACTGAGCCGATACCATTCTTAAACCGAAGAAAAATGATCACTAAACCGACTACTATTACTGGAAAACTGATGATGTTGAAGGGGGTAAATATCTTTCCTTTGGGTTTCAATTCAGAGATTAGGAAGGAGAAAATGCTTTCTTTTTGTCTCATTCCAATTGTTTGTGTATTTGAATTCATATTTCTTCCTCCTTGTTTGAAGATTTTTTTGTGGCTTCATAAATACCGAGCAGAACTGCCGGAAGCAGGATGTCGACAGGAGCAATGCTTGAGATAAAACCCTTGGTAAGTGAGGGGTACGACGTATGCTGTATATTCGTATTGAGTCCAAGTTCGTTGAATGGCACCGGTGAAAGGTATAGCCACGAAGTGCCTCCTGCTTCATGTTCACCATAAATGTGATCAATATATTTGTCGGGTTCATCGTGAATGCGTCTGCGGGCTTCCCTGATCAAATCGCTTCGCTTACCATACATAAGAGCCTCTTCGGGACAATTGTAGGCACAGGCAGGAATCTCTCCTTCACTGATCAGATTAATGCACATATCGCACTTAACAATCTGTGGATTGGTACTGTGATATTCAAATTTTGGAATGTCGAAAGGACATGATATCATACAGTAGCGACAACCCATACATTTATCCTCCCGCCAAATTACAGGTCCTTCGGGTGTTTTATGCATTGCCTGGGTGAGGCAGGCTGCATCGCAGGCCGGCTGGTTGCAATGCATACACTGGATTTTACGCGGTAAACTGCCTTTACTTGTTTCGTAATGATTGACCACCGTACGATGCTTCTCATCTGTTTGCCTGAAAGGCGGATTTTTTGGAATGTCGAAATCCGAAAATCCATGAGCATCCGCACAGTCCCACTCACATCCGTGACAGCCCCGGCAACGTGTTACATCATAAAGAATCCCGTTGAGTTCGGTCCCGCTTTCCGTTTCATTGCTTGCAGCAACTGGTTTGCCCACCGTGAGAGCCATAGCGGTGGCACCCATCGCCTTGAAAAAAGTTCTTCTGTTGATTGACATATTTCTAATTTTTTAATCGAAACGAAGTGCCTAGCTACGCAAAAACATCTGTTGAAAATCTTCCCAAACCCGTGGTTCAGCTGTTTCCATTAACCCTTCAGTCAATTCACCTCCATCAAGCATCACCGGCTGAGCATTAAACTGAGTTGATCCTTGAACAGTATTGACAAGATATTCCTTCAATCGGTTAAATTCGGTTCTTAGCCAATCGCGATAAGGCTCGGCCATGTAAAGAAAATCAAGTTCGCGTTTCCAGTTTTCGGGCTCAATGCGGTAGAGCCAATCGGAGGAAACGTGGTTTCCATCTCCCTTTAAGGCCGGATTAACGGCAATAATCTTACCTGTGACAGGCGACAGGATATTCACTTTTTTGCCCTGATGCGTGATGCTCGCCATCACTTCGCCTTTGGCAAAACTCTTACCCGGAACCATCATTGTCAGTTTCGGTTGACTTCCAAATAGGTGTTGCATGAAATCATCCAGACCAATTTTAACCATGCCATCCTCTTCCAGGAAAGCCCAGCTATGGGTTTTGTCATACATGCGACCTCCCGGCGAACGAAATGAGTCAGCGCCAAAGGTCAAGCCGGACGAAAGTTCAGCTTCAACCGGCATTGAACGATCGCGGAAAAATACATACACTACAAAAGAACCGACCAACAAAATACCAGCCGTAAACAACAGAATCATAATCCAAACTGCTACACCGGCGTTGGCAGTCGTTTCGCCAACAGGCTGCATTTCGGGTTCCAGTTGCCTGATGGCAGCCAATTGTTCATGTTTGTTAAGCGGCATCAAACCGGAGGCAACCAGTTGGTCGTCAGCTTCTGTATAGATCCAGCGAAAAAAGTTCATGTTTGACTCATCAGCATTGTTTGCACTGAGCATTACGTTAACAGACAAGGCTCGGGGATATTTTCCCAACCATACAGCGCGGGCAAATTCAGCCGGACTGTTATAAAACAATTCATTGTCATCCAGTTGTCCGTTGCTGTTTCTGTCGATCGGAATAATTTGCTTGTCAGCATCAAAAATTGCACCTCCATGATTGATCTCTGAGAAAAACACAAACCTTACCCCTTCAACAGTTTGCGGTGTATGATCTGCTTCATTTTGCAGGTCTTCGTTCAAAAAACGCATCAGGCTCAGTCTGACGGCTTCACCCGAAACGGTAGATTCGTTCATCATGGCTTGAATATCACGAATCCTAAGTCCGTGTTTCATCAAAAATCCGGCTTGCGGATGACCGGCATCAATCACGGCCACTACGGCATCGCGCGCTACGAGGAGCTGAATTCCATCCTCTGGCTTTGTGAATCCATAAGACAGGATCAATTTGTCGCTGTTAGTATCTCCGGGGTTCACGGCACCGGGAGTAGCCGAAAGATAAGCTTCTTTTAAGGCGTCGGATAAAGTTCGGAGGGATTCATTTCCCGCATTGGCTGCCTCGAGTTTAACCGGTTGATACAACAGGTATCCTGCAAGAATAACCAGATAAAAAATAACATGTTGTGCTTTCATGGCTTTGTATCGTTTAAAGGTGAATATTATGTTCATGCCTTATTGATAGGCTAAAACCATGCCAACAATTGTTATGTTGTTGTATATCTGTTGTTTATGAAATATCTGCTTGAAAACACAAGCCATCAACTGTTGAATAAATCAACAGCTAAAAAATCCGAATAAACTATCTGATTGATTTATTGGTTTTTATGGTTTGTGTTGATTTTTTATACAGGTGTTGATTTATTCAACACATTATTACAATACACACGATAACAGCACTTTACAGAGCATATAAAAATCAAAATATTGTGAAACATACCAAAGAAAAGCTTCGTTAGGCAAAACTTAACAAGCAACCTAGCCCAAAAGGCTTTATCAGCAGCAAGACGAATTAAATAGTGCTTGTCTTTAAAGTCCGATGGCTTCGTTATATTCGTCATTCATGTCAGTCATTTACATTAGTAAACTCCTGACATTCATTCCGCAC
>JADHED010002080.1_pt1 | contig 14866 bp, 13 predicted proteins | sample 8952041 | NCBI WGS metagenome assembly JADHED01 (sample SAMN16124423, study PRJNA663239) | bioreactor sludge metagenome | isolation source: sludge (control) | place: India:Bengaluru | collected 2018-09-08
TCGGTGACCCGACGCTGGCCGACGCCATCCTCGACCGGCTGGTGCACAACGCCCAGGCGCGAGGTTTCCGGCGCCGACATGGCGATCGGTGGCAACAGGAGGTCGGCGCCGGAAAGAGGCCAGAGCCGCCGCGCGTGTGCGGGTTTGAGGGTCGGCCTAAAGTCGAGCTCCGGGACCCGGCAGGTGAAGCGGGCCGCGCTTGCGGCACTGCGGGGCTGAGACGGATCGGCGATGGCGGCCCGGCCGGACCCCCGCCGTCTTTCCGCGCATGGTCTAGCCAGGGCCATGAAACCAACTCGAGCAAAACCTCCGGTCGCGAACCTACCCTTTGCGCTTGACGCGCGAGCGGCGGGGCGATTTGCATGTTCATCGAACGTGGAAGTCCGGGGCGTCTTGCCCTCGCCCCTCCTTGCGTAGGCGAGCAGCCGGCCTTGACGGGCGGGCGCGGGGGCCTGCTGGGTTCGGAAGAAAGATAGGGGGGACCGATCAATGGCGACCGGCAAGAACCTCAACGCGCTGCAGAAGCCGCTGACGCCCTCCGCCGACTTGGCGAAGGTGGTCGGCGCCGACCCGCTTTCGCGCGGCGAGACCGTCGCGAAGATCTGGGACTACATCAAAAAGAACAACCTGCAGAATCCCGCCAACAAGCGCGAGATCCTGGCTGACGCCAAGCTGAAGCCGATCTTCGGCGGCAAGGATAAGGTCAGCATGTTCGAGATGAACAAGCATCTCGCGACGCACCTGTCCGGGACCCACGGCTCCGGCGGCGGCAAGGACCGCTAGGCGGTGAAGCTACCGTTCGACTTCGGGATCCGCTTCATCCTGCGCCTGGTCGCGCCGGGCGCGCTGATGGCGGCGATCTCCCTGCCGGCGGTGCGGGCGCTGTCCCAGATCATCTACCCGGGGCTCTCCGAGCTGGTGCTGTTCGCGACCAGCGGCCTGGTCTTCGGCTTCGCGCTGCTGCTCCTCGACATGCCGATCTACATGCTGCTAGAAGGCCGGCGCTTCTGGCCCGAGAAGCTGCAGGACTGGGGCGTCGCGCAGCAGGCCGCGCGCCTGACGCAGCTGCAGTCGGCCTCCGGCAGCGCGTCGGGCGCGCGGCGGATCGAGCTCGACATACAGACCGCCCGCTACCCCATCGACGAGACGACCGGGGAGCCGTACGCGACCCACCCGACCCGGCTGGGCAACCTGCTGGCCAGCTTCGAGACCTATCCCGACGTGAAGCACGGGCTGGATGGGGTCTTCTTCTGGCCGCGCCTCTGGGTCTCCATCGACAAGGACCTACGAGAGGAACTCGACAGCGCCCAGGCCGTCGCTGACGGCGCGGTCTACTGCACCTTCGTGTTCGGGCTCTCGGCGCTGATCTGCCTGGGGTACTGGGCCTGGCTCCCGGCTGCGGCCGCCTGGCATTGGCCGGCGGCCGCGGCGGCATGTCTGGCCCTGTCCTGCCTGACCTACCACGTAGCGCTGCCCTGCTATGCGCAGTACGGCGAGCTGTTCATGGCGCTGTTCGACCAGCACCGCGACAAGCTGAAGGCGCCGGACTTCCTGGCCGAGCTCGACCAGCATGTGCAGGGCGCGGTCATGACGCGCACGGCGCGCGACGCGAACCGCGCGGGCTGGCGCTTCCTGCGGTGGCACCTCTATCGCCGGACGCCTACCGGTGCGAACGAGGCGGTGAAGGACTGGTGAGCGAGCGGATGGGGCGGTGATGACCGCGGCGCTGCCGCAAGTGCCGGCACCGCGCGACGACTAGGGTTAGGAATTTTTCGCGTCGGCGGGCCGTTCCGGCGACTGGAGTTCGATATGAGCATTGCCGCTGCATCGGCGATTATCTCCGCGCTGGGATTGTTCCAGAAGGCGTGGGCGGATGGCTCGAAGGCCGATCGGGAAGCGGAGAAGGACCGCGCGAAGCTTCTGAGGGAGGCCGCGCAGGCGCTTCGGATTCTCAGCGAGCAGGCGGAGCACTTGCTTCGTAACCAGGACCTTCCGTCGTTTGCCATTCTGAACATCGCTCGCCAATGCCGGCTCCTGGAGAATTTGTCGCGATGGGCCGACCTTGACAGCGAAGCTTCGGCCCTCGTTCGCCGGTGGGCCGGAACGATCCGCGTCCAACCCGCCTTGCTTATCGCGAAGAGCAGCCAACTGTCGGAGGCGCTGAAGGGACAGGCTCTCGACGACGATCCCGAGCTCAACGGCACGGTCGAAGCAGTACGGGAGATCATGTCGGTCCAACTTCAACTCGAAGAGACCGCTTCGGAATTCGAGGCCATGGCGATCCACCTGGAAGCAGGAACGCTAGCTGCGCCGCGTTAGTCGACAGCCCGCGCCAGGTTCTGCCGTCGGAACGCCCTGCGCCTCGATCCGCATCAGCCGAGTGGCCTCTTCGCGCAGGCGGACGGACCCGGTCAGCGGTCCTCTCGCCAGCCGTCCGTGGCTAGCGGCGAGGCTGCGCCGGGCTAGTCTGCGGCAATGACCATTCCTCCACCCGTCGATCCGCGCCGCCTCGCGCCAGGATCGAGGCGGGCCGTCGCCGAGTTCAACCGGCTGGCGGCGCTGGCGACCTCGCTGCACATCAGAGTCGTGGCTGACTACGGCTGGAAATGCGCGAACGTCTTGCAACCCCTGCCACGTCAACGTCCCCTTGCCGCCTCGATCACAACTTCTGCTCCTGGCGCAGGGCTGAAGTCGGAGTTTTGGACAGCAAGAGATCCTTAGGCAGCGCTATGGCATGTCGCGCATCGACCCCTATTTCGGTGTGGGGAACCACGAGTTCCGCAAGGCCTCTGCGTCGGTAGGGCGACGATGCGCCAGCGCGTCAAGCTCGGCGCGGATACGCTGCTGGTCCTTCGCCGCTGCGCTGCGCACCAACGCGCCGACCAGGCGGCCATGGGCGAGTAACCAATCGATTCCGTCGTCGCGGGCGAGCAACTGGGGCACGAGGAGGCCGCCAGAGAATTGTATTGTGCCCAGGCCTTCTGGTCCGGCCAGTAACGCACCCCCCGCCGCCAGCAACTGCACAGGATCGCTCGCCGTTTCGGCCATCAGCGAAATGCCAATCGTGTTGAGAAGCGCCGCGCGCGCGGAGGGCGTCGTCCAACGGGTCAGCTTGAACCATCGCGCACGACGTCCGCCGTCCGCGTTCGCTACGATCGACGGAGCGGCGCCCTCAAGAATGCTGGACAGCGCGGACCCGACCTCGATCTTGCTTTGCGGAAGCGCCTCCAGCGCCTCGATCAACGGCATCGGGCCGCCACCCGCCTCCAGGGCGTCGGACCACTGGCCACCTTCTACGCTGTTCAATAGGGACTGCAGGTGCCGTCCCAGTGGCGAACGGTTCTCCATGACCTTGATCAAACGGAGGTAGAGGGGCGTCGATATCTGCAGGTCGAGCCCTCGGACCGCGTTCCAGAAGCCATCGCGCCCGGCGAGCGTTCGCCAGAAGTCGTCGGCGTCGAGCAGAAGTTCCAGGTAGCCGGGCAGGTTGCCCATGGCGTTGGCCGCGGTCTCCTCGATGTTCATCCGAGGCAGCCGCGCGCTGCCGGCCCCGCGGAGCAGCGCAGCTTGGCGAGGATGGTTGGAGAACAGGTCCAGCAGGGCGGCCATGCTGTCGTTGCCCATCAAGTCGCGCAGCGCGAGGTCAAGGTGCGCCGCGAGGCCTGGATGTCGATCGACGACGTCTTGCCACTCTTGCCCTGGCGGCGGCTCCGGATTCATGCCGCCCTGGAAAGCGAGGGCGATCAACGCCGCGGCCGGCAGATCAGCCTCGGGCATATCGGTCGGCAGTTCCGTGATTCGCTGAATCCCGCCGAGGATAGCGCCCTCGCTCTTCAGCTCGGCCATCCGCGCCTGCGCCAGCGGGAGCCACCGCTGAAGGTTGAACAACGACTTAGCGCCGGCGACCATTCGCTCTACCTCAGCCGACTTGAATGCAACGACCACCGCCTCGTAGGCCTGAGCCCAGGCCTGGGACGACCAACCGGATTGTGCGAACCAGCTCAGGGCCCGCAGACCGAGCCGGAACGGCTCCAGCTCCGGACCGCGCACCATCGCGTCCGCGTCGGAGACGCTGACGTCGCGCGACTGCTGCGCTTGAGAGCTTCGTGGGCCTGCTGGTGGGCGGCCGCTCGCTCAGTATGCCTGCGATGATCGGCCTGGTCATGCTGATCGGGATCGTGACCAAGAACTCGATCCTGCTGGTCGAGTACGCCCTGGTCGGCATCCAGGAACGTGGTCTCTCCCGGCAAGACGCCCTGCTGGAAGCGTGCCGCAAGCGCGCGCGCCCGATCGTGATGACGACGGTGGCGATGGTCGCCGGCATGGCGCCGATCGCGCTGGGCCTCGGCGCGGACGCTAGCTTCCGTCAGCCCATGGCCATGGCCGTCATCGGCGGCCTGCTCACCTCGACCCTGCTCAGTCTGCTGGTGGTCCCGGTCGTCTTCGTCGCGGTGGACGGGCTGGAGCGATGGTTCCGGCGCGTCGCCGCGCGCCGACCGACGATCGCGCCTTGAGGAGGCCCGCCATGCCCGACCGGACTCCTGCGCCCGACGCGGCCCGCCTGCGCATCTGCTTCCTGTTCAACGCCCAGCGGCACCAACTGCTGCATGGCCTCCCGACGGCGGTGGCCCTGGCGAGGCTTCGTGACTTCGAGGTCTGGATCTGCTCGCCCAGCGGCGACCACATCGACTACGCCCGGCGCGTCGTCGGTCGATTGGGCGGAGCGCCGACCATATTCTGGGAAGCGACCTCTTTCCTCGGTGAGGCGGCGCGCGGGGTGACGGGCGAGGCGCTGCCGCCCAAGGTCCTGAGTCTGGCCCTGCTGGCGCCGCGCCTCAGCCGCTTCGACGCCATCGCGACACCGGAGAGAACCTCGATCTTGCTGCGCCGGCTTGGCGTGACCTCGCCGCTCTACATTCACCTCGACCATGGCGCCGGCGATCGAGCGGCGGGCTTCGATACGCGGATCCGCGACTTCGACTTCGTACTGATGGCGGGCGAGAAGCACCGCGAACGCATGACGCGCGAGGGCTTGATCCGGCCTCGCGCGAGCGCGGTCGTAGGGTATCCCAAGTTCGAGGCGGCCGACGCGATGCGAAATCCGCGCTGGCGACGGTTCGATGATCGGCGGCCGACGGTCGTCTACAACCCGCACTTCTCGAGCCTGGGCTCATGGGACTCGTGTGGCGAGGCGGTCCTTGACACCTTCGCGGGCCAGGATCGCTACAACCTCATCGTCGCGCCCCATCTGCGCATGCTCGTCGGGCGGGCGAGGGCGACCCGCTGGCGGGCGCTGGCGAGCGCCTTCGCGGGAGCGTCCAACATCCATATCGACACCGGATCCGATCGCCTGATCGACATGACCTATACGACGTTGGCCGACGTCTATCTCGGCGACGTCAGCAGCCAGGTCTATGAGTTCCTGCGCACGCCTCGCCCTTGCGTCTTCCTCGACGCCCACGGCGTCGACTGGACCGGCGACGAGAACTACGCCCACTGGCGCTTCGGACCGGTGGTCAGGGCGCCGCACCAGATCCTCGAAGCCGTTGACCACGCGATCGTCGCGCACTGGCATTACCTGCGCGCGCAGATGGAGGGGGTGGACGTCACCTTCTCGACGTTGGTCGATCCACCGTCGGTGCGCGCGGCGACGGCGATCGCCGAGTTCCTACGGATGCGCGTCGCGGGGTAGGGCTGGCGGAACATGTTCGCAATGGTCGCCATGGCGCTCGGCGCCATCGGGAAAGATGAGCGAGGATCGGCTGGCGACGCCCGGCAACGCCCGCCCTTCGCGTCCAGGCCAACATCTGCTGATGGGGCAGAAGGGCAGCTGCCTAGCACGTCGCGCGCGATCGCTCCCCGGCGACGGAGGGTCTGAAAACCGGAGACGACCGACCCACCGCACGAGGCGGATATTCGCCGTGCATCTGGGTCCGCGCATCGGCCGGATCGAGTTGCTCAACGCAGCGCCAGCGGCGGCCGACGCACGCGGGGATATCGATTGAGGTGTCGAAGTGTCCTGTTCCATCGAACGGGCCGCTCCTGAAGCGCTGTGGTCGAGGCGATGCGCAACGGCGTCGCCGACGTCGCATGTCTCGGACCGGCCGCTTCAAGGGCTGTGCGACAGATGGCTTCGTGCAGGCGCCCAAGCCGCTTCGCTGCGGCCGCGGTCGCGGCCGAGTTCGAAGAGGCGCTGCATTGCCGCCCGGCTGAAGTCGAGGCTGCGCGCCTCGGCGTCTTCCGGCACGGCGGCGACCTCGAGGTCCACCCCGTTCCGCTCGCTGAAGGCGGCCGTGGCGATGAGGTGCGCCCGGAGCGACGCCTTTCCGGAACTGTCGATGGTGCGCTTGAGGATGTTGCTGAAGCGGCCCTTCGTCACGGTCTCGAGCCGCGCGAGCTTGCCGTTGACAAGAACGTAGATGGCGCCGCCGCCCTGTGCGGACGACGTCCGCGTCCAGAGCATGAGGCCCTCGGGGACGGCCAGGAACGGCGTGTTGACTCCGCCGTCCACGTGCATCTCCTGAAGGAGCCGGCCATCCCCGGCGCGGCCGGCGATCAGCACGGGCGGAAACACCCCGGGGATGCTGGCGGACGCCACCAAAACGTCCTTGAAGAGTTTCAGGCCCTGGTCTCCGCCCTGGGTGGCGATTACGCCCATGTCCCAGACCACGGATTCTTCCTTGTCGAGATTGGTCGTCACCACCAGCAGGCGCCGTCCCTTGGCATGTTCGTCCGCGATTGCCCGGAGCATCGCCGGCGTCACGGCGCGGTCCACCAGCCGGCGGAGAGCGGAGGCGCTGTAGAGGCTGGGCGTGAAGAAGGTCACGAAGGGTCGCCAGGCCAGGATGTCCTTGGCTTGGCCGTCCGAATAGGCTGCCTGGAGTTGCGGGTCCCAGGCCGGCCCGAGGTAGGCGAATGGCGCGGTGAGCGCGCCGGTGCTCACCCCGGTGACGATCCGGAAGGCAGGGCGCCGGCCGCTCTCCGACCAGCCCACCAGCACTCCGGCCCCGTAGGCGCCGTTGGCGCCACCGCCCGACAGCGCCAGGACGGAGAGCGGCGTGACGTCGTTGGCGACGGCGGCGTCGGCGCTCGCGACGATCCGCGCGTCATGCGCACTGACGCGCGGATCGGGGAGAGGCAGGATCGCGGCGCTCGGGTGTTCGCCGTCTTCGGGCAGTCGGGAGAGCGTGCCGCAGCCGCCCAGCCCGAGCCCGAGACCGATCGCGACGAGGGCGACGAGGGCGACGCCGATGCGCGCCGACAGGCGACTGCGCCACCGCTTGGGCGCGCCCTGCCTCCGTCGGCGCGACGGCGTCGCGGGGGCGTTCCGCGCGAGCATCGGACGCTCGTCGCTGCGCGGGGACGGCGGGTTGCGCCGGCTCGGCGCCGCGAGCGTGGACCGGAAATCGAATGAGATGGAACGAAGCGGCGCCATTCCACCTTGACCGGCTTGGCCGCAACTTGCCGCGACGCCGAGGCGTCCCGCAGATCCGCGCTTGGCGTTCTCGGCCGGAGGCGGCATTGGCGGTCGTCGCAGGACGTCGGAGGACTTCGCTCGGTCGCGGGCGCGGGGGGCGGCGACGCGCGCAGCAGCAGGAAGGGTGGTGTCGTGGAACAGTCGAAGCCGTGGGGCGCCGGTCTCCTGTCGATCGCGGCGACCCTGGCGTTGCTGTACGTCTTCCGGGCCGTGCTCTGGCCGCTCGCGCTGGCGCTTGTCCTCTCGATCCTCATCGGGGTGGTGACCCGGCAGGTCCAAAAGCTGCTGCCGCGCGCGGGGCGCCGGACCATCTCCCTCGTCACAGCCCTGTTCGTGGGCGGCCTGGTGCTTGGCGTCATGCTGGTCGTGGCGGCGGGTGTCTCGCAGGTCCTGTCCCAGGCGGGAGCCATCTATCGGCGCCTCGACGAAACCCTTGGCGCCGTCGTCCTGCCCGGTGTCGGCCGCCTGACCCTCGACGGACTCGTCGGCCAGATCGGCGGCGGTCAGGCGATCGGCCTTGTGGCCGGCGGCCTGCAGGCCGCGAGCGCGGGCCTGTCGCTCACGGCGCTCTATCTCGTGTTCATCGTCGCCGGCGCCCGGAGCCTGGAGGCGCGGCTCACCAAGATCTTCACCACCCGGCGTTCCGACACGCTGGTGACGGTCCTGAAGCGGAGCATCCAGGGTGTCGAGGCCTACACCTACATCCAGACTGTCACGGGGCTGATGATCGCGGTGGCGGCCTTCGCCATCATGTTCGCGGTCGGGCTCAAGAGCGCGCTGTTCTGGGCGTTGACACTGTTCCTGCTCTCCTACCTCCCGGTGGTCGGCGTAGCCGTCGGCAGTGTCGGGCCGACGCTGTTCGCCCTGGTGCAGTTTCCCACCCCGGCGCCGGCGCTCGCGATCCTCGGAGGCATCCAGGCGATCGCCTTTGTCGTCGGCAATCTCGTGCTGCCGAAGATGCAGGCCGACAGCCAGAACATCGACCCTGCCGCCAGTCTCCTCGCCATCGGCGTCTGGACCATCCTCTGGGGCATACCCGGCGCCTTCCTGGCGATCCCGCTGACGCTCGTGTTGATGTACGCCTTGGCGCAGTACAGGAGCGTCGAGTGGATCGCGGTGCTCCTCTCCAACGACGGCTCGCCGCTGCCTCCGGCGCCAGTCGAGGATCTCGCGGCGAGTTGATCCGGCGTCTGGCGCCGGGCGAACCCGGAGGCTCATGCCCGCGGACGCCCGGCCTTGGCGCCGCCGCTGGTGAACACCTGTTTCCAACGCGTCGTCACCGGCGGTCCAGTCCCAGGACAGCCAGGGTATGCAGGACGATCATGCGTTCCTCGTCGGTGGGGACGATCCGGAGCTGCAGGCGGCTGTCCGGCCGACTGATCACCGGCGCGCCGGCAGCATTGGCGGCCTCGTCGAGCGAGGCTCCGAGCCATTCCAGGCGGCGGCAGATCCGCGCGCGGACATCCGCCTGGTTCTCGCCGATGCCGGCGGTGAAGACGACGCCTTCGAGGCCGCCCAGCGTGGCGGCGAGCGCGCCGGTCTCGCGCGCCACACGCCATACGAAGAGGTCGATCGCCTCGTCGGCCTCGGGCCGGCCGCTGGCGGCGAGCGTCCGCATGTCGCTGGAAATGCCGGAGACGCCGAGCAGGCCCGACTGGCTGTAGAGCAGCGCTTCGACCGCCTGTGGGGTCATGCCGAGCTGGGTCTGGAGATGGAGCACCACACCGGGGTCGAGGGCGCCGCAGCGCGTGCCCATCATGAGACCGTCCAGCGCCGTGAAGCCCATGGTGGTGTCCACGCTCCGGCCGGCCGACAGGGCGCACAGGGACGCGCCGTTGCCGAGGTGGGCGACCACGACCCGGCCCGCGCTCAGGGCGGGATCGAGCTCGGCGAGGCGCCGCGCGACATATTCGTAGGAGAGACCGTGGAAGCCGTAGCGCCGGATTCCCTGGTCGTGCAGCGCGCGCGGAATGGCGAAACGCGTCGCCAGCGGCGGCCGCCCGTGATGGAACGCCGTATCGAAGCAAGCCACTTGCGGCAGGTCGGGCGCGAGCCGCTGGATGGCGCGGATCGCGGCCAGATTGTGCGGCTGGTGGAGCGGCGCGAGCGGACAGAGCCGCTCCAGCCCGTCGAGCACGGCCGCGTCGATGCGGCGAGGCGCAACGAAGGCGTCGCCGCCGTGGACCACCCGGTGGCCGATCGCAGCCACCGCGCGCCCGGCAAGACGGCCGGAAGCCCACTCGAAGAGCCAGGCCAGGAGGTCGGCGTGGGTGAGGTCGCGGGCCGCGGGCCAGTCCTTCTCGGCCAGCAAGCCGCCCTGGGCGTCGCGGATCGCAACGCGGGGGGACAGGCCGATGGCCTCGATCTTTCCCCCGCCTTCGAGCTTCGGATCGCCGCCGACGCCAAGCCCATAGAGCGCGAACTTGATGCTGGATGAGCCGGAATTGAGGCTGACGACCGCGGTCACGCGGCCGGCCCCGGCAACGGACCGGGCGCGGCCTTGGTCGCCGCGCGGGCCATCAGGGCGGCGAGCGCGCAGGAGGCGAGGCGGGTGCGCAGGCTGTCCGCCCGGCTGGTGAGGATGATCGGCGCGCGCGCGCCAAGCACCACACCCGCCGCGTCCGCGCCGCCCAGGAAGGTCAGCTGCTTGGCGAGCATGTTGCCCGCCTCCAAGTCGGGAACGACAAGGATATCGGCCTTGCCGGCGACCGGGGAGACGATGCCCTTCTCCGCTGCCGCGGCTTCGCTCACCGCATTGTCGAAGGCGAGCGGACCGTCGAGCACCGCCCCAGTGATCTGGCCGCGATCGGCCATCTTGCAGAGCGCCGCGGCGTCGAGCGTCGTCGGCATCGACGGGTTGATCGTCTCTACGGCCGATAGGATCGCCACGCGGGGCTCGTGCCGGCCGATCACGTGGGCCAGATCGATGGCGTTGCGCACGATGTCGGCCTTCTCCTCCAGGGTGGGGGCGATGTTGATCGCCGCGTCGGTGATGATCAGCGGCTCGGGACGACCAGGCGCCGCCATCACATAGGCATGGCTGATCCGGCGCTCGGTCCGCAGCCCGCTTTCGCGCGCCACGACGGCTCCCATCAACTCGTCGGTGTGGAGCGAGCCCTTCATCAGGAGGACCGCCTCGCCGGTGCGCACCAGTTCCACCGCCTTCGCGGCGGAGTCGTGGCTGTGCAGGCTGGCGACGATCCGATACCCGGAGATGTCCCTGCCGGCGGCCTCGGCGGCCTTGCGGATTCGCGCCTCGGGGCCGACGAGCACCGGCAGGATCAGGCCGGCCTCGGCGGCCTCGACGGCGGCGCCCAAGGCGGCGGCGGAGCACGGATGAGCGACGGCCGTCGGCAACGGCTCGCCCGTCGCGGCCTCGATCAGGCGGCGATGTCCGTCGTGATCGGCCAGGCGGATCTCGGGCAGGACGACCCGCGGGCGCCGAACCTTCTCCGTCGGGGCCTTCACCTCGGCCTGGCCGGTGATGACGACCTCGCCGTTCTGGTTCTCGCAGCGGCAGTCGAACGCCACGACATGTCTGTCAGGCCGCTTCTCGACGACCGTCACCGAGGCGGTGATCACATCGCCGACGCCGACGGGCCTTCGGAAGCGGAGCAACTGGGCGAGGTAGATGGTCCCTGGCCCCGGCAGCTCGGTCCCCAGCACCGCCGAGATGAGGCCGCCGCCCCACAGGCCATGGGCGATGACCCGGCCGAAGACGCTGTTCTCCGCGAAGGCGTCGTCGAGGTGGGCCGGATTGACGTCGCCCGAGGCCAGGGCGAAGAGTTGGATGTCCTGGCGGGACAGCGCGCGCGTGAGGCTCGCGGTGTCGCCGACCACGATCTCGTCGAAGGTGCGGTTCTCGATGATGTCCGGATCGGCCATCGCCTAGGCCTCCAGAACGTAGCGGCCCGGGGCGTCGGCGAGGCCCGGCAGGCCCTTGTCCGGCGCGCCCATGGGGGGCGGTGGTCCCGGATCGCCCGAGCGGGCGTCGAGCCAGCGCCCCCATTCGGTCCACCAGGAGCCCTCGTGCTGCGGCGCGCGCTCGCGCCAGGCCTCCGGGTCGTAGGACGCGCCGTCGGCCGCCCGGGTGAGCAGCTGATAGTGGCGGTTCTTGTGACCAGGCTCGGAGACGATGCCGGCGTTGTGGCCGCCGCTCGTCAGCACGAAGGTGACCTCAGCGCCGGTCAGCAGGTGGATCTTGTGCACGGACGTCCACGGAGCGACGTGGTCGCGCTCCGTGCCGACCACGAACAGCGGCGCGCGGAGGGAGGACAGGGTGACGATCCGCCCGTCGACCTTGTACTTGCCCTTGGCGAGATCGTCGTGGAGGAAGAAGCGGATCAGGTACTCGCTGTGCATTGCGTACGGCATGCGCGTTCCATCGGCGTTCCAGGCCATTAGGTCGCTCATCGGCTCGCGTTCGCCCATCAGGTAGGTCTGCAGCACGCGGGACCAGACGAGGTCGTTGGACCTCAGGAGCTGGAAGGCGCCGCCCATCTGGCGGCTGTCGAGGTAGCCGCGGCTCCACATCATGTTCTGCAGGACGTTGAGCTGGGACTCGTCGATGAACAGGCCGAGTTCGCCCGGCTCGCTGAATTCGGTCTGCGCGGCGAGCAGGGTGACGCTGGCGAGGCGGTCGTCGCCATCTCGCGCCATCGCCGCGGCGGTGACCGACAGGAGCGTGCCGCCCAGGCAATATCCCGCGGCATGCGCCCTGGCCCCGCCCGTAATGGCCTCGATCGCATCCAGGGCGGCCAGCGGCCCGAGCCGGCGGTAGGCGTCGAGGTCGAGATCGCGGTCGTCGCTCCCGGGATTGTGCCAGGAGATCATGAAGACCGTATAGCCCTGGGCGGTCAGCCAGCGGACCAGCGAGTTCTCCGGCGAAAGGTCCAGGATGTAGTATTTCATGATCCACGCCGGCACGATCAGCACGGGTTCCGGGCGGACGTTCTCGGTGGTCGGCGCGTACTGGATCAATTCGATCAGCCGATTGCGGTAGACGACCTTGCCCGGGGCCGTGGCCACCGTCTCCCCGACCTTGAAATCCTCCACGCCCACGGGCGGCTCGCCGCGCAGCCGGCGTTGCAGGTCCTCGATGAAGCAGGTGAAGCCGTCGACGAGACACTGGCCGCCGGTGTCGGCAATCTTCCTCTGAAGCACCGGGTTCGTGGCGACGAAGTTCGTCGGCGCGAACAGATCGAGGAGCTGCCGCGCCGCGAACTCCACCACCTCCTCGTGATGCCTGCTCACCCCGCCGACGCCGGTGGTGGCGGCATGCCACCATTGCTGATTGAGCAGGAAGGACTGAGCGATGAAGTTGAAGGGTGGCTGGCTCCAGGCCGGATCGGAGAATCTCCCGTCCTGCGGCAGGGGCTCGATGGCGGGCTTCGCATCGGGATCCCGTGCGCTGCGGCCCGCATAGTCGAGGAGGCGCAGCTGCTTGCGCAGCATCTTCGCATTGAGCTGCAGTTGCTTGCCAGGCGCGCCGAGAAGGTGGGCGGCCCAATCGGTCGCGGCGAGCAGCAGGGTCGCCGGCGACAGGCCGCTGGTCAGCTGCGCCGTCGTGGCCGCCGCAGAGCGATCGAGGGCGGCGGCGGCGTCATCGAACGGATCGACGCTGGTCTTCGGGGTGGCGGTCGTCACGTTTCGGTCTCCGAGGCGCGGCTTGCGGTCGATGATGTGGCGGAAGGCGAAGCCGTCTCGCGGGACGGCGGGGGTGGCTGGGCGCGAAGTTCCGGCGCCCCGGCCGCGATCAGGTCGAACACCTGTTCGAGGTGTCGCGCCCGGGCTTCGGCCGTGTTCTCGAGCCCGTGCCCGTGCATGATCTGGAGGCGCGGTCCGATCACGAGCAGATCGAACAGGCAGGCGGAGACGAAGCGGAGGCGTTCATCGTCGTTCGCTGTCGGCGCCGCCGCCGCGATGAGCGTGGCCAGCAGGTCGATGAGCGGTTTCACGCGGGCCGCGGACGCGCCGTCGACTAGTTCCGGCCGGGAATGGAAAATCTGATCCATCAGGAGCGTGAAATCTCGCGCCTCCGGAGTGAGCGAGAGATCGAGGTAGGAGCCCGCCACGAAAAGGAGTCGCTCCTTGAGGCTGCCGGACGGCGCCGCGGCCGCGATGTCGGCGACGACCGGCGCGCTGTCGAGGCCGATCACGGCCCGCAGCAGGCCCTCCTTGGACCCATACCGCAGATAGAGCGTGCGTTTCGTGACGCCCGCGGCGGTGGCGATGCCTTCGATCGTGGCGCCGTCCACGCCGCGCAGCACGAACTGCCTCAGCGCGGTGCTCAGAATGTGGTCGCCGAGCAGGGCGGAGGCGCCCTGGGACGGCCTGCCGCTTCTCGCCGGTTGCCGGTCGGCCTGCTGCGGCGCGGTGGCCGGTTGCCTCTTCATTGCTCAAACCCGTCTTTCAGCTGGACGCAGATCAAATCCTATGCGATCCGCAAGAGGTATACGACTACGTATAAATACCAACTGGCGGAGCGTCCGGGACGGGCTAAGCATCCGGCTCGCCAGCTGTGAGGAGGTAGTGCGCATGTCGACCATCGCGCTCGTGACCGGCGGGACGCGCGGCATCGGGGCTGCGATCTCGAAGGTGTTGAAGGACGACGGCTTCGGCGTCGCGGCCGTGTACCGCGGCGACGACGCGGCGGCCGGAAGGTTCCAGACCGAGACGTCGATCCGCACCTTCAAGTGGGATGTCGCGGACGAGGCGGCCTGCCGAGACGGCGTCGCCCGGGTCGAGGCCGAACTCGGTCCCGTTTCCATCCTCGTGAACAATGCGGGCATTACCCGCGACGGCGTATTCCACAAGATGGGCTGGGAACAATGGCGCGCCGTCCTCGCCGTCAATCTCGACTCGATGTTCACGATGACGCGCGCCGTCATCGAAGGCATGCGCGAGCGTCGCTTCGGCCGCATCATCAACCTCTCCTCGATCAATGGCCAGAAGGGCCAATTCGGACAGGTGAACTATTCGGCCGCGAAGGCCGGGGTGATCGGCTTCACCAAGGCGCTGGCGCAAGAGAACGCGTCGCGCGGCGTCACCGTCAACGCGATATGCCCCGGCTATATCGACACCGACATGGTCGCTTCGGTGCCGGAGGATGTGCGCAACGCGATCGTCGCGTCGATTCCGGTAGGTCGGCTTGGGGCGCCTGCGGAAGTCGCGCGGGCGGTCTCCTACCTCGCCTCGTCGCATGCCGGCTTCTGCACCGGCTCGATCCTCACCCTCAACGGCGGCCAGTACATCGCCAATGGCTGAGTCCGCGACGAATTCCTGCCGCCAGCGCGCCGGCCGGCCTTCCGGTTGTGTCGCAAGTTTCTGAAAGGGCCTCCCATGACCTATCCCTTCGATCAATTGACCGCGCTCGCGAGCGCCAATCAG
>JADHED010002057.1_pt1 | contig 14864 bp, 17 predicted proteins | sample 8952041 | NCBI WGS metagenome assembly JADHED01 (sample SAMN16124423, study PRJNA663239) | bioreactor sludge metagenome | isolation source: sludge (control) | place: India:Bengaluru | collected 2018-09-08
TCGTCAATGGCGGAAATGGCGCCGTCCGGTGAAGACCATCGCCACGCCGTGCTCGTCCGCCGCCGCGATGACCTCCTCGTCGCGGATGCTGCCGCCGGGCTGCACGATGCAGCGGATCCCGGCGGCGGCGGCCTCGTCCACGTTGTCGCGGAAGGGGAAGAACGCGTCGGACGCGAGCGCGGTCCCGCGCACGTTCTCGCCCGCCTTCCGGACGGCGATCCGCACGGCGTCCACCCGGCTCATCTGCCCCGCGCCGATGCCGACGGTGCGATCGCCGAGCGCGAGCACGATCGCGTTGGAGCGGACGTGCCGCACGACCCGCCACGCGAACCGCGCCGCGGCCAGTTCCGCCGCGTCGGGGGCCCGCCGGGTGACGACGCGCAGGTCGCCGAGGTCGCCGTCCCCGTCCCACTCCTGCACGAGCACGCCGCCGCCGATGCGCCGCATGTCGAGCCCGGCGCGCCGGTAGAGGCGCGGGTCGCCCCACTCGAGCACGCGCAGCTTCTTCTTCCGCGCGAGCACCGAGCGGGCGTCCGGGAGCACCTGGGGCGCGATCACCGCCTCGAGGAACATCCCGGCCAGTTCCTCCGCCACCGTGCCGTCGATCGGCTGGTTGAAGGCGACGACGCCGCCGAACGCGCTGTCGGGGTCGCACGCTCGCGCGCGGCGGAAGGCCTCCGCGGCGTCCGGCGCGGACGCGACGCCGCACGGGTTGTTGTGCTTGACGATCGCGCAGCCGCAGCCCTCGATCGAGAACGCCGTCTCGAGCGCCGCATCGAGGTCGAGATAGTTGTTGAACGACAGCTCGGTGCCCTGCAGCTGCGGCGCCCGCGCGACGGTCGGCTCGTTGCCCTGCAGCTCGCCGTAGAGCGCGGCGCGCTGGTGCGGGTTTTCGCCGTAGCGCAGGTCCCCGAGTTTCAGCGCCGAGATCTCGAGCTTCTGCGGGAACAGCGAGTCGGGGGCGCGGCGCGTGCCGTCGGGCTCCAGCTGGCCCAGGAAGGAGAAGATCGCGGTGTCGTACGAGGCGGTGTGGCCGAACGCCTTGCGCGCCAGGTACAGGCGCGTGGCGTCGGTCAGGCCGCCGCGCTCGCGCATCTCGTCCACGATGCGGTCGTAGTCGGCGGGATCCACGACGACGCCGACGTCGCGGAAGTTCTTCGCCGCGGCGCGCACCATCGTGGGGCCGCCGACGTCGATCATCTCGACGATCTCGCCGATGCCGATTCCTTCCATCCGCGCGGTCTTCTCGAACGGGTAGAGATTGACCACGACGAGGTCGATCAGGTCGGCCCCGTACGCCTCGACGTCGCGCCGGTGCAGCGGCTTGTCGCGCACCGCGAGGATGCCCGCGTGGACCTTCGGGTGCAGCGTCTTGACCCGCCCGTCGAGCATCTCGGGCACGCCCGTGACCTCGGAGACGCGGCGGATCGGCAGCCCCTCGTCGCGCAGCAGCCGGCCGGTGCCGCCGGTCGAGAGGACCTCGACGCCGGCGTCCACGAGGGCGCGCGCGAACTCCACCACGCCCTGCTTGTCGTAGACCGACAGCAGCGCGCGGCGGACGGGCGTGGTGCGGCCGGGGTCGGCGGATTCGTTGCGGCCGTGACGGGTCATCGTGGCGTCCTCGGTGCGGCGCTGCCGCCGCCGTCGAACAGGAAGGGCGTGCCGGTGACGTCGCCGCCCGCGCGGCTCCAGGCGTAGAGCCAGGCGCGCGCGACCGACGTGAGCGCGAGCGATGTCTCGATCGAGGCCGATCCGAATGCGACCGACCGGTCGTCGAAATCCTGGGCGCCGGGGCGGCGCCCCTCGGGGAAGTAGCTGCGCAGGATCCCGGCGTAGTCGCGGCGCGCGTCGCGGGCGACGCGGCGGCCGAACGCCCTCGGGTCCCGGCTCGCGAGGTCGTCGTCGACGTAGCCGCCGAACGTGAGCCTCATCTTCGGCAGCTTCTCCTCGACGTAGCGGCAGAACGGCCCGCCGATCGAGGCGGCGCGCGGGTCGTGCGGTCCGACGTGCAGCGCGTACGAGAGGTCCGTCGCGTGGCGGGCGATGCGGCCGAAGGCGTGCGCCACGGCGGCCATCGAGGCCTGGGCGTCGAGCAGCCGCGCGGCCTCGTCCACGGCGGCCGCGAGCTGGGCGTCGGCGTCGCCGGGATCGAGCGCGGAGGGGAGCCCGCCGGCCTCCGGCAGGCCCTCGAGCGCGCCTGCCCGGAGGTGCCGTTCCTGCCGCGTCAGCTGCTGCGCGAGCGCGGGCGGCATGAGCGTCGTCGCGCGCCGGACCACCTCGGCGCGGACCTTCGGCGTGCAGCCGAAAGCCGCCGCAGCGGACGCCACGAAACAGCACAAACAGGAGAGAATGCGGAGCAACGGGGGACCTCCGAGGTCCGGACCGGCGGATTTTAGAACGAATCCCACCGGGGGAACGGCGCATCGCGTGGCACGTGGCGTGCACCTGATGCGGTCGAGTCGGAACGGGGCCGGAAAAGGGGTGATCGAGAGGGGAGGGATCGGTGCCAAACGGATTCCACACGCCGCCTTTCGGCTGGGACGGCGAGATCCGGCCCGCGAACCGGGCCGCGCTGGCCGCCGCCCGGCCTTGGGCGTGGCGTCGCATTCTTGACGGACTGCCGTCCGCCCGTCGTCCGGAGGCCGTCGTCCGGCCGGGGCTGCCCTTCAATCTCGAGCTGGACGGGCACCTGCTCCACGCGCCCCGCGATCCGGAGGCCGAGGCGCGGACGCTCGTGCGCGCGGCCCGCCCGGAGCGGCGGCAGGCGCTCATCGTCGTCGGCTTCGGGGCCGGCTACGTCGTCGAGCAGGCCCTGCAGCGCGTTCCGACGGGCTGCGGGGTGGTCGCCGCCGTGATCGATCCCGGCGCGTTCCTGGAGACGCTGGCGGGGCGGGACCTCCCGGAGCTCATCGGCGACCCCCGGCTGGTGCTCGCCGTGGGCGGCCTGCGCGAGGTCGAGGCCGCGATCCCGGGCGACGCGAGTGCGCTGGCCTGGATCCTGCACTCCCCTCTGCTCGCGGCCGCCGCCGACGAGTTCCAGCCCTTCGTCCTGCGCGCCCGCCGGGCGGCCGCCGCGGCCGACGCGGGCCCGCCGGACGAGAGGACCTCGCCGGGCGGGAAGGCCGGACGCGAGAACCGCGACGGGCGCGCGACGCGCCGCGACGAGGAGCCGGAATGAACGCGAAGGCGCCCGAGACCCTGCCGACCGAGACCATCCCCCCCGAGATCGCCGGGCGCGCCCTCGAGTCCGCCGACCGGTTCCTCGCCGCGGCGGAGACGACGGTGGCCGGGGTCGCCGGCCAGCTGCGCGCGGGGCTCGTCGAGCCCGCGCTCGGCGAGCTGACCCGGGTGCTCGACGGCGTGGTCTCGCTCGCCAGCCTGTCGAGCGACCTGCGCCACGTGGCCCCGCAGGCCGCGATCGTGCCGGTCGAGGAGTTCCGCGACGTGCTGAAGTCGATCGTCGAACTCGAGGAGAGCCGGGACTGGGCCGCGCTCGCCGACGGGCTCGAGCGCGGGCTGGTGCCGCGGCTCGGGCGCTGGCGCCAGGTCTTCGCGCAGGCCCTCTAGACCGATGCCGTGGCGGTGGGGCTTCGCCCCACCCGTGGCGCGCCGCCGCGACGGACGGGCGGGGCGGAGCCCCGCCCCCACGTCAGCGGACGGGCGGGGCGGAGCCCCGCCCCCACGTCAGACGTCAGGTCATTCGACGGTGACGGACTTGGCGAGGTTGCGCGGCTGGTCCACGTCGCAGCCGCGCAGCAGCGCGATGTGATACGCCAGCAGCTGCAGCGGGATGGCCAGCAGGATCGGCAGGATCATCGGCGGCGCCTCGGGGACGGTCAGGACGTGGTCCGCCTTGCCGCCGAGGGCCTCGTTGCCCTTCGTGGTGACGACGATCAGCGTGCCGCCGCGCGCCTTCACCTCTTCCATGTTGCTCAGCATCTTCTCGTAGACCGGGTCCTTCGGCGCGAGGGCCACGACCGGCATCGTCGCGTCGATCAGCGCGATCGGCCCGTGCTTCATCTCGCCGGCGGGATACCCCTCGGCGTGGATGTACGAGATCTCCTTCAGCTTGAGCGCCCCCTCGAGCGCGATCGGGTAGTTGATCCCGCGCCCCAGGAACAGGAAGTCCGAGGCGTCCTTGAACTGGCGCGCGAGCCGCTGCACGTCCTCGTCGCAGGCGAGGCTCTGCTCGATCCACGACGGCACGTGCGCCAGCTGCGTGAGGTGCTGCCGCACGGCGTCGTTGTCGAGCGTGCCGCGCGCGGCGCCCAGCCGCAGCGCCAGCAGGTACATCGCGACGAGCTGCGCCGTGAAGGCCTTGGTCGAGGCGACGCCGATCTCGGGCCCGCAGTGGGTCAGGATCGTGCCGTCGGCCTCGCGCGTGGCCGTCGACCCCATCACGTTGCAGATCGCGATCGAGCGCGCGCCGCGCGCCTTCGCCTCGCGCAGGGCGGCCAGCGTGTCGGCGGTCTCGCCCGACTGGGTCACGATCGTGATCAGCGCGCGGCCGTCGACGAGCGGGTCGCGGTAGCGGAACTCGGAGGCGTAGTCGACCTCGACCGGCACCCGCGCGAGGTGCTCGATCAGGAACTTGCCGACCAGCGAGGCGTGCCAGGACGTGCCGCACGAGGCGAGGTAGACCCTGTCGATCCCGGCGAGGTCGCGGTCCGTGAGCGGGAACTCCTCGTCCGAGAAGAAGACCTCGCCGCGGTCGAGCGACATCCGGCCCGCGAGCGTGTCGTTGACCGAGCGCGGCTGCTCGTGGATCTCCTTGAGCATGAAGTGCCGGTAGCCGCCCTTCTCGGCCAGGATCGGGTCCCACGCGATGCGCTTCACCTTCAGCGGCAGCTCGGCCCCGGTCCGCGCGTCGAGGACGGTCACCTTGGCGGGCGTGATCACGCAGATCTCGCGGTCCTCGAGGAACACGACGTCCCGGGTGTGCTCGAGCAGCGCGGTCAGGTCGGAGGCGAGGAAGTTCTCGCCCTCGCCGACGCCGGCCACGAGCGGCGGGCCCTGCCGCGCGCCGACGACCTTCTCGGGCTCGCAGACGCTCATCACGCAGATGGCGTAGATCCCCTCCAGGCGCGCGATCACCGCGCGCACCGCGTCCTCGAGCGGCCGCCCGCGCTCGATCTCGCGCGCGACCATGTGCGCGATGACCTCGGTGTCGGTCTCGGAGCGGAAGCCGTTGCCGGTCGCCTCGAGCTCGGCCTTGAGCTGCAGGTAGTTCTCGATGATCCCGTTGTGGACGAGGACCACCCGGTCCTTCGGGTCGCGGTGCGGGTGGGCGTTCTCCTCGGTCGGGCGCCCGTGGGTGGCCCAGCGCGTGTGGCCGATGCCCTGGCGCGCCGTTCCGACCGGCTGCTGCTCCAGCACCGCCTCGAGTTCGCGCAGCTTGCCCACCGCGCGGCGCAGGACGAACCGGCTGCCGTCGTTGAGGGCGATGCCCGCCGAGTCGTAGCCGCGGTACTCGAGCCGCTTGAGGCCGCCGACGAGGATCGGCGCCGCGTTGCGGAAGCCGACGTATCCCACGATGCCGCACATCTACGGACACCCCTTTCGCGCCGGCCGCCCCGCCCGGGCAGGGGAGGGGGACCCGCGTCATGACGGGAATAACGTACGGCGTGACGGGCCTTGCGTCCCCTTACTGGCCGGCAGGTTTCTTCAAGGCCTGGAGCTTCCGTTCGACCCAGCCCTCGATGTTCCGCTGTTCGGTGCGCGAGATCGCCAGGGCCCCGGCCGGCACGTCCTTGGTCACGGTCGTCCCGGCCCCGACGTAGGCGCCCTTTCCGACCGTCACCGGGGCGACCAGCTGGGTGTCCGAGCCGATGAACACGCCGTCCTCGAGGACCGTCGGGTACTTCTTCTTCCCGTCGTAGTTGCAGGTGATCGTGCCCGCGCCGACGTTGACCCCCTCGCCGATCGTCGCGTCGCCGAGGTACGTCAGGTGCGACGCCTTGCTCCCGCGCCCGAGCGTGGTCTTCTTGGTCTCGACGAAGTTGCCCACCTTGCAGTCCTCGCCGAGCACGGTGCCGGGCCGCAGGTGCGCGAACGGCCCGACGTGCGCGCGCGGGCCGATGGTGGCCTCCGTCGCGACCGTGTGGTCGAGGACCTCCGCGCCGTCGCCGACGACGACGTCCGTCAGGCGCGAGCCGGCGCGGATCACGCAGCCCGCGCCGATCCGCGTGCGGCCCTCGAGCGTCACGCCCGGGTGCAGCACCGTGTCCGGCCCGACCTCGACGGTGTCGTGGACCCACGTCGTCGCGGGGTCGAGCACGGTCACGCCCGCGTCCATCAGCCGGAGCAGGACGGCGCGGCTGAGGGCGGCGTGGACCTCGGCGAGCTGGCGCCGGCTGTTGACGCCCAGCGCCTCCTCGGGACGCGGGTGCACCACCGCGACGGCGCGCTCCCCGCGGGCCAGCAGCAGGCGCACCGCGTCGGTGAGGTAGTACTCGTTCTGCGCGTTGTCCGCCTTGATCTCGCGGATCGCCGCGTCGAGCTTGAGCCAGTCGGCGGCGTACGTGCCGGTGTTGATCTCGCGGATCGCGCGGACGTGCGGGGTGGCGTCCCGCTCCTCGACGATCTCGCGCAGGTCGCCCGCGCCGTCGCGCACCATGCGGCCGTAGCCCGCCGGGTCCGGCAGCTCGGCGGAGAGCACGGTCAGCGCCGCGGACGCCTCGCGGTGCGCGGCGAGCAGCGCCGACAGGGCGCGCCCGTCGAGGGCCGGCACGTCGCCGCAGAGCACCAGCAGGTCGCCGTCGAAGCCGTCGAGCGCCGCGCGCGCGCGCGCCACCGCGTCGGCGGTGCCGCGGCGCTCGGTCTGCTCGGCGAAGAGGAGCCGGTCGGCGCCGGCCTCCGCGGGGAAGCGCGCGAGGAGCCGCGCGCGGACCTCGTCGGCCTGCACCCCCACGACCACGACGACCCGGCCCGCGCCGGCCTCGAACGCCGCGCGCGCGACGTGCTCGACGAGCGCCCGGCCCGCGGCCTCGTGCAGGACCTTGGCCCGCCGGGACTTCATGCGGGTCCCCTCGCCCGCGGCGAGGATCACCGCGGCGACGGGACGGCCCGCGCCGTCAGTCCTGGGGGCTCCGCTCGCCGCTGTCGAGGTCGTCGTCGAGGTCATCGTCGTCCTCATCGTCCATGTCGTCGTCGTCCTCGCCGTTGCGCGGCGGCTCGACGAGCGAGACGTAGCCGGCCGTCTCCCGCAGGTCCTCGAAGTCGGGGTCGGTCAAGGAGTAGAAGCGGTTGGCGGGATCGGCGTCGATCGCCTTCTCGAGGTCGACGAGGGCGTCGTCGTGGCGCCCGGCCACCGCGAGCGCCGCCGAGCGCGCGTAGTGCACGCGCGCGGGGTCCGCGCCCAGGTCGAGCGCGCGGTCGAGGCTCGCGACCGCGGCCTCGCTCTCGCCGGCGTTCGACTGCGCGACCCCCTGCAGGAGCCACTCCTCGGCCGAGGTCGGGTCGGCAGCGGCGGGCGCGAGCTTGGCCTCGCAGACGCGCATGTGCGACTCGGCGCGGTCGACCATGTCGGAGAACTCGCGGCGGGACTTGTTCTCGTCGAGGAAGGCCTTGAAGGCGTCGCGGGCCTTGGCCCAGTTGTGGCGCGTGAAGAGCGTCATCGCCGCCGCGTACGACGTCTCCGCCGCGGCGAAGGCCTCGTCCTGGCGGTGGTGCGGCTTGCGCTGCGGGCTGGCTTTCCTCGTGGGCATGAGGCAGTCTCCGGACCGAATCCCCGCGGCGACGGGCCGCGAGGGCACACTTTCGAGCGCGCGGATGGTAGATCCCGGGTCCCCCCCTGTCAATTCGCGCGGCCTGCGCGACTTAGCGTCCGCGTTCGTGGCCGTCGGCCTCGGCTCGAACCTCGGCGACCGGGAGGCCTGCCTCGAGCACGCCCGCCGCCGGCTGCCCGAGGCGGGGTTCGCCTGGACGCTGGCCGGCCCGGTGGACGAGACCCCGCCCGTCGGCGGGCCCGCGGGACAGGGTCCGTACCTGAACCAGGTGCTGGTCGCGCCCGCCGCCGCGGTCCGCGTCGTCCCCGCGGCCCTGATCGAGGCGGCCCTCGCGATCGAGCGCGAGGCCGGCCGCGAGCGGCGGGTCCGCTGGGGCCCCCGGACCCTCGACATCGACCTGCTGCTCTGGGGCGACACCGTCCTCGACCGGCCCGGGCTGACGCTGCCGCACCCCCGCCTGCTGGAGCGCGCCTGGGTGCTCCGGCCGCTCGCTCGTCTCATCCCCGCCGCCGTTCATCCCGTGACCGGCCGGACGCTGGCGGACCACGCCGCGGCGCTGTGATCGAATGGACGGTCGATCGCGGAGCGGGTCCCGCACCCGCCGCGGGAGGGGAAGGGCGACCATGTTCGAACTGCGCGCCATCCGCGAGGAACTCACGCTGCGCCGCGGCCGGCTGGCCGAGGCCACCCGCCGGCCGGCCGCGCCGGCCGACCTCCACCGGCTCCTCGACGAGGTCGACCAGGCCCTGTCCCGGATCGAGAACGGCACGTTCGGCTTCTGCGAGGCCTGCGGCGACCCGATCGAGGCCGACCGCCTCGCCGTGGACCCGCTGACCCGGTTCTGCCTCGACGACCTCTCCGAGCGCGACGCCCGCGCCCTCGAGCGCGACCTCGAGCTGGCGGCGCTGGTCCAGAAGGGGCTGCTGCCGGGCTGCGACGGCGTGCCGGGCTGGGTCGTGCACCAGCGCTACGTCCCCGCGGGGCTCGTCGGCGGCGACTACCTCGACCTCGTCAAGGGCCCGGACGGCGTGATGTACGCCGCGGTCGGCGACGTGTCCGGCAAAGGCGTCGCGGCGTCGCTGCTGATGGCGCACCTCGCCGCGCTGGTCCGCACGCTGGCGGGGCTGGGGCCGACGTCGGCGGCGCTGCTCGAGCGCGCGAACCGGCTGTTCTGCGAGAGCACGGTCGCGGGGCAGTACGCGACGCTGTTCTGCGTCCGCGCGGGCGCCGACGGCGCCGTCGACTACAGCGGCGCGGGGCACCCGCCGGCGCTGCTGGCGACGAAGAAAGGCGTCCGGCCGCTCGAGTCCACCGGGCTCCCGGTCGGGATGTTCTGCACGTCGCCGTACGTCGCGGCCGAGGCGCGCCTCGCGCCCGGCGACACGCTGCTGCTCTACACCGACGGGATCCCCGAGGCGCACGACGGCGCCGGGCGGGAGTACGGGACCGGCCGCCTCTCCGAGGTCTTCGCGTCGGCGGCGGACGCCGGCGCGCCGGTAGAGGCGATCGGGGCGGCGATCCTCGACGACGTCGCCCACTTCCGCGGCGGGCTCCCGCCCGCGGACGACCTGACCGTGCTGGTGCTGCGCCGGTCGGACCGCTGACCGACCCGGCTGCGGCATAATCCTCTCTTCGAGCGTTTCCCCCACGAGGAGCAGGGATGAAGCCGCGGCTGGTGGCGATCGAGGGCCCGATCGGTGTCGGCAAGACCGCGCTCGCCAAGCGGCTCGCCAAGCATTGGGAAGGCCGGCTCGTGCTCGAGCCGACCGACAACCCGTTCCTCGAGAACTTCTACCGGGACCGGCGCGGGTCCGCGTTCTCGGCGCAGATCTGGTTCCTGCTCGCGCGGCACCGGCAGCAGCGGGAGATCCGCCAGGGGGACCTGTTCCAGCAGGCGGTGATCGAGGACTACCTGTTCGAGAAGGACCTCGTCTTCGCCTACCTGAACCTCAACGACGTCGAGCTGAACACCTACGAGAAGCTGTACAACCTGCTCGCGCCCGAGGTGGTGCGGCCGGACCTCGTCGTCTACCTGCAGGCGCGCGTGCCCGCGCTGCAGAGGCGCGTGGCCGAGCGCGGCCGCGACGTCGAGCGGCGCCTCGCCGAGGCCTACCTCGAAGAGGTCGTGCAGGCCTACGACTACTTCTTCTTCCGCTACGACCAGACGCCGCTGCTCGTCGTCGACACGAACGACATCAACCCCGCGCGCGAGGACGCCGACTTCGACGACCTCGTGCGCCGCATCGAGAAGATGGACCGCGGCGGCGTCGAGTACTACAAGCCTCGCAACTGAGTTCCCGGCGCGGGACGTCCCGCGAACGATCGGGCGTGTCTGCATCCCCCCCGACCAGGCTTCGTCGTGCTCTCATCCTCTGCCTGCCAAGTCGGAAGAGGCCGGGCAGGGCTTCTAAGTCGTTGACTTAGTCCGCCAACGGCGTATATTCGGGGGGCCACCGGTGCCGAGAGACGACGCTATGAGGAAGAAACGGAAAACGGCTGACGACATCCCGGAGCTGACGCCAGCGGACTTCGCCCGCGCCATGCCGCGCACCCAGAGGGAGCGCATCCTGCAGGGTCGGCTCGCGGGCGGCGAGGACGTCGTGGCGCTGCGCCGGTTCATCGACCTGACCCAGGAGCAGTTCGCGCAGGCGCTCGGGATCAGCGTCCACACGCTCCGCAACTGGGAGCAGGGCCGCCGCCGCCCCGAGGGTCCCGCGCTGGCGCTCCTCCGGATCGCGGCGCGGCATCCGCGGGTCCTGCGCGAGAACCTCGCCGCGTCCGTCTGAGACGAGATGCGAAAGCCGCTCCCCGGTCAGGACAGGCCGGAGACGAGCGCCAGCAGCACGCCGCCGGCCATCACCGACGCCAGCTGGCCGGCGGTGTTCGCGCCCATCGCGTGCATCAGCAGGTAGTTCTCGAAGTCTTCCTCGTGGGCGATCTTCGCCACGAGGCGGCCGGCCATCGGGAAAGCGCTGATGCCCGCGGCGCCGATCAGCGGGTTCACGCGGCCGCCGCTGACGACGCACATCAGCTTGCCGAACAGCAGCCCGGCGACGGTGTCGAGGGCGAACGCCAGCAGGCCGAGCACCAGCACGCCGAGCGTGGCGTAGTTGAGGAACGACGACGCCGTCATCGTCGCGCCGATCGTCAGGCCGAGGAACAGCGTCGCGATGTTGATCAGCTCGTTCTGCGCCGTCTTCGACAGCCGCTCGACGACCCGGCTCTCGCGCAGCAGGTTGCCCAGCATCAGCATCGAGATCAGCGGCGCGGCCTGCGGGACCAGCAGCCCGGCGACGAGCGTCGCGAGCACCGGGAACGACACCAGCGCCGCGCGCGACACCGGCCGCGGCGCGTAGTCCATCCGGATCCGCCGCTCGCGCCGCGTCGTGAGGAGGCGCATCAGCGGCGGCTGGATGATCGGCACGAGGCTCATGTACGAGTACGCGGCGACCGCGATCGGCGCGAGCAGCTGCGGGGCGAGCTGGCTCGCGACGAAGATCGAGGTCGGCCCGTCGATCGCGCCGATGACGCCGATCGACGCCGCCTCGCGGATCGGGAAGCCGAGCAGCGTCGCGAGGATCAGCGTGCCGAAGATGCCGAACTGCCCGGCCGCGCCGAGCAGCGCCATGCGCGGCATCGCCAGCAGCGGCCCGAAGTCGATCATCGCGCCCACGCCGACGAAGATCAGCAGCGGGAACAGCTCGTTCTCGATCCCCGCCTGGTAGAGCACGCGGAAGAGGCCGCCCTCGTCGGTCATGCCGGTCAGGGGGATGTTCGCGACGGCGCAGCCGATGCCGATCGGCAGCAGCAGCACCGGCTCGTACTCCTTCACGATCGCGAGCGCGACGAGGATCAGCCCCGCCGCGATCATCACCGCGTTGCCCCAGGTGAAGGCGGCGAGGCCGGCCGTCAGGTCCGGCAGCAGGCGCGCGAGGTCCACGGGTCAGTCCTCGAGCTGCACGAGGACGCCCCCGTGCTCGACCGCCTGGCCCACGATGATCGGCACCGCGCGGACGCGCCCGTCGCGGGGCGCGCGGACCACGTTGACCATCTTCATCGCCTCGATCTGGCAGAGCTCCTGGCCGCGCGTGACCGCGTCGCCCGGCTTCACCAGGACCGCGACGATCGCGCCGGGGAGCGGCGCGCGGACGATGGGATCGGCAGGGGCGGACGCGGAGGCGCCAGCTGCCGGGGCGTCGAGTCTCGGAGCGCCCCCGTTCCCGTTCCCGCTCCCGTTCCCGCTCCCGTTCCCGGCGCTCGCACCGTTCGTCGCCGGCAGGGTCGGCGCGGGCATCGTTGTCGCCGGGTCGGGCCAGACCTCGTACGTCTGCCCGTCGATCGTCGCCGTCACCGGGCGCGCGTCGAGCCGGCCGACCTCGACCGTGTACTCGCGCTCGCCGACCCGCACCCGCACCACGTGCCTCGCCATCAGCCCCGCCCCACGCGCGCGGCCGCCCGCCACGCGCTCAGCCCCGCGGGCGCCGCGCCGCCCCGCGGCAGCGCGCCGTCCTGCGCGATCAGCGCCGCCACGGCCAGCGCCGCCGCCGTCCGCCGCGCCTCGTCCTCCGCCTCGAGCGCCGCCGCCTCCGCCTCGGCCGCCGCGCGGGCGCCCGCGTCCTCGTCGTCGGCCACACGGGTCCGGGCGGCGGTCAGCCGCACGAGGCCCGCCATCAGGCCCCAGAAGAGCAGGATCGAGCCGAAGACGAGGCCCATTCCGACGAGCGTCAACTCGAGCGCGAGCAACAGGTTGGGGGACATCGAACTCCCGCGGCAGGTCGGTGGGCGTGGCTAAGGGAAGTGTAAGCCACGGCGGGGCTTCGTGCCTCACGCGGGTCTTGGGGGCGGGGAGACGGAGGGACCGATGGCAGACGCTCCGGCCGAGGGCTACGGGCCCCGCACGGCACCCCCGCGCAAGCACACCGTCCCCGACCTGCGCCTCCGCAAGGGAGGCGAGCCGATCGTCATGGTCACGGCCTACGACGCGCCGTCCGCGCGCATCGTGGACGAGGCCGGCGCCGAGATCATCCTCGTCGGGGACTCCCTCGCGATGGTGGTCCTGGGCTACGAGAACACGCTGCAGGTCACCCTCGACGACATGGTGCGCCACGGCGCGGCGGTCGCGCGCGTGAAGCCGCGCGCGCTCGTCATCGGCGACATGCCGTACATGACCTACCACACCGGCGCGCGCGACGCGGTGCTCAACGCCGGCCGCTTCGTCCGCGAGGGCGGGGCGGAGGCCGTCAAGATCGAGGGCGGCCGCAAGCGGCTCGACGTCGTGCGCGCGCTCGTGGACGCCGAGATCCCGGTGATGGGCCACATCGGCCTGACCCCGCAGTCGGTCCACGCGCTCGGCGGCTTCCGCGTGCAGGGCCGCGCGGTCGAGGAGATCGAGGCGCTGTTCGACGACGCGCGCGCCCTGTCGGACGCCGGCGTGTTCTCGCTCGTGCTCGAGGGGATCCCGGCCGACGTCGCGTCCGCGCTGACCGCCGCGGTGCCCGTGCCGACGATCGGCATCGGCGCCGGCGCGGGCTGCGACGGGCAGGTGCTGGTCTTCCACGACCTCCTCGGCCTGTTCCCCGGTCCCGCGCCGCGCTTCGTGCGCCGCTACGCGGACCTGCACGGCGCCGCCGTCGAGGCCGTCGGCCGCTACGCCGCCGACGTCCGCGCGCGCGCGTTCCCGGCGCCGGCCGAGTCGTACAAGCTGCCGAAGTCGGCGCAGGACGCCCTGCGCGAGCGTGCCGGGGCGCGCGCCCGCGGCTGGGCCTGGGAAGTCTGACGATGGAACTCGTCCGCCGCGTCCACATGATGCGCGAGATCACGCGCCAGGCCCGCGCGAAGGGGAAGCGGATCGCCTTCGTGCCGACGATGGGCGCGCTGCACGACGGGCACCTGTCGCTCGTCCGCCGGGCGCGCGAGATGGGCGACCTCGTCGTCCTGTCGGTCTTCGTCAACCCGAAGCAGTTCGGGCCCAACGAGGACCTCGCGCGCTACCCGCGCGACCTCGCCCGCGACGCCGACCTCTGCATGCAGGAGCAGGTCAACTACCTGTTCGCGCCCGAGCCCGACGAGATGTACCCCCAGCACTTCCGCACGGTGGTCGAGGTCGAGGGCCTCTCGGACGTGCTGGAGGGGGCATCGCGGGCGGGGCACTTCCGCGGCGTGACCACGGTCGTGCTGAAGCTCTTCAACGTCGTGCGGCCGCACTTCGCCTTCTTCGGGCAGAAGGACGCGCAGCAGGCGCTGATCCTCCGGCGGATGGTCCGCGACCTCAACCTCGACGTCGAGATGGTCGTCGCGCCCACGGTGCGCCACGACGACGGCCTGGCGCTGTCGTCGCGCAACGTCTACCTCGGCGGCTTCGAGCGCGAGGCCGCCACCGCGCTGTACCGCTCGCTCGAGGTCGCGCGCGCGCTGGTCGAGGACGAGGGCGTCCGGGACACCGCCGCGATCGAGACCGCGATGCGCAAGGTGCTCGCCGCCGAGCCGCTCGCCCGCGTCGACTACGCCGCGGTCGTCGGCGCCGAGGACCTGCAGCGCCACGAGTTCATCGACGGCGAGACGCTCTGCGCCCTCGCCGTCTACATCGGGGAAACCCGGCTGATCGACAACGTCATCGTCCGCCCGCCGCTCACCGGCCGGGTGGACGCCTGAGGGCAAGGGGACCACGACGATGCGACGGACGTTTCTGCAGGCGAAGGTGCACCGCGCCCTCGTGACCGAGGCGGACCTCGAGTACGAGGGCAGCCTGACGCTCGACGAGAACCTGATGGACGCGGCGGGGATGCTGCCGTACCAGCGGATCGAGGTCTACGACGTCACGAACGGCAACCGCTTCGCCACGTACCTGATCCCGGGCCCCCGCGGCAAGGGGGATTGCTGCATCAACGGCGCCGCGGCGCACAAGGCGCGCCCCGGCGACCGCGTGATCATCGCGACGTACTGCGACCTCGAGGAGCACGAGGTCCGCGCGCACAAGCCGCAGATCGTCCTGATCTCCGGCAGCGACGAGAACACCCGGTTCACCGTCAAGACCGACGAGGTCCACCGGGCCCGCGTCCCGGCCTGACCAGGCCCTGATCCCCTGTGGGGTGGGGCTCCGCCCCACCCGGCGTGGGGGTGGGGCTGTGCCCCACCCGG
>JADHED010002078.1_pt1 | contig 14863 bp, 10 predicted proteins | sample 8952041 | NCBI WGS metagenome assembly JADHED01 (sample SAMN16124423, study PRJNA663239) | bioreactor sludge metagenome | isolation source: sludge (control) | place: India:Bengaluru | collected 2018-09-08
CGCCAGGCCCCGTGGAGCCCGCCGGGCCGGCGCCCGGGGGCACGCAGGTCCCCGGGCCCACGGCGCCCGCGCCCGGGCCGACGGCGTCCACCGCGTCGCTGCCGGACCTGCCGCGCGCGCCGGGAGAAGGCGACGCGCAGTGGACGGCCCGGCGGGAGCGCGCCCTCGCCCGCTTCGACGAAGCGCAGGGGTTGCTCGCGCGGGGGCGGTTCCCGCAAGCGCTCGCGATGTTCGAGTCGCTCGCGCGCGACGAACCGGCGTACCCGGGCATCGAGGAACGGCTCACGGCCACGCGGCGCGAGGTGGAGGCGACGACCCGCCCATCGGCCAAGCGGCTGATGGACGAGGGGTACCGGCTCGAGAGCCGCGGCGACATGCTGGGGGCCATGGAGCGTTACCGGGCGGCCCGCAGCGAGGACGCCGCCCTCGCGGGGTTGAACGACCGCATCGCGTCGCTCACGGCCCTCATGGTGGCGCGGGCCGAGCGGCTGATCTCGGAGGCCGACGGCGACCGGGGCCGCGGCGACGCGGCGTCGGCCGCCGGCAAGTACGAGGAGGCGCTGCGCTACCTGCCGCCGGATCATCCGAAGGCGGCGACGGTGCGGCAGCAACTGGAGCGGCTCCGGGCGGGCGCCGCCTGACGGGCGGCGGACACGGACGGGCGTGGTGGCGGCCGCGGCGGCCGGCGCCGGCGCCTCTTGGGCGCGCGTGACGCGCAGGCGGGTGTCGCAGGGTGCAGCGGATCGGTCGTTACGACATCATCGAGCAGGTGGGGCGCGGCAGCATGGGAGTGGTCTACCGCGCGCAGGACACCGTGCTCGAGCGCGAGGTCGCGCTGAAGCTGCTCTGGGAGGACTTCTGCGACGACGACAGCGCGCTGGCGCGTTTCCAGCGCGAGGCTCGCGCCGTCGCCCGCCTCACCCACCGCAACATCGTCACGTTGTACGAGCTGGCCCAGCAGGAGGACGGCCGCCCCTACATCGCGATGGAGTTCCTGCGCGGGGCCCCGCTCGACAAGCGGCTCCGGGCCGACCCGCCGCTCTCGCTCGTGGAGAAGGTGGACATCGTGGCGCAGCTCTGCGCCGGCCTGCACTTCGCGCACGAGCAGGGCGTCGTGCATCGTGACGTGAAGCCCGCCAACATCTGGGTGCTCCCGGACGCCACGGTGAAGCTGCTCGACTTCGGCATCGCGCGGCTGGCCTCCTCGTCGATCACGCGCGACGGCAACGTCCTGGGCACCGCGGCCTACATGGCGCCCGAGCAGATCGAGGGCGCGGCCGTGGACGGCCGCACCGACATCTTCGCCGCCGGCGTGGTGCTGTACGAACTGCTCGTCGGCCACAAGCCGTTCGAGGCCGATTCGCCCACCGGCGTCATCGCGAAGATCATCCGTGGGGACCGCAGCCCGCTGGATCCCGAGCGGGATCACCTGCCGCCCGCGCTCGTCTCGGCCGTCGATCGCGCGCTCGCGCGCCTGCCCGCCGACCGCTTCCCGACCGCCGCGGAGTTCGGCAGCACGCTGACGCAGATTCGCACGGCACTCGACCGGCAGACGGCCGCGCCGTTCGACTCGACGATGATGGTCCCGACGCTGGGCGGGACGACGGCCTCGGGCGACCTCGCCATCGGGCCGCGGCCCGGCGGGGCCACGGGGCCTGACCTCGCGCTCCGGGCGGCGCCGCCACCGCCAGGCTCCGACGTGGACGCACCCACCATGCTCACGCCGGTGCCGCAGCCGGGCGCGCGGCCGGCCCCGCCCGCGCCGGCCGTCGCGCGGCGCGGGATGCCGGGGCTGGCGCTCGGCCTCGTCGCGCTGGCGATCGTGGCCGGCGGGGTGGCCGCGGTCGTCGCGTGGCGCGGCCGCAGCGGCGAGGCGCCAGCGTCCGCCGCGGCCGCACCTTCCTCGACCACCGCGCCGTCGTCGGCACCGGCCGCGCCCGCTCCGGAGCAACCGGCGCGCGAACTGCTGATCGAGTCGGACCCCGGGGGGGCCGTCGTGAGCGTCGATGGACGCCGCCTCGAGGGCGAAACGCCGGTGACGCTGCGGGTCGCGGCCGGCGCGGCGGCGCCAGGCGAGGTGACCCTCGAGCGGCGCGGGTACGAGACCGCGCGCGTCGCGATCACCGACGCCACCTGGTCCGCGGGGCGCCTCGTGGTGCCGCTGGAGCCGGCCGAGGTGCGCGTGCGCCTCAGCTTGTCGGGGCCCTACGCGTTCGAGGTGGTGGACGGCTCGCGCACGGTGTCTGGCGCCGCGCAGCAGCACAGCGTGTCGCTGCCCGAGGGACGCCAGGTGCGGCTGCGGGCGCCGGGCGTGTTCCTCGACCAGCGGGTCGTGGTGCGTGGCGGGGCCGGGGGCGCGATGCGCGTCGCCGTGCCGGGGCTCGGCAGCATCAGCGTGCGCGCCGTGGTCGAGAACTGCGACATGCGCATCGACGGCGTCCGCACCGATCCCCCTCCCGTTCACCAGAAGCCCATCGTCGCCGGGGAGCACACGATCGAACTGATGTGCGCCGACGGCGAGTCGCGGCGCCAGCGCATCGACGTGCGCGAGGGCGCCAACACCACCGTGCTGTTCCGCCAATGACGTCACAGTCCGTGCATCGTGCGATGGGGTGGGGGCGGTGGCCGGTGGCGGCCGCCGTGGCCGCGCTGCTCGCCTGGCCCGCGCCCTTCGCGGCCCAGCAGGCCGAGTCGTCGGAAGAGCTCGCGCGGCGCTGGCTGAACAGTGGCCTGCGGTTCATGCGGGACGGGCGGCCCGGCGAGGCCCTCAAGGATCTGCAGCGGGTGGCCGACGTCTACCCCACGAGCACCGTGGCCGACGACGCGCTCCTGGCGATCGCCGAGTACCAGCTGACGGGCGCGGGCGACCCCGCGGCGGCCCGCACCGTGGTGGAGGCGCTCATCGCCAAGTACCCGGCCGCCGACACCGCGCCGATGGCCTACGTGCTGGCCGGGCGTGTCGGCCTCGCCGAGTCGGAGGCGATCGAGGGCATCGACCAGGCCCTGGCGAACTTCGAGCGCGTGCGGACGCTGTTCCCCCGAGCGCCCGCCGTGGCCGCCTCGCTCACCTACGCCGGCGACGCGCACCGGCTCGCGCGGCGCGCCGGCGACGCGGTGCGCGCCTACCGGCAGGCGGCGGCGGAGTATCCGCGTTCGCCCTGGGCGGCCCAGGCCCTGCTCGGCCTGGCCGCCGCTCACGTCGCCGCCGGCGAGCCGACGAAGGCGCTCGAGGCGCTGTCCCAGTTGCAGGCGTCGCTGCCGGGCACGCCGGCCGCGGCCACCGCGCGCGATCGCGCCACCATCCTCTACCGCCTGCACCTGCGCGCGCCGGCGGTGCCGGCCTTCTCCCCGAGCGAACGGGTCATCGCGGGCGTCGGCGGTCGCCTCGACGACGTGGAGGGCGTGGCGGTGGCGCCCGACGGCGCCGTCGTGGTGCTGCAGCGGGACGGGGCGAGCCGCTTCGAGCCCGAGGGCAAGCTGCGCGACGGCGTCAGGGCCGTCGATGCCCGCGCGCTCACGCTCGCGCCGGGCGGGCAGATCGTCGTCGGGTCACGGGCGGGCCTGCAGCCGGCCGGCGGCATGCTCCTGCCGCTCACGGCGACGCGCCCGCTGGCGGAACTGCGGGCCGTGGCCGTGTCGCGCACCGGCCAGTACCTGGTGGCGGACGGCGACCTCCGCGCGATCGCGCGGTTCTCGGCCGACGGCAAGCATGCCGGCGCCTTCGCCTCGGTGGACGCGGTGCGCCTGGCGGTGAACGACGTGGGCACGGTGGCGGCCCTCGATCGCACCGGCCGCAGCGTGGCCGTGCTCGAGGCGTCGGGCAAGCCGCTCGGGCGCGTCGGGTCCGGCGGCGGAGTGTCGCTGCAACAGGCGGTCGACGTCGCGTGGGACGCCCTCGGGTACCTCTACGTGCTGGACCGCGAGGCCGGTGCGGTCGCTGTGTTCAACCCCGCCCTGCAGCCGGTCACCACCTACTCGGTGAACCCGCGGCTGCCGGGCGCCTTCCGTCGCGCGACGTCGTTCGCGGTGGATGGGGCCGGCCGGCTCTTCATCTACGACGACCGCGCGAAGTCGATCAGGGTGCACCAGTGAGCGCAGCGGGACGGGGACGCCTGGCCGGGGTCGTGGTGGCGTGGCTGCTGGTGGCGTGCGCGGCGAGTGGTGCCGCCGCCCAACTCGACCCGTTGCAGGCGCCGCGCGAGCAGTTGAACCGCGCGCGCGCGCTGTACGACGCGCTCGAGTGGGAGGGCGCCCTGCCGGTGCTCGACGCCGCGATCGGCGACCTCGCGCAGCGGCCGCTCACCGAGGACGGCGTCCGCGCGATGCTCGCCTCGGCCTACGAGCTGCGCGCCCGCAGCCGGTTCGGGCTCGGCAACCGCGACGGCGCGCGGCAGGACCTCACGGCCCTGGTCGCCATCGAGCCGGGCCACACGCTGCCAGACAACGTCGCGGCGGCGGTGCAGCAGATGTTCGACGAGGTGAAGCGGGCCACGGTCGGCACGTTGCTCGTCACCCTCGAGCCGGCCGACGCCACGCTGCTCGTGGACGGCGCGCCCGCAAGCGCCCTGGCGGGCCCCATCGCGCTCGCCGCCGGCACGCGCACGGTCAGCGCCAGCCGCGGCGGCTATCGCAGCGTCGAGCAGCCGGTGACCATCGTCGCGGGGACGCAGACGCCGCTGGCGATCGTGCTCGAGCGCGTGTCCTCGCGCGTGGCGGTGCTCACCTCGCCGCCAGAGGTGGAGGTGTCGCTCGACGGCGTCGTCCGCGGGCGCACGCCGCCGGGCCCGGTGCCCGACAGCTACGCCGACTCGGCGGGGCGCCTCGGCGCCAGCCCCGACCGGGTGTCCGCGCCGCTCTACATCGACGACGTGGCGACCGGGGTGCGGCTGTTCGAGTTCCGGAAGCCGTGTCACGTGCCGGTGGATTCGCGGCGGATGATCGAGCGGCCCGCCGACCTGCTGCTCGAGATCGCGCTGAAGGTGGCGGCGGCGAAGGTCACCGTGTCGAGCAACGTCGCCGGCGCCGAGGTGCTGCTCAACGGGCAGCCGAAGGGCGCGGCGCCGCTGGTGCTGCCCGAGGTGTGCGAGGGGCCGCAGGTGCTCGAAGTGAGCGCGCCCGTCGGCCGCTACATCCGGCGGTTCGAGGCGCACGCCGGGGAGGCGATCCAGGTGGACGCCGACGTGGCCCCAGCGCTCGCCCTCGTGTCGGTCGGCGGCGACGACTCGCGCTACCGCGGCGAGGACGTCCGCATGATCGTCGAACGGCTCGTCGAGCCGGCGCGGTCCATGACCGTGTTCGTCCCGCCGGCCGAGGAGGTGGCGAGCGCGCTCGGTGACCTGCGGCTGCCGCTCGACTGGCTCGCGCTCGACCGCAACCGGCGGCCGCTCGGCCAGGCGGCCGACGTGTCGCCGACGCTGCGGCGCGACGCCTCGGCACAGCTCGCCCGGCGCTTCGGGGCGCAGGGCGTCGCGGGCGTGACGTTGCTCGCCGGCGGCGATGGACGCGCCGTGGTGTCGTTGCTCGCCGCGGGCGCGACCGAGCCGGACGTGCTCGAGGTGTCGCTCGGCGAGGCGCTCCCGGCCGACGTGCTGCGCGACCTCGACGTGCCCATCGACGTGCAGCGGACCGCGCTCGACCTGACCGGCGTCGACATCGCCGACATCCCCGGCGTGGCCGTCGTGTCGGTGGTGCCGGGCGGGCAGGCCGCGCAGGCCGGCATCGCCCCTGGCGACGTGGTCGTCGGCGTGCGCGACACGGCCGTGGCCTCGACGGCCGACCTCGAGCAGGCCGTGGACGCGTTGCCGGTGGGCCAGCCCGTGCCGGTGGCCGTCAAGGACCGGGCGGGCGCGACGCGCACGGTGATGGCCGCGGCCGTGCGCCGGCCCCTGCTGGTCTCGCTCGACGACCGCATGACGCGGTTCAACAAGCTGGCGCTCGACCTGCGCTTCCGGCTCACCGCGGCGACCGACCCCACCGAGGAGATGCTCCTGCGGCTGAACCTCGCCGTGGCGCTGCTGCGCCTGGGCAACCCGGCCGACGCGCGCCGCGAACTGCAGCGGGTCACGCTGCCGGACGGCCCGGGCATCTCGAACGCCACGGTGCAGTACCTGCTCGGGCTCACCTACGAGGCGACCAACCAGCCCGTCGACGCCGACCAGGCGTTCCGCGCCGCCGCCGCCGTCGAGGGCGCGCGCCTCTGGACCTACGGCCCGCTCATCGCCGACCTGGTGAAGGCGCGCGGCCAGCGCTGAGCGGCCCGCCCCGGCCGAGGTCGCCCGACGGCGATCGCGGGCGTTGCAGCACGCGGGCCGCAAGGCCGCTGCAGGAAGTGCCACCCTCGTCGTCGGCGGGCCGGCTCCCGTGGGACCGGCCCCCGGCGCGGCATCCCCTCATCTCCCCTGACCCGGCGGCGCCACGACGAGGGCAAGCCCCGGCACGTCGCGCGCGCCGCGCGTTTTCCGGCCGCTGCGCGCACCTTCCTGACATCCGGGCCGTCGCCCGCGGTCCCGTCGTGACCGCGGCAATCGCCCTGTCTGCGAGGCGCGATCCCTCGCCGTCGTGCGGTGGCGCGCAGGTTGCTCCGTGTAGGTCGACGTGAGGGAGGCCGCCGGTCGCAAGGAGGGACCGGATGAACGCCAACAACAGTGACTCGAGCAGGGGGGCGTGGCGCCTGGTGGCGGTCGCGGCGATCGCCCTGGCGGTGGCGCCGCTCGCGGCATCGACCGGCCGGGCCAGCCAGCCGGGCCAGGGGCGCCTGGTGGACCCGTCGACCACGGCCGTCGACCTGGCCGCGGTGACGAGGCTCACCGCTGACGTGTCGATCCGTCGCTCCCGCGTCGGCGCCGATGGCCAGGTGCGGCAGGAGGCACGGCCCGTCACCTACCGGATCGAGCGCCGCCGGGCGACGCACGGCTGGGAATCCACGATGACGAGGGTGGCGCGGGGGCGACCCGCGGTGCGCGTGGCGGGTGGCGAGGTGCCCCTCGACCTCCAGCAAGCGGTGAGCCGGATCGAGGACGCCGGTGACGGCACGCCCGCGCGCGTGTTCAACGCGCGCGGCGTCGAGGTGCGGTTGCCGTCGCGCGGGCAGGTGCGGGCGCTGATGACCGGGGAGGCGGGGGCGCTGCGTCGGCTGGGGCTGCCCGAGCCCGCGACCGACGAGTCACCGGAGGTCGGGACGAAGGCGGTGCCGGCCGGCGATCCGCTGCTCGGGTTGCTCCAGGACGCCCGCGGGCGGGCCGCCCGGCGCGCGGCGATCGGCAGGCGGCTGGGCGCGCCGCAGGAGCGGGTGCAGGGGCTCGACCGGCACGTGGTGCGGTCGGGGGACGACACGATCGAGACGCTCGTCGACCCGGCGACGGCGGTGCCGGTGGAGGAGGTGGTGGTGCGTGACGGGGCGGTCGTCGAACGCGTGCGTCACGCGTTCGTCGCGGCGCCCCGCGGGGGCCTCGTGCGGCGCGGCCTGCGCGGCGAGCGCGTGCTGCCCGGCGAGGGCGAGCGCCTCGTGATCGACGTCGAGTTCAGCGGCGTGCGGGTCGAGGTGGGAGGTGGGCGATGAAGTCCCCGCTCGTTCGTCGCGTGGCGGGCTGCGCGCTCGTCGTGGTGGCGCTGCTGGTGGCGGCCCCGGCGGCCTCGGCCCAGGACCGGCCGACGGTCTTCGTCCACGGGCTGGCCTCGGGCCCCGACGCGTGGCGTGGGGCCGCCGAGCGCCTCTCGGGATCCCTGGCCATCGCGCCGCACCTGCCGGGCCTGAGCTGGCACGAGTCGTACGACCAGCAGGCCCGCCAGCTGCAGGCGCAGTTCTGGTGGGCGCCGCCCTCGACCGTCGCCATCGGCCACAGCAACGGGGGCGTGGTCGCGCGGCGCTGGGCCCGCCTCGCCGATCTCGACGGCATCGTGACGGTGGGCTCACCGAACCAGGGCGCCCCGCTCGTGAGCAACCTCGGCCTGGTCGCCTACCACCAGTCGGCGATGGGCTGGCTGGTGTCCGACGTGCACTCGGCGTTCGCGGTGTGCTGCGACTGGGACGGCGTGTGGCCCGCCGTGGAGTGGTGGATGGCGGTCACCTACTGGCTCGGCGACGCGAGCCTCAAGCACGTGCTCGCGCTGCTGGGCGTGCAGGTCGGCGCGCCGGTCGTGCGCGACATGACGGTGAACTCGCCACTGATGAACGACCTCAACGGCGGCAGCCTCGCGCACGAGGTGGCGCAGGTGCCGGCGCGCGTGTCCATCGTGTCCACGGCCGCCAACTTCTACGACCTCGGCGTGTTCGGCGCCATCGGCGGCGACAACGCCGACTACCTCGACTCGCTCGCCGAGGGCGCCGTGTGGGCGCTCGACTACTACGCGATGATCACGCTCGCCAACGCCGCGCCCGGTGACGGCGAGGCGCACCGCAAGGCGACGCGGCTCTGGAACCTGGCGGCGTGGATCGACTCCTGGGACGAGACCTGGTGCCGGGCGGTGTCGATCCCCGGCGGCAACTTCTGCACGGTGAACGACACGGTCGTCCCCGGCTGGAGCCAGGTGATGCCGGGGCCGGGCGTCCACGTGATCGACTGGGGCTGGTGGGGACCGCGGCACACCGCCGAGACCTCGTCGAGCGACGACAAGCTGTACCAGGCGCTCACGAGCATCCTGAGGGTGCCGCCGCGCGGTGGCGGCAGCGGCGGGGCGGGGAACGGTGGCGGGGGCACGGGCGGGGACGCCGGCGGTGGCACCCTCGGCCCTGGGGACGCCCTGTTCGGGGGGCAGAGCGTGTCGTCGCCGGGCGGGGGCGCGTGGCTGTCGTATCAGTCCGACGGCAACCTGGTGGTCTATCGGGCCGACGGCACGCCACTCTGGGCCAGTCACACGGCGGGGACCTCCCCGGGGTCGGCGACGCTGCAGCACGACGGGAACTTCGTCATCTACGACGGCGCTGGCCGGCCGGTGTGGGCCTCGCACACCGCCGGGCACGACGGCGCGTCGCTGCTCCTCCAGGACGATGGGGTGATGGTGATTCGGGGAGCGGGCGGCGCGCCCGTGTGGAGCACTGGGCGGTGAGCTGGCGCAGGCGGCTGCTGGTGGTGGCGGCCGTCGGGGGCGGCTGGGTGGCGGTGGCTGCCCAGCCCGTTCCCCACGTGGGCGCCGGCGCGCCCGATCGCGGGGGCCCTGGAGCCGGTCGTCAGGACACCGCCGTTCCGGGCGGCACCGAACTCTGGCACCTGCCAGGCGCCGGGCGGGGGACGCCAGCGGTGGACGCGGGCACGGTCTATGCGCAGTCGGCACAGGGGGAAGTGATTGCCATGGACCGTCGAACGGGCGCGGTGCGCTGGAGGCAGCGCACGTCACCGCCCGGTGTCGCGACCGCGGGCTCGTCGGTGAGGCGCTGGGACCGGGTGGTGGTCGCCGGCGACGAGGACCTGATCGCGTTCGACGCGGCGTCCGGCGCGTTCGCCTGGCGGTTCCGGCCATCGACGGGCTACGGTCCCGGGCACTACCTGGGCGAAGTGGCCGACGGCGTGGTCTTCGCCGGCTCGCCCTCGGGCCACTTCTATGCGGTGGAGGCCGGCACCGGCCGGCTGCGGTGGCAGGTCGAGCCGATGGCGGGCATGCCGGTGAGCATCCACGAGCCGTCCGTGCGCGGGGGCGTCGCGGTGGCCGGCTACATCGTGCACGCGGGCGAGGCCGGTGGTGGCGTCGTGGCCGTCGATGTCCTCACCGGCCAGCGGCGCTGGCACCGGCACCTGGTGGCCCTCGAGCGGGGCCCGTTCATGGACGGGTGGGGCGGGGGCCTCGCGGTCGCGGGCGACGTGGTCGTCGCCACGGCGCGCGACGGGACCACGTGGGGGCTGGGCCTCGACGATGGGAGGCCGGTCTATCAGGTGTCGCCGGAGTTGGGTGGGTGCGCGGTTGCGGGGGGGCGGGCGGGACTCCGGCCGCGCGGCCGAGCAGGCGGGCGGGGGGGCACCCGGGAGATCTCCCGGTGGGGGGGCGCGGTCGGGGGACGTGCCGCCGTCGACGCCGGTGCGCACCGAGACCTTCAAGATCCGCTACCAGCGCAGGCGGGCTGGTCGTCACCGGATCTCTCTCCGGCTGCGTGGCCGCGTTCGTGCCCGGGTCCGGTCGGTCCGCGTGGCGGTTCCACGACGTCCGCCTCGGGTCCACCGCCAACCGCTTCGCGGCCGACGGGCAGGCGGTGTATGTTCCGTTCCTGTCCGGACGACTGGTCGGGCTGGACCTCGGCACCGGCAGCGAGCGTTGGCGGCTGGGCGAGGACGGACGGGAGTTCATCTGGGCGCCGGCGCTGGCGGGGCGCGAGCTGTGGCTCGCCTCGCGGGCTGGCTACGCGGCATTCTCCAAGTGACTGGGGGACCGTGCATGGAACGGACGGGCGACGATCGGCGCAGGCTGGGGGGCCGGACGCGAGGGCGTCGGGCGGAGCAGTGGGCGGTCGCCGCGGTGGGCCTGTTGGCGGCCGCGTGCGGGGGGAGCGCGCCGACGGCGCCGGCGCCACCGGGGCCCGGCACGGGTGGGACGTCCTCGGCGTTGCGGGTGACGCCGGGGCCGCACGTCCTGCTCCTCACCGGCAATGGCCTCGGCGGGGCGTGTACGGGGCTGCCGGCCGGCACCACCACGGTGGCCGCGATGGCCACGGTCGTCGTGGAGGCCGACGGGACCGGGTGGGTCGCGCGCGCCGCCACCCCCGCCAGCGGCGACATCGTCCTGCGCTTCCGGCCGTCGGGGGTGACGACGCCCCTGGCGATCGGCGTCACCGGCAGCGCCGCCGGCGCGGCCGTCGGCCTGCCCCTCGGGGCGACGGCTGAGGTCCGGGCCGCGGTGGAGCAGACGGCCACCCTCGGCGGCGAGCAGTTGCGGGGCGGCACCGCGATCGTGGGCGACGTGCAGGGCGTGGTGCGGTTCTCGGACCGGACGGGCGTGCTGGCGGTGTGCTCGCGTGTCGCGTGGTCGCTCGGGCCGTCGGGCGCGACCCCGTAGCGCAGCGCGCCCAGTGGCGCGGCATCGTCGCCTGCGCAAGGGGCATGGCGCGTGGCCGGGTCGCGTGGAGCTGGCGACGCCGGTTCCAGACGCGTGTGCTATACTCTGCGGTCCCCGCGGCGGGCGGCGCCTGGTGTGCGGCCTGCGCGTGGGGGAAGCGAGTGCATGATCGGGGTTGCGGCGAGCTTTTTGCTCGTGCTATCCTCGTCAGGTTTCGCTGAAGCAGGACACCCTATCTGCTTCAGCCCGCTCGGAAGGAACGCCGGCCGCAAGGCGCGATTCCTTCCCCAGGGCAGGCCGAGTGCGCCGTCGCGGGCGATCGGGACTGCCGCGAGATCACTACTCGACATAGGGTAAGCCGTTCCCGGGTGCCACGGGGGCCGTCGTCGATGGCCTCGTCAAGGCCCGGGACGCCGCGGGTCGCTTCGCGACGCGCGCGGCGAGGATGGAAGCCGGGGCGGCGACGTCCCGGGGACGCGCGTGCGGGTCGCAGGGCCCGCGAGGCGTCCATCAGCAAGGCCCCCGGGGTGCGGGGCTGCGTGCGCTTCGGCGCGACGCGCGGAGAGACCGACTGTGCCGACGATTAGCCAGCTCGTTCGCAAGGGTCGTGAGCAGATCGCGACGAAGACCAAGAGTCCCGCGCTGCAGGACAGCCCGCAGAAGCGCGGCGTCTGCGTGCGCGTGTTCACGCAGACCCCGAAGAAGCCGAACTCGGCGCTCCGGAAGGTCGCGCGCGTGCGCCTCACGAACCAGATCGAGGTGACGACCTACATCCCGGGCGTGGGCCACAACCTGCAGGAGCACTCGCTGGTGCTCATCCGGGGCGGCCGTGTGAAGGACCTGCCGGGCGTGCGCTACCACGTGGTGCGCGGCACCCTCGACGCGGTGGGCGTCCAGGGGCGCAAGCAGGGGCGGTCGAAGTACGGCGCCAAGCGGCCCAAGCAGTAGCCAGGAAGCGAAGCCATGCCACGCAGACGAGAGATTGCGAAGCGCGAACTGCTGCCGGACCCGATCTACCAGAGCTCGCTGGTCACGAAGTTCATGAACACGATCATGCTCGACGGCAAGAAGAGCACCGCCGAGCGCGTGCTCTACACCAGCCTCGACATGATCAAGGAGAAGACCGGCGACGATCCGCTGAAGGTCTTCAAGAAGGCGATCGAGAACGCGAAGCCGAGCCTCGAGGTGAAGAGCCGGCGCGTGGGCGGGTCGAACTACCAGGTGCCGATCGAGGTGAACCCGAACCGGCGCCTGTCGCTGGCGATCCGCTGGCTGGTCGGCTACGCGCGCCAGCGGGGCGACGGCAAGACGATGGAGGAGCGGCTGGCGAACGAGTTGCTCGACGCCTCGAACCTGCGCGGGGGCGCGGTGAAGAAGCGCGAGGACACGCACCGGATGGCCGAGGCCAACAAGGCGTTCGCGCACTACCGCTGGTAGACGGCGGGTGTTGGGCGGGCCTTGCGGGCCCGCCGCGCGGGCGGCGCGCGGGATGACGAGACAGGGTCTGCGAGCGACGGCCCACGAAGACACCGGCCCGGCGGCGGGCCTCGAACCAACGGCCGGACGCAGGCCACGACACGGACCCCGAAGCAGGCCCCGAAGCAGGCCCTGAAGCAGGCAATGCCAAGGCAAGTACCTCTCAACCGGACGCGCAACATCGGCATCATGGCGCACATCGATGCCGGGAAGACCACCACGACCGAGCGCATCCTGTTCTACACGGGCATCACCTACAAGATCGGCGAGGTGCACGAAGGCACCGCGGTGATGGACTGGATGGAGCAGGAACAGGAGCGTGGGATCACGATCACGTCGGCGGCCACGACGTGCTTCTGGCGCGACATCCGGATCAACATCATCGACACGCCCGGCCACGTGGACTTCACCGCCGAGGTGGAGCGCTCGCTGCGCGTGCTCGACGGCGCGGTGGCGGTGTTCGACTCGGTGGCGGGCGTGGAGCCGCAGTCCGAGACGGTGTGGCGGCAGGCCGACAAGTACCGGGTGCCGCGGATCTGCTTCGTCAACAAGATGGACCGCATCGGCGCCGACTTCAAGCGCACGCTGGGCCAGATCGAGACGAAGCTGCAGGGCAACCCGGTGGCCATCCAGCTGCCCATGGGCAGCGAGGACAAGTTCGTCGGCCTCATCGACCTGGTGCGGATGAAGGCGGTCCGCTACAAGGACGAGACGATGGGCGCCGACTACCTGCTCGAGGAGATCCCGGCCGAGTACCAGGCCGAGGCGCAGGAGTACCGCGAGAAGCTCATCGAGAAGGTGAGCGAGGCCGACGACAAGCTGCTCGAGAAGTACCTGGGCGGCGAGGAGATCACCGAGGACGAGATCAAGGCGGCCCTGCGCAAGCGCACCATCGCGTCCGTGCGGAACGAGAAGTCGCCGTTCGTGCCGGTCATCTGCGGCAGCGCCTTCAAGAACAAGGGCGTGCAGCCGATGCTCGACGCGGTGGTGGACTTCCTGCCGTCGCCGGTCGACATCCCCTCGATCACCGGGCTCGATCCGCGCAAGGCCGAGGAGACGATGGTGGAGCGGCCGGCAAAGGACGACGCGCCGTTCTCCGCGCTGGCCTTCAAGATCATGACCGACCCCTTCGTGGGGCAGCTCACGTTCATCCGGGTCTACTCGGGCGTGATGACCTCGGGCAGCTCGGTCTACAACGCCACGAAGGGCAAGAGCGAGCGCATCGGCCGCCTCCTGAAGATGCACGCCAACAAGCGTGAGGAGATCAAGGAGGTCTACGCCGGCGACATCGCGGCCGCCGTCGGCCTGCGCAGCGTCACCACGGGCGACACCATCTGCGACGACAAGCACCCGGTGGTGCTCGAGGCGATGGACTTCCCCGAGCCGGTGATCGCGCTGGCGATCGAGCCGCGCACCAAGGCCGACCAGGAGAAGCTGGCGCAGGGCCTGGCGAAGCTGATGGCCGAGGACCCGACGTTCCGCGTCGCCACCGACACCGAGACCGGGCAGGTGGTGATTCGCGGGATGGGCGAGCTGCACCTCGAGATCATCGTCGACCGGCTGAAGCGCGAGTTCGGCGTCGAGGCCAGCGTCGGCAAGCCGCAGGTGGCCTACAAGGAGACGCTGACGCGGGCGGCCGAGGGCGAGGGCCGCTACGTGAAGCAGACGGGTGGGCGCGGGCAGTACGGCCACGCCCGGATCCGCATCACGCCGCGGCAGCCAGGCGAGGGCTACGCCTTCGAGAACAAGATCGTGGGCGGCGTGATCCCGCGCGAGTTCATCAAGCCGATCGACGAGGGCATCCGCGAGGCGATGACGCGCGGCGTGCTCGCCGGCTACCCGGTGGACGACCTCGGGGTGGAGCTGTACGACGGCTCGTACCACGACGTCGACTCCTCGGAGATGGCGTTCAAGGTGGCCGGGTCGATGGCGTTCCAGGACGCGGCCAAGAAGGCGCACCCGGTGCTGCTCGAGCCGGTGATGCGGGTCGAGGTGGTGGTGCCCGAGGAGTACATGGGCGACATCATGGGCGACCTCAACAGCCGGCGCGGCCGGATCCAGTCGATGGAGGCGCGCGGCGGCACGCAGATCGTCACCGCCCGCGTGCCGCTGTCGGAGATGTTCGGCTACGCGACGGACCTCCGCTCGCGCACCCAGGGCCGCGCCACCTACTCGATGCACTTCGATCGCTACGAGCAGGCGCCGCAGCAGGTGAGCGAAGAGGTCGTCGCGAGGATTCAGGGCAAGTAGGTAGGGCGGACCTTTCGGTCCGCCGTGCCGGCGGCTTCCGCCGGGACGACGGGACTGGGGCGGAACCGGCGGGACTGCAGTCCCGCCCTACAGGAGCAGGCAAACGCCATGGCGAAGGAAAAGTTCGATCGGTCGAAACCGCACGTGAACGTGGGCA
>JADHED010002081.1_pt1 | contig 14857 bp, 14 predicted proteins | sample 8952041 | NCBI WGS metagenome assembly JADHED01 (sample SAMN16124423, study PRJNA663239) | bioreactor sludge metagenome | isolation source: sludge (control) | place: India:Bengaluru | collected 2018-09-08
GCCTAGTCCTGCGCTCGGGTACTGGGGCTCGCGGCGAGCTTATGAAACATTCGGGTTAGAGACGGCGGCAAGGTTTGTTCCCAGGTGTTGTGGTTCGGGTAGTTGGCCCTCCGTTAACCGTTGACGGAAATACTTAACACACCGCCACCGGCAACTCTTCCCAACAGGTGGTGTATCGTGGGGTTATGCATTGGCGCTTCATCTGCCAGGGCTAGGCCCTCGGCCAGATAGCGTAGGGTGCCCCGTCCCCAGCGGTGGTTGATCCCGTCCATGACCGCCATCACCCGCTCCCGGCGGGCCTGGGTCTCGGGTCCCAGCCGCGCAAAGAGGTCCCCGGTCACCGCTCCCACCGGGGCCAGGTCGAGCAGGACCACCCCGGCCTTCTTGTATTCGTAACCCTCCCGGTAGATGTGCCGCAGACCGACCCGGGCGGCCCGCAGCAGCCGCGTGGTGTCCGCCGTGGGGATGGACAGGGGGACCGTGGCCCCGGGGTGATACTGGGGTACCTCTGGTTTGAAGGGACCGGTACCGATGAACACCTGGATCAGACCTGTCTGAAGCCCCTCCTGCCGGAGTTTGGCCGCCGCCCGGGCAGTGTGGCTGGCCACTGCCTCACTGTCAGTCTGGGCATGAGCCGACTAGGCGGCGACGTGCGGCGTGTACCATGCGGCCAGCTGCGTCGGCGTCTTGGGCTCGCCAGGATACTTTCCCAGCCCGTAAGGCCCATCGACAATGATGGAGGTCGGTGCTGGCCAATGGGGGTAGCAGGTGAGCGCCTCGGCATGCTCCAGTCGGGCGTGACCCACCTGAAACGGTGGCAAAGGGTGGCCTGCAACCGGCTTAATCTGAACCTCCCCACGGCTAAAGCCGGGGGGTGTGCGCCCGTGAAGGCGCTTGATTAGCACGGTGAAAGTCCGTGTCCGAGTAAGCCAAGACTCGGTAGCCGAAGGTAACTGCGTCGCCGCGAGGCGGGGTGGGAAGCAACTGGAGGCGAACGATTGGTCCGTAGGTTAACGAACCCGATTCGGCGTCCTGTGGTGGCGAGCCTTCATCCCTTAGGCGAAGCCTGAAACTCATTGTCCGCGTTGCGCTGGCGGTTAAAACGACGGATGGACGACAGGGCGTGATTGGGGACGGAACGATCGGAAGGTCAAGCGCGATAAGCGGGGAGACCTGGCGGTGGCGGTGACCGCCGCCAGGAGTCAGAGCCCTCATAGGAGCGTCGGTGCGGCGTCCGAACATGGCTAAGGTGACGATCTTGTGGCACCGCCGGGAAACCAGGCGGCAACAGAGAACACCAACAGGCGCCTAAGGCGATGGTCGGAGCGCACCGGGAGCCCGGGGTAATGCCCGGGGGAGCAAAGGGGGGTAGGAAGGTTGATCTGCAAGCGACAGCAACGACGGAGGCGAAATGCCGAGTGCGTCAGTGCCGGCAACGGCTAAACAAGCATGCGACACCCGCGATCCCCACCAGTGGGGATGGGTAGAGCCGACGGTATGGAGCGAGCGGATGTTGGCGGCCCTGGTCAACGGGGTCACGGGAGGCAAGTGGTACAGTTTGTGGGACAAGGTGAGTGATCGCCAGACGCTGGAGGCGTCTTGGCGGGCCGTGGCGCGTAATCAGGGCGCCGCGGGGGTCGACGGTCAAAGCGTGCAACGGTTTGCCGCCCAGGCCGAGCGCTATCTGGACGAACTGGCGGCCGACCTGCAAGCCGGCCGCTACCAGCCGAATGACGTGCGCCGGACGTACATCCCCAAGGCCGGGGGCGGTCAGCGACCGCTGGGCATCCCGACGTTCATTACCAACTGCACAGGTCACTCAGCGGTCTTTGGGATGGGCCACGATCACGCATCCCTTTCATCCCCTGCGCGGGCAGCGCCTCGAAGTCCTCAAGACGCGCCGCGCCGGCGGCATTGACACGCTGCTGCTGCGACATGCGGAGCGTGGCAGTTACGCCATCGCCCGGGACTGGACCGACTGGTCACTTTGCGAGCCGGAACGTCTGCCGGGGGAGCCGGCCGCTCGGCTTGACGCGCCCTCGCTGCTGGCGCTGGCCACCCTGGTGGCGGAATTAGCGGTGTCGCGCCTGGACGACCTTGACGAAGGCCCGGTTATGGGCCATTCTCAGACCAGTTAGAAACGTGGTCTGATTAAGATGCGTGAGACGTCCACTCCGGTGCTGCGGCAGCGACGTACCTTGCTCGTGGGCCAGCTGCCGCCGACGCGGGAAATCCTGCGCGGCTCCCTGATCGAGCGCTACAAGCGCTGCGGCAAGCCGGGCTGCAAATGTGCCACCGGTCGTGGTCATGGACCGAAGTATTACCTCTCGGTCAGCCACCCGGGGGTGCGCCCGCAGATGGACTATGTGCCGCAGGCGATGCTCGAAGAAGTGCGCCGCTACCTGTCCAACTATCAGCGCACGCGCGAGATTCTGGAGGAAATCTGCGCCATCAATGGTGAACTGTTGCGCCGTCGCGAGCGGCTCTGAGCGGGTGCGACGGTGAGCACGTGCGCCACGTCCCTCACCGTCACCTTCGATCTGGCGGCGGCGGCGTCGTTGATCGCCAACATGCTGGCGGCCTACCTTGAGGCGCAGGCCGGCCAGCTCCCGGCAACGGAGGTAAGCGATGAGTGCGCCGATCACGACCCATCACCGGCAGCGCCCGGCCTACATCTATGTGCGTCAATCGACGCTGGGCCAGGTCCGCCATCACCAGGAGAGCACCGAGCGCCAATACGCGCTGCGGGCGAAGGCCCAGGCCTTGGGCTGGCCCGACTCGCTGATCCAGGTGCTGGATGGCGACCTGGGCCAATCGGGGACCTGCAGTGCGCCGCGGCAAGATTTCAAGACCTTGGTGACCGAGGTGTCGATGGACCGGGTGGGCGCGGTGTTTGCCTTGGAGGTCTCGCGGCTGGCACGCTCCAATGCCGACTGGCAGCGACTGCTGGAGCTCTGTGCCCTGACCCACACCCTGGTGATCGACGAGGATGGCTGTTACGACCCCAGCGACTTCAACGATGGACTGCTCTTGGGCCTGAAAGGCACCATGGCGCAGGCGGAACTGCATTTTCTGCGCGCGCGCCTCCTCGGGGGTAAGCTCAATAAGGCGGCCAAGGGTGAGCTGCATCATCCGCTGCCGGTGGGCCTGGTGTATGCGCCGGACGGTCAGATCGTGCTGGATGAAGATGCCGAGGTGCGCGGCGCCATCGAACGGGTGTTTCATCTCTTTCGCGACACCGGCAGTGCGTATGGCGTGGTCAAGCACTTTGCCGCGGCCGGCCTGCATTTTCCCAAGCGCGCCTATGGCGGGGCCTGGGATGGTCGGCTGGTGTGGGGCCGACTGAGTCATGCACGGGTGTTGGGCATCCTGCGCAATCCAGCCTATGCGGGTGCCTATGTCTACGGTCGCTACCAGTACCGCCGCCAGCTCACTGCCGAGGGCGAGTTGCGCCTGCACACCACGACCGTGCCGCAGGAGGCGTGGCAGGTCAACCTGCAACAGCACCATGAGGGCTATATCGACTGGGAGACCTATCTGGCCAATCAGCAGCAATTGGCGCGCAATTGCACCCTGAGCGCGGCGACGGTGTTGAGCGGCCCGGCCCGCGAAGGGCTGGCCCTGCTTCAGGGGCTGCTGGTCTGTGGTGCCTGTGGGCGACGGGTGACGCTGCGCTACCAGGGCAACGGCGGGTTGTATCCGGTCTATCTGTGCAATGGGCAGCGGCGCGAGGCCCGCGGCACGTGCGACTGCTTTTGCGTGCGGTGCGATGTGCTCGACACGGCGGTCAGCGAGCAAGTCCTGGCGCTGATGCAACCGAGCGAACTCGTCCTCGCGCTGAGCGCGCTCGAGGAACTGCAGATCCGCGATACCGCCCTGCAGCAGCAATGGCAGCGGCGCCTGCAGCGCGCCGAGTACGAAGCCCAGCTCGCCGAGCGGCGCTATGCGGAAGTCGATCCCGCCCATCGCCTGGTAGCTGCCACCCTGGAACAGCGGTGGAACGTTGCCTTGCAGCGCCTGGCCGAGGTGCAGCAGGCGTGTGAGCTGGCACGCCAGCAGGCGCGCCGTGTCACACCCGAGCAGCGTGCCCAGATCCTCGCGCTGGCGGAGGATTTTCCTCGCCTCTGGGCGGCGCCGACGACCGCGGCGAAGGATCGCAAGCGGCTGCTGCGGCTGTTGATCAAAGACATCACCGTCGAGCGCCTCGCCCCGAAGCAGCTGCAACTGCACATCCGCTGGCAAGGCGGCGCGCTCAGCGATGTGCCCGTGACGCTACCGCCGAGCTATGCGGATCACGTCCGATATCCAGCGGCCCTGGTTGAGCACATCCGCACCCTGGCGATGACCCTGGACGACCAGCAGATTGCCGAGCAACTCAACCAGGAAGGTCGCCTGAGCCCGAAAGGTCATCCCTTTAGCCTGGCGATGATTCGCTGGGTGCGCTACAAACATGATATTCCAGCCGCACCGCGGGACGAGGATCCTGACGGACTGACGGTCGATCAAGTCGCCGCACAGTTTGGCGTCAGCCACCATGTGGTCTATTACTGGATTGAACACGGCCTCATCATTGCCCGCCCACGCCAGCCAGGCCGAGCCTATCGCCTCGACTTGTCCGAGGCGCAGACACAGCGACTCCACGCCTGGGTCGCCAACTCACCCAGGCTTACCGCCAGCCAGCCGTCCGAACCCGCACTGTAGGAGGTGCAGTATGCAATCACCGTCCCCACGGTCAAGGACCGCATCGTCCAAGGGGCCGTCAAGCGGGTACTGGAACCGATCTTCGAGTGGGAATTTCTGGACGTCAGCTACGGCTTTCGTCCCGGACGTGGGGCCAAGGATGCCCTGCGCGCCGTTGATCAGCACCTCAAGGCCGGCCACACCTGGGTGGTGGACGCCGACCTCAAAAGCTACTTCGACACGATTCCCCATGCCACCCTCTTGGAGGAAGTGGCGGCCCACCTCAGCGACGGCCGCGTGCTGGCGCTGATTCAGGCTTATCTGGAGCAAGGCATTCTCGAGGGTCTCCAGCGCTGGATGCCGACCCAGGGGACCCCGCAGGGTGCGGTGCTCAGTCCCTTGCTGGCTAACCTCTACCTGCATGGCTTGGATGCTCAGATGAGCGCACAGGGACATGCCATCGTGCGCTATGCCGATGACTTCGTCATCCTCTGCGCCACGGAGGCCGAAGCCCACCACGCCCTGGCCCAGGTGCAAGCCTGGACGGCGGCGCATGGCTTAACGCTCCACCCGGACAAAACCCACCTCGGGGATTGCCGGCAAGCGGGGCAGGGCTTCGAGTTTCTCGGCTACCGCTTTGAAGGTGGACGACGTTTCGTGCGCCGGAAAAGCTTCAAGGCGATCAGAGCCAAGATCCGCGCCAAAACTGGCCGGTCACGGGGCAGCAGCCTGGAGCGTATCGTTGCCGAGTTGAATCCCATGCTCAAGGGCTGGTTCAACTACTTTAAACACGCGCAGGGTGCGGTCTTCACGATCCTGGATGGCTTTGTACGACGCCGGCTGCGCGCCATACTCCGCCGTCAACACCACTTGAAAGGGCGGCTGGGTCATTCCTTGGAGGACCATCGCCGCTGGCCTAATGCCTTCTTCGCTGAGCGGGGGCTTTTCACCATGACCGAAGCCCACGCCCTGGCGCGCCAATCCCGATGAGGAAACAACCGACTGGAGAGCCGTGTGCGGGAGATCCGCTTGCACGGTTCGGAGGGAGGGGAGGCGGAAGCCTTCCCTACCCCTATTCTGGGGCCGAATCCAACGGGGTCTCCAGGCCCATCGGGCGCCTGGCCGTGACCGTTGGCAAGTCCCCTTCGACGCGCGATCGGCTCTGACGGCAACAGCACCGTGGGACAGGCCGGGGGCCGTCCGCTTGCCGATGGCTCTGTGCACAATCCCGCGCGTCGCAGCAGCGGTTCGGCAGCCGCCCAGCTTTCTGCAAGCCGGGAAGGATTGTGCGCACCCTCCTCGACCGCGCGGGCGAGAAAGGCGCTGTAGGCATCACGCTGCACCAGAACCGGTCCGCCACCGAGGGCGTGCCAGCGCTGCGACAGCGGTTTTTTGGTGCAGGAGCCGGTGAGGTGATCGTACTGGTTCAGGCACAAGCGCCGGGTGTCGAGCGACACCACACGCCCGCCGGCACTTTCAGCCTTGCGGGTGAAGGTGGCGATGAAGGTTCCCGGCGCACGGACCTGGACGCTGCGTCCGAAACAGCGCTGAAAGGCCCGATAGGAGAGGGTTTCGGTCTGAATGGTGGCGCCCTGGGCCAGGATCCGGTTGGCCAGTTCGCCATGGTCGCGTTGACGCGCCGCCGCCAGCCGCCGCTGGAGATCGGCGATCCGGGCGGCGCGCCGCGGGTAGCGCCCGGAGCACACCCAGCGCTTCGGCCCTGGCTTCACCCGCCCCTGGGCGTCGTCGTGTTCGGGATGGGTGGCGCGACGCGAGCGATCCTGGGCCCGTTGCAAGCGGCGAATCTCCGCCCAAGGCTGGACCACGGAGGGAGCCAGCGGCTGCAAGGCCACGGCCTTGTCAGCGACGATGGCCACGGTCGATGGTCCCACATCGAGTCCGACCCGACCCTCACCGCGTCGGTGGCGGGCTTTGATGGGGGGCGTTCCTTCCTGGATCAGCTGCGCACACCAGCGCCGCCGACCGCCGACCATCCGCCACACCAGGCGCGCGTATTTGGTGCGCGCCTGAAGCCCGGCGTGCAGAGAGGCGTCTTGCGCGGCCGTGGGGAGTTTCGCCGGTAAATAGCGCTTGCCCCAGATCAACACCCCGCTATCGCGGTTCCAGCGCAGACCCGAGCCGGCCGATTTGCCCGCGATTGAGCGCAGCGGGTGTCGCGCGCTCTTGAAGCGGGGGCGTCCCCGTCGCCCCAAGGCATAGGCTTCGACGGCTTTCCAGACGCGCGAGGCCAGCGTCTGGGTTTCATGGGCACCCAGCCGATCCTGAAATCCGGCCGCGTTCTTGTGGGCCGTGGCGCAGGCCTGAAGGGCGTTTTCGCTGAACCCATGGTGTTCGCGGCAGGCACGAAACGCCGCCGTTCGCGCCGCCGTCCCCTTGGGCAGGGCACAGGCCGCCGCCCAGGCGGCATCGGCGCGCATGGCCGCCAGACGCTGGAGTGCGTCCCCAAGCACGGCGTTGTAGAGCCGCCGACCGGCCTCCAGACGAGCCAGCAACACGCGCTCATCGTCCGGTGTGATCACCCGCGGAACCTCGAGAACGAAGGACGGTGTTGTGCAGCGCTTAGACATGCTTCTGCTGCTCGATGTATTGCTTGATCACCTCAAGCGGAGCGCCGCCGACGGTGGCGACGAAATAGCGGTTGGTCCACAGCGACGGCAGCCGGGTGCGACACCAGCGAAACTCCTCACGCAGTCGGCGTGAAGAGCGGCCTTTGATGGTGCGGATCAGCTTGGCGATGCCGTACTGCGGATCGACCTCGACGAGCAGATGGACATGATCGGGCATGACTTCCAGTTCAATGAGGTCTGACGAGGATTCGTTACAGACCTCACGAATAATCTCCTTGAGGCGCACATCGGCCCCCTCCTTGAGGACATCCCGACGGTACTTTGGGCACCAAACAACGTGGTACTTACAGGAGTAGACCACGTTGTTGTTGGACTTGTACTGGACGCGATAATCAGCCATAGGGCGATTATACAATCTTGCTCCAAATAATCAAGCGGTCTTCCGGCGTCGCCGCACGCCGCTCACCCCATGTCTAAAGCCAGGGGCTTGCGCGGCGCGTTCGGTCATCCACGGCCAGGGCAAGGTGAATGGCGCCGTGAGCAAGCCGGCATGCGTCTGCCGTCAATTTGTCCTCATGAACGTTCAGGGTCGTGACGGCATGCGCCTTCAATGAGCACTTCTTCTCCTCAATGGCGGCCTGCCCGGCGCCCCGGGCCTGGCGCAACGGCTGATCACCGACCGCCTGGGGCGGCGCGCGTGACTCATTGGATGCGCATCAAATCCGCCCCGGAGGCCACGCCTCAGGTGAGACAGCGCGCCAAGGGCTATCCTGCGGCGCAGACAGTGATTGACTTCAGCGCGCCACCCGCCGCCGCCGTCCGTACCCGCCGCCCTGCCACCCCCGCCCGCCCCGCCGGGCAATCGGTGGTACATGGCTTACTTTGGCCGCGGGGTCGCGCCGGTGCCCGCGGGTCGCGCCGGGTCACCGGGCAAGGTCCAGGAGATGACTTCCCGCGCCCGGCGCGGCGCGTGCAGACGCTCAATCCCTTCCCGCACCGCCTGGCGGGCCGCGGCCACGTCGGCTTGCCACGCGCCGGAGTCGCTGCAGCGCTGCAGATCCGCGTGGGTCACCGCGGCCGGCTGGCGCAGCGGCATCAGTTCGTGGGGGTACGGTTGGTCTTCCGGCACGTCGTACACAAACACCTCGCGCCACGCCGTCTGCCGGGCGGCCAGGCGCACCGCCAGGACCCGTTTGGCCCGGGCGATGATGCGCGGGACGGACTCGTAGCCCCCGCCATTGCTGTCGATCGTCACCGCGAACCCGGTGGGCAGGTGCGTGACCTTGACGGTCGTCGTGGGTGTTACCCGATCACCCTCCGTCACCGTGGGTTAGTTCCCGCCAGGCGGCTTGAATCCGCCGCTCCTGGCGGCTCGCTCCCCCGTGCTTGCGCGGCCGACACAGCCAGCAGGAACAGACGCAGGGCGTGGTCACCACCTGACCCAGGTACTTCGGTTCGCGGCGCAAATCCCGTTGCCAGAACCACCGTCGCGCCCGTTGCAGCCGCGCGCGGTGATGGCGGCGCCACGCCCGGCCCCTGAGCGGCAAGACCGCCACCGGCGTTGATCCCGCGGCCAGGGGCCCCCTGCCCCGCCGCGCCGCACCCACGGCAACCCGGGGCCCGCCGCGGTCGGTCGGTGGCGCTAGAGGACCTGTGTTACCCATCACGAGCTCCGGTTGTGACCACCGCCAACGTCCCGTCAGACGCCCGCGGTAAGGAAAATGACGCCGCCTGGGCCTGGTGAGGAGTGACCGGCGCCGCCCCTGCGGCGCGACGTCTTCGCAGGGGCGACGGCCTCGTTCGCGGTACTTCGCGCCGCATACCGCCTTTCCGCCACGCGAGCAGATTGACAACTTGCCAGCGCGGATTGACAACCGATGCGCGTGGGCCGGGTTGGGTTGACCGGCGACAACCCCTGTGGCGCGACGTCTTCTCTGGGGGATAGCCTAGCTTTCGCCGTGCGGTTTTCACGCCTAAGCACCTGCCGTACGGCGCATATCGCGCTGACGCCTGCCGGTCAAATGGGTGTGCGGGCCGGGTTAACCCCGTCTGCTGGCTTCCGATATTGGCTAGCGCTCCACGGGGATTACGTTGCGCGTAGCTCCCGACTGGCATCGGTCTGAAGGCCCCGCAACGCAGGCCCCAGCGGTCTAGCAACGCGCGTGTCTCTCCATGCTGCCGCACATGGAACAGGGCGCGCGACGCCGGGGTGTTCATGTCCATCTGTTTCCAAGCCGGAGTCCAGCGCGGCCGGGACTGCCGGTTGCAGGCCGTCGCGCATAACCAAAATAGGGGCGACCGCCGTTCGCGTTAGCACCGCGCTTCCCGCCCCCGTTGCCGGACGCGGCTGGCGGTCAGGCTCCGCCCCTGAGATCGCAAAGGGGTGCGCGGGCCGGGGCGTACGACCCCGGCTGGCATAGCGATGTGGGTTCACCGGGTTATCCCCACCAGTGTGATATGCCATCAGACCTCAATCGCTGCGTGTCAATCCACGTCGCCGCGCATTGAAAAGGGTGCGCGACGCCGGGGTGTTCACGGCATTCTGTTTCCAAGCCGGAGTCCAGCGGGGCCGGGACTGCCGGTTGCCCGGCCGTCGCGCATAACCTTAATTGGGGCGACCGCCGTTCGCGTGAGCACCGCGCTTCCCGCCCCCGTTGCCGGACGCGGCTGGCGGTCAGGCTCCGCCCCCTGAGATCGCAAAAGGGTGCGCGGGTCAGCTTGGCAGCCGACGGGCTAAGCGGTACAGGTTCACCGGATGATCCCTGCCAGTCTGGTTAGCCGCCAGACCTCCCCGCTGCGTGTCTCTCCACGCCGCCGCGCACGCTAATAGTACGCCACTAGGGTCGTTTTGCAAGCCGGATAGCCATGCGCTTTCCGCCCGCGGTCCCGCGCGCATACATCCACCGCAGGGCGCGCACCCGGCGCATGCCGCGCCCCGTCTCCGGCAGTCTGACGGTGTTACCAGGGGTCCGGCTCTCCGCTCCTCCCGTGCCGGCGTGCGGGCCCATACCGATCGTTATTCGCCCGCGCCGACGACCAGCCATGGCCAGCGTTTTCTGCCCACACGCCCTCCGTTTTCCGCCCGCGCCCAGACGCGAGGCCCCCCGGGCCCCCGCGGGGCAGCGGTTGACTCCCGCCCGCCCGCCGCACGGCTATTGCACTTACCGACCTTTTTTAGTAGAGTAGCACCCAGCTTGTAAATCATGACCGACCAATGACCGGCGGCCCGGCGGGACAGCGGTCCCCTCCCCTTCCCTCCTGCCGGGTCTTTCCTTCCTCCGCCTGAGAGTTTTGCCATGACCGACCCGCGTCTTGCCACGTTGCGTAACGACCTCCTCAAGGCCAAGCACGCCTATTACTACAGCGGCGAACCGCTGATGAGCGATGCCGAGTACGACGCCCTGGAGGACCAGTTGCGCCGGCTGGCCCCGGATGATCCGGTCCTGGCCCTGGTCGGCGCTCCCGTGTCCGGCGCCGACATGCTCAGCAAGGCCCGCCATGCCCTCCCCATGGGCAGCCAGAGCAAGGTCAACAGCGAGGACGAGTTCCGCCAGTGGCATCTCAAGGCCGGGGGCGGCGTCCTCCATGCCAGTCTCAAGGGCGATGGCGCCAGTGCCGCCGCCTACTACCGCGCCGGGCGCCTGGTCCAGGCCATCTCCCGCGGCGATGGCGTCGTCGGCGAGGACATCACCGCCAACGCCCTCCGCTTTGCGGGCCTGCCCGCCTGGGCCGGGACCGCGGAGGGCGGCTTCACCGGCGCCGTGCGCGTCGAGGTCATCCTTACCGTGGACAATTGGACCCGGGTCGACCCGCAGCGGCAGAAGAATCCCCGCAACGCCGGCAACGGCATCATGGGACGGAAGAACGGCCACCAGAGCGATCTCCTCACCGTGTTCGCGTTCGATCTCGACGAAACCCGCGACGGCCAGCCGGTGCGCTTCGCCAGCGAGGCCGCCAAGGCCGCACGCCTGGCCGAGCTGGGCTTCAATCTCATCCCCCAGCAGGTCTGCGCGGACGCCGCGGCGGCCGTGGCCTGGTTCCAGCAGGTGGCGGGTGACCGTGAGGCGCTGCCGTTCTGGAACGATGGCGTCGTCTTCAAGGTCAACGACCTGGCGACGCAGCAGGCGCTCGGTCATACCGCCGGCCGCCCCAAGGGCCAGATCGCCTGGAAGTTCGACTCCGCCGGGGCCGAGACCGTGCTGGAGCGGGTGCTGATCAACGGCGGCCACACCGGCGCGCTGATTCCGGTCGCCCAACTGCGCCCGGTCACGCTCGGCGGCACCACGGTCAGCAGCGCCACCCTGAACAACTTCGACGAGATCACCCGCCTCGATCTGGCCGTGGGCGATCGCGTCTGGGTCATCAAGGCCAACGACATCATCCCCAAGATCGTCCGCGTCACCGAGCGTCCGGCCCAGCGTCAACCCATCCCGTTGCCCAGCGCCTGCCCGTTCTGCGGGGGCGCGGTGGGGCGCAAGGTCACCACCGGCGGGAGCGAGGGCGCCATTCTCGCCTGTCGCAATGCGGACTGCGAGCAAAAGTCGACGGGCAAGCTGGCGCGCTGGATCGCCAGCCTGGAGATTCTCGGCATCGGCGATGCGGTGCTGACCGCCCTGGTCGAGACCCTGGGCGTCGAGGATGTGGGCGACCTCTACCACTGGCGTGACGCCCAGGCCCTGGCCGCCCTGATCATCAACCCGGAGAAAGACCTGCGCCTGGGGGAGAAGCGTGCTGCCAGCGTGCTCGCTGCCATCGACGCCACCCGCACCCTGAGCCTGAGCCAGTTCCTGGGGTCGCTGGGGATCGAGGGCCTGGGCAAACGCCGCGTGCAGCAGATGATCGCCGCCGCGGGCGGGGCGCTCGATACCTTGGCGCAGTGGCGCGCCGGGGCTTTACGCGACCCCGCGCTGGCGGAGCGCGCCGGCGTGCCCAACCTGGGCGGCCCGATCCAGGACGCCCTCGACGCCCTGGCGCCGGTGATCGACAAACTGCTCGCCCACGGCGTGACCATCCACCCCGTGGCGGCCGTCGCCCCGGCGGGGGATGCCCCCCCGCGGCGCACGCTGTGCATCAGTGGCCGCTTGCCCAGCGGCAAGAAAAAGGCCGATTACCAGGCCGCGCTGGCCGCCCAGGGCATCGACCTGGTGGATGACGTGACCCGCGGGTTGGATCTGCTGGTGCTCGCTGATCCCGCGTCGACCAGCAGCAAGGCGGTCAAGGCGCGCCGGCTGGGGGTGCAGGTCATCGGCGAGGAGGAGCTGAGCCGGTTGGCGGGGGCGGGCGCGTAGCGCCGGACGGCGCCCCGCCGGGTAGGCCGATGCAGCGGCCCTAGTCCGTGACGGGCGTCCGGGTCGGCCCCTGCGCTGCGACCACGCGCGCCCGGGCGGCGATGAGGCGCCGTTTGTTGTGCCGCGACTGCTCCGGGCTGACGAGATAGGACGCACACGACGGGCAGGTCGCATGGCGCAAGCCGGTGACGCGATAGGGGTGGCCCTGGTGATCGGCCGTGAAGTCGTGCGGGTGCTCGACGAGCAGGGCGCCGTCGCACAGAGGACAGGGGGTGAAAGCGACGGACGTGGCCATGATTTCATTCTCGTTCTGGAACGGTTCCATACTAGCCCGGTCGGGCGTGCGCGGCAATCACCCCGCCGCGGCGGCGCGGGGCGTGGGCTACTGCCCGCCGGCCGAGGGGTTTTTCCCGTCAATACCTGTTAACCCCACTTCCCCGGCAAAGCACCACGCGCCGGGCTGAAACAGCCGGCCGGGGTTCTTAACAGGGTTGTCGTGGGTGCTGGCATCACCGGACAGGGAGCCCGTCACAGCGGCAAGGGACGGCTGATGATGGCGCCCAGGAACGAGCCATCAGGCTTGTCGTCCGTGGCGGGTGCGGGGCACCGCGCCCTTGATGACGGGGAAAAAAACCCCATCACAGCCGCCGGGGCTGAATGGGGTTAAGGGGGGGTGGGTGCTCAGAACCAGGTTCTGGCCACCCAGGGGATGGTTGCGACTGGCACCGGGGCGGATAAGTTCCAGACCCACTCGCCAACCGGCGTCCGCAGGACCGCGTCATCGCTGACCAGGTCCCAACCGCCGCGCTCCCGATAGACCAGGGCCACTTCCGTGGCGTCGTCCAGGGCCTTAATGGCGCGGACGTGCAGGCGGTCGGGGATCAGTTCGGCGTGGAGGTCGGCGCGTTCCCCCTGGCTGTGCTGCGCCAGGTAGGCCTCGGCATTGCGCACCGATTGCGCCGGCAGGTCCACGCCGGGATCGGGCGCCAGGACATGCAGGGCCACCCATTCCAAATTCCGCAGGAACAGGGTGCGGTCGGCGGCCGGGTGACGTTCCGCCTCCGTGCGGATGTCAATGTCCGCCGCCAGCTCCGGGTCAGGGAACAGCCAGTGCGGTCGTCCGGGTCCGTCCGGGGTGACCAGAAATGGCTCGGGTTGGAGAAACGGGGTCAGGCTGTCCGTCGCCGTCACCAACCACCCCAGGGGGAATAGCGTCGCGACCCGGAGATAATTCTCGGGGGCGTCGCTCTGGGCCAGATGCTGTTCGTTGAACACCCGGAACAGCTGCTTGTCCTCCGCCTTGCGCCGGACGTCGACCAGATCCAGGGTCGGGTTCTCGCGCAGGATCACCTCCAGGGCATCAAAGCACTGGGCATCGAGCAAGAGATTGAGGACGTCATAGGTCGCGCCCTGGTAGTCGAGCAGCGGCCCATGCTGACCAACCTCAGCCGCGAGCTGCTTGAAGGCGTCGACGGCATAATTCCCCTCGACGAGCCATTGCAGGTCAATCTGCGTTTCCATGGTCACCTCCCGGCACGTCTTGCCCTTCCTGTTCCGCTTCCTTGCACGCTTCCGCCCACAGTTCCGTCAACCAGTGCGTCTCGTCCGCGAGCCGCCAGGCGACCAGCCGATTGACGACCCACTCATCACCCTCGGGGGTGACGAATTTGACGAAGCCAAACCGGGCCTGGTCGGCGAGGAAGTCCTCCCTGACGTCGAACAGGTCCTGATAACAACAGGCGACCCCGGGGACTGGGGTGATCTGATCGAAAATGCTGAGCGTGGGATCAACGCTGTCGTCGTCCGTGCCGACCAGCCAGATCTCCTCGACCTGATCCGCCAAGGCCGCGGGAATCTCCAGGGATTCCGACTGCACATGCAGGCGGTACTGGAGGTCCAGCCACTGCTCCGCGTCCTGGAACTCCTGCAGGATCGCGGCTTCCAGCCGGTCACCGACCATGGTGACGATGGCCTGCTGGGCCGGGGTCAGCCGCGCCAGCTCTTCATCGAGGTCATAGACCCAGTCCTTGAGCCGTCTTCCGCTGCCGCTGAACGGCAGCGTGAATGACGCCGCCAACAGCCGCTGATACGGACTGCTGGGTTCGCCGAGCAAGGCGAACACCCGGCGGGGGTCCAGTTTCCCCTTCAGATGGATCTCCCGATCATTCGCGTCCCAACCCTCACATTCCAGGGCCAGGTTCATCGCGAAACAATCCATGTTTTGCTGAATTTCCTCACAGGCAAACTCAAACATGGTTACCTCCCATGCGGTGCGCGGCCGCAAAAAAAAGTCTGTCACAC
>JADHED010002085.1_pt1 | contig 14842 bp, 15 predicted proteins | sample 8952041 | NCBI WGS metagenome assembly JADHED01 (sample SAMN16124423, study PRJNA663239) | bioreactor sludge metagenome | isolation source: sludge (control) | place: India:Bengaluru | collected 2018-09-08
AACGTAATTTTTTAACTTTTCTTAATTCTCATTATTCAAAAGCAAACTTATCACAACTTTATCAACAATTGCAGAGCATTCTTAATCTTCGTGAGGACGTTAAAATTTCAGATGAAGGAAATGATAATGATTATAGTATTGATTTTGATTTATATAATATTCATCCAGAAATCCTTTTGCAGAAAAAGCAAATCGAGATTTCCAAAACACTCGTAAAACAGAACGAGGCATTGCGCTATCCTTCATTGGGTTTTGTTTATCAATACAATTACAATTGGGCAACAGACCATTTTATGGATTTTTCTAATGCCAACAATCTTCCTCAGCAGTTTTTTGGAGTAAAACTGAATGTTCCTGTTTTTAACGGATTTTCTATCAATCAAAAGGTAAAAGAATCTCAGTCAGAGCTTAAAATTCAGCAATTGCAATTAGAAAATATTCAAATGACAAAGAATAAAGAAGACGAAATTCTAAAATTGCAATACAGCCAATCGGTAACGAATCTTGAAAAAAATAAAGAAATATTATCGCTTCAGGAAAAAAACGACATTCATATCCAAAACAAATACGAGAGCGGAATCATAAGTCTGGATGAGCGTTTGGATAGATATTCGGAACTACTTTCTGCACAATACAATTATTTACAAAGTCTTGCCGATTTTTCTTTGGCAAAATATAAAATCTACATCCGCAAAATAGATTTTCAGAAACCATAGCGCATTATGAGAAACAACAATATAAAAATCAGTTTTTTATTAATTACACTAATGCTTTTTTCTTGTAAAAAAACAGAAAAAACATCAGTCATAAGAAAAGATATAGAAGATGCCGTCTTTGCAAGCGGATATATCGAAAGAGAAGACGAGTACATGATTTCTGCAAATATAAGTGGTACAATTTTGAAAATCCCTATAAAAGAAGGAGAATTAGTAAATGAGAATAATCTGATTGCCACTATTGAAAACAGTGTGCAGACAGAGCAATTGAAAGATGCAGAAGCTGTTCTTTCTCAGTCCAAAAAAAATGCAATGGCAAGTTCTCCGCAATTATTGCAGATTCAGTCACAGATTAATCAGGCTTTGCATCAAGTTGAGCAAGATAAAACCAACTTTCTGCGATACAAAGATTTGAGAGGAAAAAATTCGGTCTCTCAGTTGGATTTGGAAAAAGTACAGCTCCAGTATCTAGCTTCTCAGAATAATTTGATTGCACTTCAAAAAAACTATCAAGATGCAAAAAATGCACTCGAACTCACCGAAAAAAGAAGCGGAATACAAGTTGCCCAACAACAAGATATATTGAAAGATTATACCATCAAAGCAATAGAAAAAGGAGAAGTTTTGAATGTTTTTAAAAAGAAAGGAGAACTCGTAAAGCAGGGAGAAAATATTGCAAAAATTGGAAGTGGAGATTTTAAAATAAAACTTTATGTTTCGGAAGATGATATAGCCAAATTAAAACTAGGGCAAAAAACAGCCATTCGTCTCAATACTTATCCTGATGAAAACTTTATGGCGACTGTTACTAAGATTTTACCTGCTTTTGATGAAACGGAGCAATCTTATATTGTTGAAGCAAAATTTGATAAAGTTCCAGAAGTTATTTTTTCTGGCACGCAACTTCAGGCAAATATAGAAACGTCTAAAAGAAAAAATGCCTTGGTAATTCCAACATCTTATATTTCAAAAGGAAAATTTGTGACATTAGAAAATGGAGAGCAAAAAGCTGTTGTGATTGGTTCTAAAGATAATGAATGGACAGAAATACTTAGCGGAATTTCTGAAAATACGGTGCTTATAAAACCTAAAAACTAATAAGATGAATACGAATAGAAGAATTTCTTGGGTACATCTTACCTCAAAAAAAAAACAGCTTGTTGTTGCTGTGTTGAGTGTTACATTTGGTATTTCGATGTATGTTTTTATGAATAGTTTTATGTCTGGTGTTAATAGTGCGCAGACTGAAATATCTTTTACTTCTATGCCTCATATCAGGATTTATAATGATTTGCCTACGGAAGTAAAGAATATTCTGCAACCTACAGAAAAAGATGAAAATGCCTTGGTTATTGTAAACAATGCCAAAAATATACGATACACAGATGGTATAAAAAATACATCAACAATAAAAGATGCAATCTCTAAACTGAAAGAAGTTTCGGCAGTATCAGAACAGCTTAATCAGAATGTTTTTATCAGAAACGGAGTTACAAAAGTTAATGCATCGTTATCTGGTGTAGATGTGGAGAATGAAGATCAATTGTTTCAGACTTCGAAATATATGAAGGAAGGTAATTTTTTTGACCTCGAAAAACGTTCAGATGGTATTATTCTGGGGGTTAAACTAGCTCAAAATCTTGGAGTTGGGATGGATGACAATATTACGGTAATTACATCTGATGGGATTTCCAGAATTTTTAAAATCATAGGAATTATTGAAACCGGATCTTCTAGCGCAGATAAAACCAGAGATATAGTTTCCATTCATACGGCACGACAGCTTTTTTCCAAAAACAGAAGTTATGCTACAGATATTTTGGTGAATCTGAAAGATTATAACAAAGCTAAAGAGATTTCAAAAAAAATATCTGCAATAACAGATTATAAAGTAGAAGCGTGGCAAGAAGGTAACGCTCAATTAGATTCTGCTAATGTTCTTCGTGATATTGTAGCAATTGCAGTTTCTCTTACCATTCTTATTGTTGCTGGTTTTGGGATTTACAACATCATGAATATGACGGTAAATGAGAAAATAAAAGAAATAGCCATTCTTAAAGCAATGGGTTTTAATGGGATTGATATTGTTGAGATTTTTCTTACTCAATCAGTTATTCTTGGTCTTATAGGAGGTTTTGTAGGGCTTGTTCTGGGATATGTTATTTCGGCAATCGTAGATAAGATTCCTTTTAGGATTGCTTCTTTTTCCACATTGCCAATAGATTATAATCCTAAAGATTACGTTTTGGCATTTTTCTTCGGATTAATAATCACGATTATCGCAGGATATTTGCCAGCAAGAAATGCATCAAAAGTTGACCCTGTAGAAATTTTAAGAGGATGATGGAAATGTCAAACAATAAAAATAGTGTTCATCAGAATTTTTATTTCAAACTATTTGTAATGGTATTGTTTCTTTTTTTCTATGCCAAATTGTGTCGTGATGTTTGGGTCTTTTATACGTATTGTGTTAATAATTGCTCGTGCGAATGGCTCTATTACTATTTTCTTTATTAATAAAATAAAATGAAAGCTTTATCTGTAAATAAAATCAACAAATATTTTTACGAACCCGAAAAATTTCAAGTTCTAAAGGATGTTTCTTTTGATGTGGAACAAGGAGAATTTGTTGCGGTGGTAGGAAAATCTGGTTCTGGGAAATCTACTCTATTATATCTTCTTTCTACAATGGATACAGATTATGAAGGGCAAATTACCATCAATGATACTCTGGTTACAGGTCTCAAACAAAATCAACTGTCCACTTTTAGAAATGAGCATATCGGTTTTGTATTTCAGTTCCATTATCTTTTGCCAGAGTTTACGGTATTAGATAATGTTATGCTCCCTGCATTGAAACTGAAGAAACATTCTAAGGAAGAAATTGAGCAAAAAGCAATGGATTTACTTAAACTATTAGACATTAAAGGTCACGAACATAAAAAAGCATCCAAAATATCTGGTGGGCAACAGCAACGTGTAGCCATTGCAAGAGCTTTAATTAATGATCCTGCCATTATTATGGGAGACGAGCCTACCGGAAATTTGGATTCTAAAAATACCAAAATTGTTTTTGATATTTTTCGTGATTTGGCAAAAGAAAGAGGTCAAACTATTATTGCTGTTACACACGATGATGAGTTTGCTGCCAATTGTGACAGAATTATTGAAATGGCAGACGGAAAAATTATTGTTTAAAGTGTTTTCTTTAGATAATTTAACTGAATAAAACTAATAATTTGTTATTTATATTAATTAAACTATTTATTAATTAAAATTAAAAAATGAAAAAAAACATCTTCTTTTTACTTTGTGTATTTTCAATTTTTGAAATTCAAGCGCAGGAAAAGAAAACTGCTCTCTTCGGAGTTGAATCCAGTTATGATAAAATAAAGAATGATTCAGCAAAAGGAAATATAAAAAACATAGATGCTTTTCTGAATTTTCCAATTTTTAAAGGAGAACAAAAATTGGTTGGTGGAAGATTGCATATCAAATCTCAGAATATTTCGGGGCTAGATTCTGGACTTGATAAAAGTTTGTATGGTACAGACATCAATCTTTTCTGGCAAAAGCAAATTAAAGACAGGTATAAGATTTATCTTTTTGGTCAAGTTGGTATTTATTCAGATTTTAAAGATATTAGTGGAGAAGATTTTCGCTATTCTTTAGGAGCGAGATATACAATCAGGCATAATGATAAATTTTCTACAGGTTGGGGAATATCTTACAGCAGACAGTTTTTCGGACATCAGCTCAATCCTTTTGTTTCTGTAGATTATCAAATTACACCAAAACTTCAATTGACAGGATTATTGCCAATTCGTCCAAAACTGATTTATACAATTAATGAAAATTTTTCTTGGACCAATGAAATATTTGGAAACGCAACAAGTTATAGATTATCAGCAACCGAAGAAAATAGCCGTTTTGTAAGAATTAATAATTGGTACGGAATGAGCAAATTAGAATATACATTTGCAAAATATCACCAATTCTCCGTTGGTTTAGGTTATAATTTTCGTAATAATATAAAACTTTATGAAGACGGAATGGGAAACAATTGGAGCATTTTTACATTTGACTTAAATAAAAAATCGAAGCCTATTCAAGAAATTAATTCTAAAGGGATGAGGTTTGAAATTGGATATAATTTTCAACTTTAAATTAATTTCTTGAATCTCAAAATCTTTTTGATAATTTTGCTTTCATATAAAAACAAATATGACCAAAACAATTCAAAAAGTTTTATCTGCTTATTTTCCAATTTCTGAACAGACAGCAGAAGCTTTATCTCACACCGCAGAAATTATTGAATATACCGAAAATGATTTTTTAGAAAAAGAAAATCAAAAGATTATTTCTGAATTTGTGGTTTTAGACGGTATCGTAAGAGGCTTTATTTACAATAGTAGAGGTGACGATATTACGGTGAATTTTTATACCAATGGTTGTGCAATTACACCAGCAATAATGAGAGGACATCAGCATCAGTCTATTTATAATTTTCAAATTATTTCAGAAAAAGCAAGCATTTTGGTTTTTAATAATATGAGGATGGAGCAGGAAATGCCCAAATACAAAGACCTCGAAATGTTTGGAAATACAGTTGTAATGATGGATAGCTTGAAACGAGTAGAAAGAGAAATTACTCTTTTGAAAGAAACAGCTGAGGGGAAATTAGATTGGTTTAGGAAAAACTTTCCTAATCTTGAAAACCAAATTCAACATTATTACATTGCTTCTTTTCTAGGAATTACGCCAACTTCCCTTAGCCGAATTAGAGGTAAAAAATAATTAAAAATCTTGCCAAATTAAATGGATTTCTTCTTCAAATAGCAGATTTTTGTCCTGAAATTTGCGAGAATGAAAGCATTAGTTACTTATTTTACAATGGCGTACTTTTTTAGTTGGCTTATTTGGTTTCCATTGTATTCTCCTATTTTTAGAATTCAATATTTGCCAAAATTTTCTTTTCAGCATGCTTTAGGAGGATTAGGTCCTTTGCTTTCTTCATTTGTTTGTACTTGGATTTTTGAGAAAAAAGAAGGTGTTGCAATACTTTGGAAATCGATGTGGAAAGTTAAACCGATGCTTTATCTTTTCATTGCTGTTCTTGGTCCTTTTGTTTTGGTTTTATTAAGTTTATTTATTGCTTTTTTAATAGATTCAAAACCTATAGAATTTTCTAAAATTACACTTTCTAAAGAATTTTCACAGTTTAATTTTTTAGCTTTTTCTATTTATAATCTGTTGTTTTTCGGTTTTGGAGAAGAAGTAGGATGGCGAGGTTTTGCTTTGCCACGTTTTCAGAAAAAATTTGGCAATTTGTTTTCTACTTTTTTACTTACCATTTTTTGGACAGTTTGGCATTTCCCATTATTTCTCTACAGACCTGGATATTTATCGATGGATATTTTTGGAATATTGGGTTGGCTTTTAAGTCTTTTTACCGGAAGTGTGTTGCTCACTTGGCTTTATAACTCATCAAAAGGAAGTCTTTTTATCTGTGCTATTTTCCATTCTACAATTGATATTGTTTTCCTCACAGATTTCAAAAATCAAAATATTATCAATTATCTGGGAATGTTTATTACGATTTGGGGATTGTTGACCATTTTCTGGTTTGGGCATAAAAAACTACCTTCTGAAAATGTTCATCTAAAGTTTTAATTTGTTCAATTCGCTTGAAAATTAAAAAATTAAAAATAAAATCAATTTAAATTTCCATAAAAAATGGAAAATATTATTAATATTATCAAAACATTCTTTGAGAATGTTGACAAAAGAGATTGGGAAACGGTTAAGGAATTGATGAGAGATACTATTTTTCTTGACTATTCTTCAATAAATGGTAATCCTGCAACAGAATTAAATTCTTCTGAAGTTGTCTCTTCTTGGGCTTCTTTTTTACCAGGTTTTGATCGTACAAATCATCAAATTTTTTATTTTAAAGAAATGAAAAATGAAAATGATGCGGAAATCTATTTTGGAGGCAAAGCAGATCATTTTATAAAGCAAGATATATGGGTAGTAGAAGGCTCTTACAATGTCAAATTAATTTTGGAGAATAATAAATGGTTAATTTCAGAACTAAAGTTTAATTTTGACAAACAATATGGGAATTTAGAATTGCCAACTTTGGCATCAGAAAGAATGGAAGCTTTGAAATAATTTATTTGATAATTGTCCTCATTCCAAAAAGACAATCGTCATGATAATGAACTTTAAATTTTTATAACATGAAAGAATTTGTTTTAATTTTCAGAAACAGTGCAAATCCGGACGCAAAACCATCTCCTGAGCAGATGCAAAAAGTATTAACCGACTGGATGAACTGGATGGGAAGCATTGCAGCACAAGAAAAACTGGCTAATCAGGGAAACCGTTTATCGATGTCTGAAGCGAAAACGGTAAAGCCAAATGACGTAATCACGGATGGCCCTTTTACGGAAATCAAGGAGTTTATCAATGGTTATATCATTGTAAAAGTTGATAACATTGAAGAAGCAGTTTCCATAGCAAAAGATTGTCCGATCTTAATGATTGGCGGTAATGTGGAAGTAAGAGCTGTAGTAACGCCTGATGACAACAGCTGACAAAAATAATAACCAATTATTGCAGCATCTGTTCCGCCAGGAATATGCTAAAATGACGGCCGTTTTGTGCCGTCATTTCGGCTTACAGCATATCGAGATTGCAGAAGATATAGCCAGCGAAACGTTCTTAAAAGCTTCGGAATTTTGGATGCATAATGGTTTGCCGGAAAACCCCGTGGGTTGGTTATATACTGTTGCCAAAAATAAAACCAAAGATTACCTCAAAAGAAATACGATTTTTGAATCTAAAGTAAAACACCAACTTTCTTCTGAAAGATTTGATGAAAATAATATTGAACCGGATTTTACGGAGAAAATAATAGAAGACAGTCAGCTGGCAATGATTTTTGCAGTTTGTAATTCTTCAAATCCTGTAGAAACTCAAATGTGTCTGGCGCTTCAGATTCTTTGTGGTTTCAGTGTTGAGGAAATTGCGGATGCTTTTCTTTCCAAGCTCGAAACGATAAAAAAGCGGCTTCAGCGTGGCAGAAATAAACTTCGGGAAGAAAATTTTCAGATTACTACTTTAGACAAAGAAGCATTACAGAGCGGGCTTCCGACTGTTCTTAAAACTTTGTATCTTTTTTTTAATGAAGGTTATTTTTCCAAATCAAATAATAAAATCGTAAGAAAAGAGCTATGCTCAGAAGCTCTCAGGCTGGCTTTGGAATTAGAGAAAAATTCTTTTACAAACAAATCAGAAACCAGTGCATTGATTGCTTTAATGTGTTATCAAAGTTCGCGTTTAGAAGCAAGAAGCACTAATGACGGGGAAACGGTTCTTTTTGAAGAACAGGATAAGAATCTGTGGGATGATTATCTCATCCAAAAAGGTAATTTGTATCTGATAAAAGCTTTTGAAAAAGGTGAGAAATCTAAATATCATTTTGAGGCTGCTATTGCATATTGGCACATTTCTTCAGCCGATGAAAATTTGAAATGGAATTCTATTCTTAAGCTTTATAATCAATTGCTTATAACTGAATATTCACCTTTGGCTGCTCTGAATAGAGCTTTTGCATTTGCAAAAGTATATGGTTCTGAAGCAGGAATTATTGAGGCGAAGAAACTTAATCTTAAAAACGAAATTTACTACCACAGCTTGCTGGGATATTTGTATGAGAAAAATAATATCGATAAATCATTGTCGCATTATCGTGAAGCCGTGAATCTTTCTAAGTCAAAAGTTGAAAAACAGACTTTGAGCAGGAAAATTTCGGATCTTGAAGAAAATTAACTGTTCAATTCAATGTAAGAAATGTTCATTTCGTCAAATTTTATCATTAATTACAACTCTTAAATTTAAAAACATATCAGATAATATTGTAAAATTGCCTTTATCTGATTTTAAAACTAATAAAAAATGAAAAAATCATTACTGTTTATTATACTATTTCTTTCTTTTGGAGTTCTTTCAGCACAGCAAAAAGACCATTTTTTCAGAACTATTTATGATTTGCTCGAGCAGAAAAATTATCTGAAAGCTCAACATTTTTTTGATGAAAACAAAAGGAAATTCACGAAAGAAGAACAAACTTATACCGAAGCGATTCTCGATAACGTTTTTAATAAACTGGAAGATTCCGAAATAAAGATACAAATTCTTTTAAATCAGAAGAATGTACAAGATTCTTTGTTGCAGAAATTATATTACACTAAAAAAGACAATCTCATCAAACTCTATCAGTACGGAAAAGCAGCTGAAACCATTAAAATTATTCAACAAAAATTCTCAAAAAAGCTTTCTACAGAGCAAATGAAAGACCTCGAAAATGATTTTAATCTTTGGTATTCTCTTAAAAATGCTCCTCAGCAAGAGGTTTTTGTTCATAACGATACCAATTTACCTTTAAAACAGGACAAAGCGGGTTTAAAAAATATCAACATCTCTGTAAAGCAAGATTCTGTAGATTTTGTGTTTGATACGGGAGCCAATATTTCGGTCATCACAAATTCTTTGGCAAAGAAATTTGGGTTAGAGATTTTCCCATCAAAAATAGAAGTGAATGCTATTACAGGAAAAGTTGTGAAGGCTCACTCTGCGGTTTGTAAAGAACTGAAAATTGGAAAAATAGTGATAAAAAATGCGGTCTTTTTGGTTTTTGAGGATGCTGATTTAGCTTTTCCACAGATTGGTTATCAAATCAACGGAATTATAGGTTTCCCAATTATTGAAGCAATGAATGAGATTGTAATTACTAGAGATAATCATTTTATCGTTTCAAAAAATACAAAAGCTAATGTTGAAAAATCTAAAAATATGGCTTTGGACGGATTAATTCCTTTGATTTTTTTTGATGAAAATCCTTATACTTTTGATACTGGAGCAAATACGACTTTGCTGTACAGACCTTATTTTTTAGAAAATCAGAAAATGATAGAACAGAATTATCAACTTTCAGAAATAGATTTTGGTGGCGCTGGCGGAAATGACAAGCAAAAAGGCTATCGCATAAAAAAAGAGTTCGAAATTTCGGGTAAAAAGACGAATCTTGATAATGTATTTTTATTGATTAATAAATCTGAAAAGAAAGGGAATATTTACGGAAATATTGGTCAGGATTTTATTCAGAAGTTTCAAAAAATGAAGATTAATTTTAAAGAAATGTTCATTAGCTTTGAATAATATTTTTGCAATAATTCCAAATCCAAGAATGAAAAGAAGAATCAAAACTATTTTACCCATTGCTTTGGCAATAATATTGCCAGGGCTTAATTTCTTTTCTAATTCGGAGGCAGCTGGAGTCCATTTTTATACTTTTTATGAGCGTTGGTTCTATGCATCTTTTGTAATATACATCCTTTGGTATTTATTATTATGGGGTTCAAGAATTAAGACAAAATATAGAAATTGGATAATCTCTGGAATTGTTTTTTTATTTGCGATAATTGTATATACACTTTTTGTATTTTTTGTATTCAAAATTCCCAATACTATAAAATGGGCTTTTATTACTAAATTATTTTTTGCGGCTGTTTTGTTCTTAATTATTCAATATGCTCTTAAAGCTAATGAAAATATTTCTAAACTAGAATTGGAAAAAGAACAGATAAAATCAGAAATTTATAAAGTTCAGCTTCAGGAACTTCGTACAAAAGTAGAACCTCATTTTTTATTCAACTCTTTTAATACGTTGAGGACAATGATTAGAAATAATAATCCTTTTTCTGAGCAATTTGTGATGAATTTATCTAATTTCTACCGCATGACATTGACTCTGAATAATACACCAACTACTTTACTTAAAGAGGAGATTGATGTTCTTAAATCATATTTGTTTTTGATACAAACAAGATATGGAGGTGGTATTAATATAATGATAGATATTGATGAAGAGCTGTTAAAAAGACAACTTCCAACACTGAGTTTGCAAATTTTAGCAGAGAACTGTTTTAAACATAATAAGACAAGTTTGTCTAATCCGTTGGAGATAACGATTACTTCAGATTCAAATAATTATATCTCTGTTAAAAATAATAAACTTCCTAAACTTACTATTGAAGAATCTTCGGGATTTGGACTTCATAATATTGCACAACGTTATGAGCTGCTCAAAATCTCTAATGGAATTATAAAGCTTGATACTGATGATTTTTTTGAAGTAAAACTAAAACTTATTTAATTTATGAATGTTTTATTAATTGAGGATGAGCTTCATACGGCACGAATTTTACAAGACATTATTGAAACAGATAAAGATTTTATCGTGATTAAAACCATAGATTCTATTTCTGACGCTGTTTTTTATCTTACAAAATATAACCAAAATATAGATTTGATATTTCTTGATATTCATTTATCAGACGGGCATAGTTTTGAAATCTTTAGACATATTGATATTAATATACCAATAATATTTTGTACTGCTTATAATGAATATGCTCTTCAAGCAATAAAAAATAACGGAATAGAATATATACTCAAGCCTTTTCAGGATGAAGAAATTCTAAGTGCACTTCAGAAATTTAAAAAACTTGCTGGAAGATTTAAATCTAAAGTGACCTTTGATTTACCAATTAATTCCAATAAAAATTCTTTATTTCAAAATAGTTTTCTTACACAACAAAAAGATAAAACGATTGTAATTTTCACAGAAAATATAGCGATGTTTGCGATAGAACAAGATATTTTGTATTTGTACACATTTGATAAAAAAAGATATCCTGTTTTTAAAAAAATGGATTATGTTGAAAGCGTATGTAATCCCCGTCTATTTTTCAGAATAAATCGCCAAATGCTTATCAATAGAAATGCTATAAATACCATTCAACCTTATTTCAATAGAAAAGTTATTTTAGAACTTAAAGTAGAACCAGAAGCTCAACCTATTGTTAGTCGATTGAAAGTTACTCAATTCAAAGAATGGCTCGAAGTAGGAGAGTAGAAGAAATCTTTTTGATTGTGTTTTGTGCTTAAGATAGATTCTTTATTACTGCGATTTTAGTGATTGAATTTTCTTTTGGATTAGGTTTAAACGTTCGGGTAGATTTCCTGTAACTTCTAATGTTTCAATATCAAAATCATTGATATTGTCTCTAATTATATCGTTTACATCCTCTCTGAGTTCTAACAAATAAAGTGTAACTTGAGAAACTGTCTTGTCCTAAAATAGCTTTACACAAAAAAGTGTAAAAGAATGAACAAACGACAAATTATTTTAGGATTAAAAAGGCCTAGTGAATTTACTTTATCTGAGCGACAACAAATAATTGAAGAGTACCTATTAACAAAATGCAAAAAGCGAGATATTTGGGAAAATATACAGGCGAGAAAGAGGAACACGGTCAGATATTACGATGGATGCGTCAATTAGGCTATGAAATTGAACCAAAATACAGTAAATTAGCTATAAATAAAACTGATATTATGGCTAAAAGAGATTCCAAACAAACTATAGAAGAGCTTCAAATGAAAGAAAAAATCAAGCAATTAGAACAGGCATTGGTTAATTCAGAATTACGAGCTACCGCTTTGGAAATGATGATTGAAGTTGCTGAAAAAGAGCTAAAAATCAATATAAGAAAAAAGTCCAATACCAAACCATCTTCAAAATGAAAGAGCGTAAACCTAACTTAGGATTAAGCAAAATATGCCGATTGTTTGGTGTAACAAGACAGGCATATTACCAATATTTTGAGCGGAATATTGACACAGAATTAGAACATGAATTGATTATAACAGAAGTTCTTAAAATAAGAAGACAGAACCCAAGAATAGGAACTAGAAAGCTTTATGTTATGTTGGAATGTTTTATGCATGAGCATCAAATCAAAATGGGAAGAGATGCCTTATTTAATTTATTATCTGTGAATAACTTGTTGATTAGACGCAGAAAAAGGTTAATAAAAACAACGCAATCTCATCATTGGTTAAAAAAATATCCAAATCTAATAAAAGGATTTTCCGCTTCTAGACCTAATGAATTGTTTGTGAGTAATATAACGTATTGGAAAACAAAAAATAAGGTACTTTATATTCATTTAGTAACAGACGCTTACAGCAGGAAAATAGTTGGACATTGTTTGTCTCAAACACTGGAAGCAGAGCATCGTGTAAAAGCATTACAAATGGCTCTCTCTGCCTTTGAAGGGGCAGAGAGCCATTTGCCCATAACGCATCATTCAGACAGAGGAGTACAGTATTGTAGTCAAAAATATGTAAACCTATTACAGGCTTATAATATCCAAATTAGCATGACGGAGAATGGAGACCCTCTTGAAAATGCTATTGCAGAACGTGTAAATGGAATTTTAAAAGAAGAATATTTAAACAATTATGAGGTTGAAAACTATAGTCAAGCAAAAGAATTACTAGACGCTGTAATTAGAATTTATAACAATGAAAGACCTCATATGAGCATTGGATATATAACTCCAGAAAAAGTTCACTCAAATGAACTTAAAAAGGGGAATTGTAAATGGAAAAATTATTACAAAAAAAAGGAGATTGTAAATCTATTTTAGGATTATATTTGAACTGTAAACGAATTTTAGTATTAATATAAAAAGTGTAAACTTTTTTTAGGACGTGACAATTTTACGTGATAAATTTCGACGACCCACGCAAGAGCCACCGTTGCAACCCGCTCAATCCCGACTTTATGACGGATATTTCAGATGCCTACGAAGCCGCATATACCATAATGCTGAACCTTAACAGGTCGTGGATACAGAAGCAAGGGGATTTTTTCGTGGAAAGCCCAATTATCTTATTGGCTGCTATTATTTGGTATCTGAAAATCTATGAGGATGGCAAGTATTGTACATTCCCACACGCTATTGAATTACTGAATAAAAAGTATTCGGACGTATTCACGATTTTAACATCATACCCCGATTTGGAAAATTATTTGTCGCCCTTTATGGATGCGTGGCAAGGCGGAGCGCAAGACCAGTTGCAAGGACAAATAGCATCGGCAAAAATTCCGCTATCAAGAATGATCAGCCCGCAACTATACTGGGTAATGACAGGTGATGATTTTACGCTTGACATTAACAACCCGAAAGAGCCGAAGATTTTATGCGTTGGTAATAACCCTGACCGTCAAAATATCTATTCCGCAGCTTTGGGTTTGTACAATTCAAGGATTGTAAAACTGATTAATAAAAAGGGACAGCTAAAGAGTTCGGTTATCATAGATGAGTTGCCCACGATTTATTTCAGGGGACTGGACAATCTTATCGCAACGGCGAGAAGTAATAAGGTTGCGGTATGTTTGGGCTTTCAGGATTTTTCGCAATTAACAAGGGATTACGGCGACAAGGAAAGCAAGGTAATACAGAATACTGTCGGTAATATATTCAGTGGTCAGGTGGTTGGCGAAACAGCAAAAAGCCTTTCGGAACGTTTCGGTAAAGTATTGCAGAAACGCCAAAGTATGACTATTAACCGCAATGATAAATCTACCTCTATTTCGACACAGTTAGACAGCCTTATTCCGGCTTCCAAAATCTCAACACTTACACAAGGTTTGTTTGTTGGTTCTGTATCAGATAACTTTGATGAACGTATCGAGCAGAAGATATTTCACGCCGAAATTGTAGTGGACAATGAAAAGGTAGCGGCAGAAAGCAAAGCCTATCAGCAAATACCGCAAATCTTATCTTTTGTAAATGAGCAGGGCGAGGATAAGTTGAAGCAGGAAATAGAAAACAATTACAAGCAGATAAAATCAGACATTCTGAATATTGTTGTTAGTGAAATGGAGCGTATCAAGAATGACCCTAACTTACAGCATTTGGTGCAGAAAGAATGATTATACTAAATATTTTTGTGATTTTTCTATTAATATATTGTTAGAAGAATTAAAAGTAACAGCACCATTACGTCAACATATAAAATGCCAAATTTTAATACTCATAATTTAGCATTTGCTTAAATAAACAAATTAGTTATATTTGCATTATGGATAATACTTCTTGTACACGACAACAGGCAGACATTAAACAAATCAATCGCTGTAAAGAAAGAGTTTCGGAACTCCACAGTTCGTTTGACTATTTGTCGAACGCACTTGAATTGACTGG
>JADHED010002086.1_pt1 | contig 14838 bp, 11 predicted proteins | sample 8952041 | NCBI WGS metagenome assembly JADHED01 (sample SAMN16124423, study PRJNA663239) | bioreactor sludge metagenome | isolation source: sludge (control) | place: India:Bengaluru | collected 2018-09-08
GGTCTCCATAGGGGCCGGCGCCGGCCCGGGCCTGCGCCGGGGGGGAACTCGCGGACGACGCCCCGGTCAGCGCCGCGTCGCCGCGCGGGCGCGTCGCGGGTGGCCGGGCGAGGGCGCGTCGTCCGGCGTCGTGAGCGCCGGGCGCGCGGGCGGGCCGCCCCGCCGCTCCTCTTCCGCCTGGTAGGCGGCCGAGGACTTCAGGTGCTCGTCCATCAACTGGCGCGCGAGCGCCCCGTCGCGCGCGCGGATCGCCTGGTAGATGCGGCGGTGCATCTCGGCCGCGTCCTGCAGGTTGCGATCGGTGGCGCGGGTGGCCGTCACGCGCCGCCGCTCGTAGTAGAGCGCCGACACCATCTCCACGAGCGACCCGAGCAGCGGATTCCCCGCGCACTGGGCCACCATCCGGTGGAACCGGATGTCGTGCACCAGGAACCCCTCGGGGTCGTTCATCGTCGCGAAGAGGCTGGCCACCTCCTCGGCGAGGCTGGCGAGATGGTCCGGCGTGACGCGCTCGGCGGCGAGGCCGGCCACGCCCACCTCGAGCACGCGCCGGGCTTCGTACATCTCCTCGCGCGTGAAGCCGTGGAGGTCGGCGAGGAACTCCAGCGGCTCGGTGCCCAGCCGCGGCGGCCCCCCGTGGATGTAGGTGCCCGACCCGTGCCGCGATTCCACCACGCCCATGGCCGCGAGCGCCCGCAGCCCCGCCCGCACCGTCGGGCGGCTCACGCCGAGCTGGGCGGCCAGCTCGCGTTCCGGCGGCAGCCGGTCGCCCGGGCGCGCGTCGCCTCGCGCGATGCGCTCGCGCACGTAGGCGATCACGAGCGCGGTGCTGTCGTCTCGGGATCGGGCAGGCTGGTGGGAACCATCCACGGGCATGGTGACTCCGGCGGGGGGCGCCGGGGCGAGTATACTGCCATCGGCTCCAGACTTGGCAGTCCACTTGCCCCCAGGCCGGCGCCGTCGTCTGGTATTGGTTAGACCTCTTTGGGGCGGACGGACCACGCGATGAAGGCCTTCCTCGGCGACGACTTCCTGCTCGAGTCGGACATGGCCGCGGCGCTCTACCACGAGGTCGCCGCCCCGCGGCCCATCATCGACTACCACTGCCACCTGCCGCCCGGCCACCTCGCCGGCGACCATCGCTTCCGCAGCATCACCGAGCTCTGGCTCGACGGCGATCACTACAAGTGGCGCGCGATGCGCGCGGCCGGCGTCGACGAGGACCTCGTCACCGGCGAGGCCTCGGACTGGGCCCGGTTCGAGGCCTGGGCCCACACGGTGCCCCAGACGATCGGCAACCCGCTCTACCACTGGACGCACATGGGATTGCGGCGTCCGCTCGGCGTTCGCGACCTGCTGGACGGCGCCTCGGCGGCCCGCGTCTACCTCGCCTGCAACGAGCGGCTCGCCGAGCCCGCCTTCTCGGCGCGCGGCCTCGTCACCGGCGCCCGCTGCGTCGTCGTCTGCTCGACCGACGACCCGGCCGACACGCTCGAGCCGCACCGGGCCTGCCGCGAGCAGGGCGACGCCTCCTTCGCGCTGTTGCCGACCTGGCGACCCGACCGCGCGCTCGCCGTGCACGACCCGGCGGGCTTCAACGACTGGCTCGACCGCCTCGGGGCGGTCGCGTCGGTGGACGTGGCGCGGATCGACGACTTCTGGGAGGCCCTGCACCGGCGGCACGCGGCCTTCGACGCGCTCGGGTGCCGCGCCTCGGACCACGGGCTCGAGGCGATCGACGACTGCGTGGACACCGACGGGCAGCGCGCGGGGATCTACGCCGTGGCGGGCGGGGGCCGCGCGCCCGGGCCGGCCGACTGCGCGGGCTGGCGGGCCGGCGTGCTGCACCGCTTCGCCGTGATGGACGAGGCCCGCGGGTGGGTGCAGCAATACCACCTCGGGGCCCTGCGCAACGCGAACTCGCGGCTGCTGGCGCGGCTCGGCGCCGACTCGGGCGCCGACTCCATCGGCGACCTCGCGCAGGCGCGCCCCCTGGCGCGGTTCCTCGACCGGCTCGACCGCGAGGGCCGGCTGGCCCGCACCATCCTCTACAACCTGAACCCGCGCGACAACGAGCTGTTCGCCGCCATGATCGGCAACTTCCAGGATGGCCGCGTGCCCGGCAAGCTCCAGTACGGCAGCGCCTGGTGGTTCCTCGACCAGAAGGACGGCATCGAGGCGCAGCTGCGCGCGCTCGCCACCATGGGCCTGCTCGCCCGCTTCGTCGGCATGGTCACCGACTCGCGCAGCTTCCTGTCCTACTCGCGCCACGAGTACTTCCGGCGGCTGCTCTGCAACTTCCTCGGCGAGCAGGTGACGCGGGGCTGGCTGCCGGCCGATCGCGCGCTGCTCGACCCGGTGGTTCGCGACGTGTGCTACCTCAACGCGCGGCGCTACTTCCGGCTCGAAACGCTAGCGCCGGCCGCCTGATCCCAGACCGCGACGCCGGTGACGATGAGGTCAGACCCATTGGTCATGACCGTGGACCAGGTTGACCTCGTGGTCCGTAAGTGGTATTACCTCTTTTCGTGACGCCAGCCGGTGCCGCCAGCGGCCCCCCGCGTTCCCTCCTGCCCGAGCAGGATGGCCTGAGGCCCTCGTCCGTCGTCGAACACGCCGGCCTGACGGTGGGGCTGTCGCGCGCCGGTGCCGCGTGGCGGCTGGTGGCCAGTGCCGCCGGCCCGGGCCCGTTCCAGGGCTTCGAGGGCGAGATCACCCGGGACGCCGACGGCGGAGCGAGGCTGGTGGGGCCCACCTCGGCGCGCAACGCCGAGGCCGTGCGGGCGGCCCTGCCGTGGCTCACGCCGCGTCCAATCGGCCTGCACACCTCGGCGGGTTTCGGCGACCGCCTCGGCCTGGCCACGCCCGGGCACGTGCGCGCGCTGCGCGCCACCGCGCCCGGCATCGCGCCGGTCTTCGCTCAGCAGTCGATGCGCGAAATGACCCGCACCGGCCGCGGCCCGCGGGACGTGATCGACGCGGCCACCTGGGGCGCGCTCGCCGGGGGCTGGCGCGGGCCGGTCGGCGCCGACGCCGACCACCTCAAGACCATCGCCGACGTCGAGCGCTGCGCCGCCGCCGGCTACTCGCTCTTCACCATCGACCCGGGCGAGCACGTGGACGGCACCGCCGACGTCGCCGACGCGCCGGCGCTGCGCGACCGGCTCGCCCACCTGCCGTGGTCGGCGCTCGAAGACGACGAGCGGGCGCTGCGGGCCCGCTACCTCGCCCGGCCCGTGGAGATCGACGGCGGCCGGGTCGGGTTCGACGAGGCCGCGCTCGCCCGTGCCGCCGTGAAGTACGGCCGCGCGGTCGCGCACGTGACCGCCATGTACCGGCGCCTCGCGTCGCTGCGCCCGGCCGGGTCGTTCGAGCTCGAGGTGTCGGTGGACGAGACCGACACGCCCACGTCGGCCGCCGAGCACGTCTACGTGGCGTCGGAGCTGCGCCGCCTCGGCGTGCAGTGGGTGAGCCTCGCGCCGCGCTTCGTCGGCCGCTTCGAGAAGGGCGTGGACTACATCGGCCCGCTCGACGCGTTCCGGGCCGAGCTCGCCGTGCACGCGGCCATCGCGCGGGCGCTCGGGCCCTACAAGCTGAGTCTGCACTCGGGCTCCGACAAGTTCAGCCTCTACCCGGCGTTCGCCGAGGCCACGCGCGGCCTCGCGCACCTCAAGACGGCCGGCACCAGCTACCTCGAGGCGCTGCGGACGGTGGGGCTGGTCGCGCCCGCGCTGCTGCTCGAAATCTACGCCTTCGCGCGCGAGCGCTACCCCGAGGATCGCGCCAGCTACCACGTGTCGGCGTCGCTCGACGCGGCGCCCGCGCCGCACCAGCTCGAGGCGGCGGACGCTCCCGGCCTGCTCGACCAGTTCGACGCGCGGGAGATCCTGCACGTCACCTTCGGCTCGGTGCTCACGGCCCGCGACGCGGCCGGGCAGCTCCGCTTCGCGGGACGGCTGCGTGCCGAGCTCGAGCGGGAGCCCGAGGCCTACGCTGCCTGCCTCGCCCGCCACTTCTCGCGGCACCTGGCGCCCTTTGCCGCCGTGGTGGTCTGACCACTTTCGCAAGCCCCCCGCACGCGCCGGGCTCGACCCGCGCGCGGCCGGGCCGAGCACTCCGATGGACATTGCCGCCCTCACCGCGCTCTACGACTTCACCGGTCGCACCATCGTCGTCACCGGGGCCACCGGCGTGCTCGGTGGCGAGGTGGCGGCCACGCTCGCCGGCTGCGGCGCGCGCGTGGCGGTGATCGCCCGCGACCCGGAGCGCGCCCGCCCACTCCTCGAGCGCGCCGGCGCCGCGGCGACACGCATCGTGGTGGTCACTGGCGACGTCACCGATCGCGCCTCGCTCGACGACGCGCACGCGCGCATCGTCGAGGCAGGCGGACCGGTCGACGCCCTGGTGAACGCGGCCGGCGGCAACCGCCCCGAGGCCACCAGCACACCGGATCGCGCCTTCTTCGACCTGCCGCCCGACGCGCTGCGCTGGGTGTTCGACCTCAACGTGCTCGGCACCGTGCTGCCCTCGCAGGTGTTCGGGCGCGCGATGGCCGCGCGGGGCGAGGGCGTCGTCCTCAACATCTCGTCGATGGCCGCAATCCGCCCGCTCACGCGCGTGGCGGCCTACGCCGCGGCGAAGGCGGCCATCGACAACTTCACGCGGTGGCTCGCCGTGCACATGGCACAGGAATACTCGCCCCGCATCCGCGTGAACGCCGTCGCGCCAGGGTTCTTCTTCACCCGCCAGAACCGCTTCCTGCTCACCGACGAACGCACCGGGGAACTCACCGAGCGCGGCCGCAAGATCATCGACCACACGCCGATGGCGCGCTTCGGCCAGCCCGAGGACCTGCTGGGCGCCGTCCTCTGGCTGCTGTCGCCCGCCTCGGCCTTCGTCACCGGGATCGTGGTGCCGGTGGACGGCGGCTTCTCGGCCTTCAGCGGCGTATAGTCGCCTGATGACGATCGGCCACGGCGTGCCCGACGGGGCCCTGTCGCAGACCGCCGTCGACGCCATCGTCGACGAGGCCCTGGCGTCGTTGCCCGTGGACGGCCGGCGCGTCCTGTTCATCGTCCCCGACGGCACGCGGACGATGCCGCTGCCGGCGATGGTGGAGCGCTTCGCGCGGGGCCTCGGCCCGCGGGTGACGGCCCTCGACTACCTCGTCGCGCTCGGCACCCACCCGCCGATGAGCGACGCGCAGTTGAGCCGCCTGTTCGGCCGGCCCGTGCGCGACGGCGTCATGGGGCGCAGCCGCGTGTTCAACCACGAGTGGCACCGGCCGGACACCTTCGTGACGCTCGGCACGCTCGCGGCCGACGAGGTCGCGCGGCTGAGCGAGGGGCGGCTGTCGCGCGACGTCCCCGTGTCGCTCAACCGCCGCATCCTCGACTACGACCACCTCGTGATCTGCGGGCCCGTGTTCCCGCACGAGGTGGTGGGGTTCTCGGGCGGCACCAAGTACTTCTTCCCGGGCATCGGCGGCGCCGAGATCATCGACGTCACGCACTGGCTGGGCGCGCTCATCGGCAGCTACCACGTGATCGGCGCGGGCCACACGCCCGTGCGCGCCGTCATCGATCGCGCGGCGTCGCTGGTGCCGCGGCCCGCGCACTGCTTCGGCCTCGTGGTCACCCACGACGGGGTCGCCGGCCTCTACTTCGGCACGCCGCACGAGGCGTGGGTGGCGGCGTCCGCGCTCTCGGCGCGGCGCCACGTCGTCCACGTGGACCGTCCGTTCCGCCGCGTGCTGTCGGTGATGCCGGCGATGTACGACGACCTCTGGACCGCGGCCAAGGGCATGTACAAGCTGGAGCCCGCGGTGGCCGACGGCGGGGAAGTGGTGATCTACGCGCCGCACGTCGACGAGGTGAGCTACACGCACGGGCGGCTCATCGACGAGATCGGCTACCACTGCCGCGAGTACTTCCTCGCGCAGTGGGACCGGTTCGCGCGCTACCCGGGCGGCGTGCTGGCGCACTCGACGCACCTCGCGGGCCTCGGGGCCTACGACCCCGCGACCGGCGTGGAGACGCCGCGGGTGCGCGTGACGCTGGCCACGGGCATCCCCGAGGCGCGCTGCCGGCGCCTGAACCTCGGCTACCTCGACCCGGCGACGGTGGACGTGGCGGCCTGGCGCGGCCGCGAGGACGAGGGCGTGGTCGTGATTCCGAGGGCCGGAGAGACGTTGTACAAGCTCCGCCAGCAGCCGCCGGCCTTATGATCGGGCCCCAAGCCTCGACTGAACGTGAGCGCCCAGTGATCAGCGAAGCGAGTTGACGTGGCCGCAAGCCCCAAGCCCCAGGCCCCAAGCCCGACTGAACGTGAGCGCCCGGTGACCAGCGAAGCGAGTTGACGCGGCCGCAAGCCCCAAGCCCCAAGCCCCAAGCCCGATTGAACGTCAGCGCCCGGTGATCAGCGAAGCGAGTTGACGCGGCCGCAAGCCGCAAGCCCCAAGCCCCAAGCCCGATTGAACGTCAGCGCCCGGTGATCAGCGAAGCGAGTTGACGTGGCCGCAAGCCGCAAGCCCCAGGCCCCAAGCCTCGAGCCAAGCCCATGACTCACACCATGAACAACATCGGCGTCGTCGGATTGGGCGTGATGGGCGCGAACCTGGCGCTCAACGTGGAGAGCCGCGGATTCGGCGTCGTCGGCTACGACCGCTCGCCGGAGAAGACGCGCGCGTTCGTCGAGCGCGCGGGGGCGTCACGCCGGGTTGCCGGCGTGGACTCGCCGGCGGCGCTGATGGCGGCGCTCGAGCGGCCGCGTCGCGTGCTGATGATGGTGCCGGCCGGCGCGCCGGTGGACGAGGCCATCGCGCACCTGCGCCCCCACCTCGAGGCCGGCGACATCTTGATCGACGGCGGCAACTCGCACTTCCTCGACACGGACCGCCGCAGCCGGGAACTCGCCGAGGGCGGCTTCCACTTTCTCGGCACCGGCGTCTCGGGCGGTGAGGAGGGCGCGCTGCGCGGGCCCGCGATCATGCCGGGCGGCCAGCGCGAGGCCTGGGAGGCCGTGGCGCCCATCCTTCGCGCGATCGCGGCGCGGGCCGAGGACGGCGAGCCCTGCGTCGACTACATGGGTCCCAGCGGCGCCGGGCACTACGTCAAGATGGTGCACAACGGCATCGAGTACGGCGACATGCAACTGATCGCCGAGTGCTACGACCTGCTCGCGCGCGGGCTCGGCCTCGCCGCGGCGGAACTGCACGAGGTGTTCGCCGGCTGGAACCGCGGCGTGCTGAAGTCGTACCTGGTCGAGATCACGGCCGACATCTTCGCGAAGGTCGACCCGGAGACCGGCCGCCCGCTGGTGGACGTGATCCTCGACGAGGCCCAGCAGAAGGGCACCGGCAAGTGGATGAGCCAGAACGCGCTCGACGTCGGTGCGCCCATCCCGACGGTGAACGCCGCCGTCGAGAGCCGGCTGCTGTCGGCGCTCAAGCGCGAGCGCGTCGTCGCCAGCACGCGCCTGCGCGGCCCGCGGCGCCGTCACACGGGCCACCGCCAGCGCCTGATCGACGCCGTGGGCGAGGCGCTCTACGCCAGCAAGATCACCTCGTACGCGCAGGGCATGGCCCTGCTGCGGCTGGCCTCCGCCGAATACGGCTACGACCTGCAGCCGGGCACCGTCGCGAAGGTGTGGCGGGCCGGCTGCATCATCCGCGCGGAGCTGCTCGGCGACATCATGCGCGCCTACGCCCGCACGCCCGACCTCACCAACCTGCTGCTCGACCCCGCGTTCACCGAGGCGGTCGTGTCGCGACAGGACGCCTGGCGCTTCGTCGTGCGCTCGGCCGTGGCCATCGGCGTGCCCGTGCTGGCGCTCTCGTCCTCGCTCGCCTACTTCGACGCGTACCGCAGCGCGCGGCTCCCCGCGAACCTGACGCAGGCCCAGCGCGACTACTTCGGCGCGCACACCTACCGCCGCCTGGACCGCGACGGCACGTTCCACACCGACTGGACCCGCCCATGACCGCACCCGCGCTCACCGTGCCCGCGGCCGGCGCGCTCGACTTCCTGTCGCTCGGCGCGCTCGTCCACCGCCTCGACCCCGGCATCGTGCCCTTCCGCAAGGCCACGCAGTGCGCCATCCACGTGAGCGGGGGCGAGTTCAACACGGCGGCCAACCTCGCCGACTGCTTCCGCCTGCGGACCGCCGTCGCCACCGCGATGGTCGACTACCCGATCGGCGACCTGATCCACGAGCGCGTGCGCGCGATGGGCGTGCAGCCCATCTACAAGCGCTTCGCCCACGACGGCGTGCGCGGCCCGAACATGGCCACCGTCTACAGCGACCGCGGCTTCGGCGTGCGCGCGCCCGTCGTCTTCTACAACCGGTGCAACGAGGCCGCGGCGCAGCTGAAGCCCGGCGACTTCGACTGGCCCGCCATCTTCGGCCCCGGCGTGCGCTGGTTCCACAGCGGCGGCATCTTCGCGTCGCTGTCGGAGACGACGGCCGAGCTGGTGATCGAGGCGATGCAGGCGGCGCGCGCCTCGGGCGCCGTCACCTCGTTCGACCTCAACTACCGCGAGAAGCTCTGGAAGGCCGCCGGCGGCCTCGACCGAGCCCACGCGGTGCTGCGCCGCATCGTCGAGCACGTGGACGTGCTCGTCGGCAACGAGGAGGACCTGCAGAAGGGCCTCGACATCCCCGGCCCCGACGTGCACGCCACCTCCACGCTCGACCCCGCGGCGTTCGTCGCGATGATCGACGGCGTCCGCGCGCGGTTCCCGCAGGTGAAGGTGGTGGCCACCACCCTGCGCGAGGTGCACAGCACGAGCCGCCACTCGTGGAGCGCGGTGGCGTGGGCCGACGGCCGCATCGTCGGCGCGCCCACCTGCGAGCTCGACGTCCACGACCGGGTGGGCGGCGGCGACGGCTTCGCCTCGGGGATGATCTACGGGTTCCTCGCGGGCGAGTCGCCCGAGACGGCGGTCAGGCTCGGGTGGGCCCACGGCGCGCTGCTCACCACGTTCCCGGGCGACACGACGATGGCCACCGTCGAGCAGGTGCGGGCGTTCGCCAGCGGCGGGTCGGCGCGCATCCAGCGCTGACCGCGCCGGGCCGTGCCGCACCCTGGCCCGGCGCCACGCGCTGGCGTGTCAGGTGAGGCGGAGGCGCGCGATCCCGGCGACCCTGTCGAAGCCCTCGTCGAAGGTGGCGATCTCGCGCACGTCGTTGTTGCCCATCACCGCCGCGTGGATCGCGTCACGCACGCTGAGGCCGTCCGTTTCGACGAGCAGCGCCTTCGCCCTGTCGGTGTCGGCCAGCGTCACGGGCAGGACCAGCGGGCACAGTTGCACGAACAGGTCGTAGACGGTCGTCGCGAGATCGAGCCGGCGCATGCCGGCGTAGCGGTACAGGAGCTGTCAGGATCAGGGCCGCTCGTCGAGCGGGGAGGTGCGGTGGCCGACGTCTTCCAGCAGGTGTACGACCCCGTGGCGGGCAGCGTGGCGCTCTCGGCGCTGCTGGCCGCCGTGCCGCTGCTCGTCATCGCCCTGATGCTGGCGGTGTTCCGGGTCGCGCCGTGGAAGTCGGCCATCGCGGCGGCCGTCACCGCGTTCCTGCTCGCGTGGCTCGCGTGGGGCCTGCCGCTGCCGCTCGCCGTGGCGGCCGCCACGCAGGGCATGGCCTTCGGGCTGTGGCCCATCAGCTGGGTCGTGCTCGCGGCCGTCTTCTTCTACAACCTGTCGGTGGCGAGCGGCGACTTCGACGTCATCCGCCGGTCGCTCGCGCACCTCACCGCCGATCGGAGGCTGCAGGCCCTGCTCGTGGCGTTCGGCTTCGGCGCGCTCATCGAGGGCATCGCCGGCTTCGGCGCGCCCGTGGCGATCACGGCGTCGATGCTCGCCGGCCTCGGCTTCGAACGCATCAGCGCGGCCGTGCTCGCGCTGGTCGCCAACACGGCTCCGGTCGCCTTCGGCTCGATCGGCATTCCCGTCGTGACGCTCGGGGGACTGCTGGCGCCGATCCTCGGGCGCGACCCCGCCTCGACGACGCAGGCGCTGTCGGCGATGGTGGGCCGGCAATTGCCGTTCTTCTCGCTCCTGGTCCCGGCGTACCTCGTCGTGCTCCTCGCGGGCTGGCGGCGCATGGTGGAGGTGTGGCCGGCGGTGCTCGTGACGGGCGTGAGCTTCGCCGCGGCGCAGTTCGCCGTCTCGAACCTCGTCGGGCCCGAGCTCACCGACACCCTCGCGGCGCTGTGCTCCATCGGCGCGCTCGCCGCGCTGTTGCGGGTGTGGCGCCCGCGCGAGGTCTTTCGCGGCGCGGAGGCGGAGGCACCCGGGGAGGCGGCGGCCCCGCCCGCGCGCGATCCGCGGCCGCGCCTCGTCCGGGCCTACGCCACGTACGGCCTGCTCGTGGCCGTCGTGCTGATCGGCCAGGTGGGCAACTTCGCGGGGCTGCGCGACCTGCGCCCGCCGCTCAACGTGACGGCGCTGCTCCGTTGCGGCCAGGCCGGCAACGCGCTCTGCCCGGAGCCGTGGATTGGCCCGCCCGCGAGCGAGGCGCCGCAGGCGTTCCGGCTGCCCGTGTGGGATTTCCAGTGGCCGGGTTCCTACGCCTGGGTGGACGGCCACCCGCAGCCGCGGATCGTGCGGATGCCGCCGGTGGCCACTGCGCCGACGCCCTATCCGCTCGGCTTCAGGCTCGACGTGCTGGCCACGGCGGGCACCCTCGTGTTTCTCGCGGCGATCGTCGCGTTCGTCCCGATGTGGCGGCGCGGGCTGCCGGCGGCGGCCTTCGGCCGCACGCTGGCCGCCACCGTCCGCCAGCTGCGGCTGCCCATCCTCACCATCGCCTTCATCCTGTCGATCTCGACGGTGATGAACTACTCGGGCATGACCTCGTCGATGGCCCTGGCGCTGGCGGCGACGGGCTGGCTGTTCCCGTTCTTCTCGGCGTTCCTCGGCATGCTCGGGGTGTTCCTGACGGGCAGCGACACCTCGTCGAACACGCTGTTCGGGCCGCTGCAGGCCACCACGGCGAAGGTGTCGGGCCTCGACCCGATCCTCATGGGCGCCACCAACAGTTCGGGCGGCGTGATGGGCAAGATGATCAGCCCGCAGAACCTGTCGGTGGGCGCGGCGGGCGTCGGCGCCGTGGGGCAGGAGGGCGCCATCTTCAGGCGCGTGGTCGGCCACAGCCTGCTGCTGACGGCCCTGATGGGCCTGCTGGCGATGCTGCAGGCCTACGTGTTCCCGTGGATGGTGCCGGTGTGGTGACAGGGCTCGTGCCTTGCGGCCTGCGCCCTGCGCCTTGCGGCCCGGAAGGGCACAAGGCGCAAGGCAGGGTCGAGCCCCACGCGTGCCCGTCTGCGAGCGCCCGGTGCACTGCGCAGAGGGTTCACTCGGCCCCAGGGCGCGGGGCGCAAGCCGCAAGGCCCAAGCCCATTCACGACTTCCCGTTGCTCATCGCGCCGAGGAAGTCGCCGTTGGTGCGCGTCTTCCCCATCTTGGAGAGCAGCAGTTCCATCGCCTCCACCGGCGACAGCGGGTTGAGCACCTTCCGCAGGATCCAGATGCGGTTGAGGTCCTCGCGCGGGATGAGCAGCTCTTCCTTCCGCGTGCCGCTCTTCTGGATGTCGATCGAGGGGAACACGCGGCGGTCGGTCAACTTGCGATCCAGGTGGATCTCCATGTTGCCGGTGCCCTTGAACTCCTCGAAGATCACGTCGTCCATGCGCGAGCCCGTGTCGATGAGCGCCGTGGCGACGATCGTGAGGCTGCCGCCCTCCTCGATGTTGCGGGCGGCGCCGAAGAAGCGCTTGGGCCGCTGCAGCGCGTTGCTGTCCACGCCACCCGAGAGCACCTTGCCGGACGGCGGCACCACGGTGTTGTAGGCGCGCGCGAGGCGGGTGATCGAGTCGAGCAGGATCACCACGTCCTTCTTGTGCTCGACCAGGCGCTTGGCCTTCTCGATCACCATCTCGGCCACCTGCACGTGGCGCTGGGCCGGCTCGTCGAAGGTGGAGGACACCACCTCGCCCTTCACCGAGCGCTGCATGTCGGTGACCTCCTCGGGCCGCTCGTCGATGAGCAGGACGATGAGGTAGATCTCGGGGTGGTTGGCGGCGATGCTGTTGGCGATGTTCTGCAGCAGCATCGTCTTGCCGGTGCGCGGCGGCGCGACGATGAGGCCGCGCTGGCCCTTGCCGATGGGCGTCATCAGGTCGAGCACCCGCGCCGAGAGGTTCTCGGGGTTGGCGGGCGTCTCGAGGTTGACGCGGGCCTGCGGGTAGAGCGGCGTGAGGTTCTCGAAGAAGACCTTCTCGCGCGCGCGTTCCGGCGGTTCGAAGTTCACCGCCTCCACCTTGATCAGCGCGAAGTAGCGCTCGCCGTCCTTCGGGGGGCGGATGACGCCCGACACCGTGTCGCCGGTGTGGAGGTCGAACTTGCGGATCTGGCTCGGCGAGACGTAGACGTCGTCGGGGCCGGGCAGGTAGTTGTAGTCGGGCGCGCGCAGGAAGCCGAAGCCGTCTGGCAGGGTCTCGAGCACGCCCTCGGAGAAGATGAGCCCGCTCTTCTCGGTGCGCGCGCGGAGGATCTCGAAGATCAGCTCCTGCTTGCGCATGCCCGTGGCGCCGGGCACCTCGAGGTCCTTGGCGATCTTCGTGAGGTCGCCGATGCTCATCTCCTTGAGCGCGGCGAGGTCCATCACGGGCGTGTCGCTGCGCTCGGCGCGCTCGGCCTCGGCGCGTTCCTCGCGCTCGGCCTGCTCGGCGCGGGCCTGCGCGTGGCGATCGCCGCCGCCGCGGTTGCCGCGGTTGTCGTGCCGCTCGGCGCGGTTGCCGCGGTTGTCGCGGTCCCGGTCGCGGTCGCGGTTGCGCCCGCGGTGCTCGCGGTTGTGCGACGGCTCGCGGTTGCCGCGGCCCTCGCGCTGGCCGCGCTGCTCCTCGCGGGGCGGGCGGGGGGCCTCTGCCGCCGGCGCCTCGGCTTTCACCTCGGCGACGGCCGGTTGCTCAGGAGTCTGCTGATCTGCGTCCACAGTTGATCCAATCCTTCTCCCGTCGCCGCCGAGACGGGCAGCACGGGGACGTTCAACGCCGTCGTCCAGTCGCGTTCCGCGCGCTGGCGTTCGGCGCGCGTGAGCTTGTCGATCTTCGAGGCCGCCGCCAGGACGGGCCGTCCCTGTCGCGCCAGCCACTCCATGGCCGCCACGTCGGCCGCCAGTCCCGGGTGCCGCGCGTCCACGAGCAGCACCACCGCGCTCGGCCCCTGCGCCACGCCGGCCGGCGCGTCGCGCCCGGCCGGCGGCAGCGCGAAGTACTCCCCGACCAGTCGATCGAAGCCGGCCGCGGCGGCCGCGCCGCCGCGCGCGTAGCCGTAACCCGGCAGGTCCACGAGGTGGAACCGCGGCGGGGCGAAGCCCGGCGCCTCGACGCGGTAGACGTTCAACAGCCGGGTCTTGCCCGGCGCCGCGCTCGTGCGGGCCACGCGGCTCCGCGTCAGCGCGTTGATCAGGCTCGACTTGCCGACGTTCGACCGCCCGACCAGCGCCACCTGCGCCAGGCCGTCGCGCGGGAGGCCGGCGCCAGAGGCGGCGCTCGTCAGCAGCTCAATCCGGGCGGCGCGGGGCATCGGCACTCGGGTCGGCTGGGCTCGCGGCCGCAGGGCTCAGAGGCCGCAGGCGCTTTCGGCCACTGGCCCCAAGCCGCAAGCCTCAAGCCCCAAGCCCCAAGCCTCTAGTGCGTGATCTGGTCGTCGCTCACGGGCTCGGCGTCGGCCGGCTCGGGCTCCACCGGCGGCGGCGTCACGGGCAGCGCCCCCGTGAGCGCCACCTTCAGCACCTCGTCCATGGTCTGCACCATGTAGACATTCAGCGCGTCGAGCACGTTCTTCGGGATGTCGGCCAGGTCCTTCTCGTTGTCCTTGGGGACGATGATGTTCTTCACGCCGGCGCGGTGGGCGGCCAGCAGCTTCTCCTTCACGCCGCCGATGGGCAGCACCTTCCCGCGCAGGGTGATCTCGCCGGTCATCGCCACGTCCTTGCGGGTGGCGATGCGGGTGAGGGCCGAGACGAGCGCCGTGGCGATGGTGATGCCGGCCGAGGGCCCGTCCTTCGGGATGGCGCCCTCGGGCACGTGGATGTGGACGTCGGTCTTGCGGTTGAAGTCCTTGGGGATGCCGAACTCGTCGGCCTTCGACCGCACGTAGCTCATGGCGGCCTGCGCCGACTCCTGCATCACGTCGCCGAGCTTGCCGGTGAGCGTGAGCGTGCCCTTGCCGGGCATCAGCGTGGCCTCGGTGAGCAGGATCTCGCCGCCGGCCTCGGTCCAGGCCAGGCCCGTGGCGATGCCCACCTCGTTCTCCTCCTCGGCCACCGTCGGGCGGTAGCGCGGCACGCCGAGGTAGCTGGTGACGACGTCGCCGGTGATCTCCTCGGAGAACCCGTCGCCCTCGACCACGACCTTGCGTGCGACCTTGCGGCAGATCGACGAGATCTCGCGCTCGAGGTTGCGCACGCCGGCCTCGCGCGTGTAGCGGCCGATCACGGTCTGGATGGCCTCGTCGGTGAAGCGGATGTGCCGGTCGGCCAGCCCGGCGTTCTCGATGGCCTTGGGCACGAGGAACCGCTTGGCGATCTCGATCTTCTCGAGCTCGGTGTAGCCGGCCAGCTGCAGCACCTCCATGCGATCGCGCAGCGCCTGCGGGATCGTGTGGATGACGTTGGCCGTGCAGATGAACATCACGTTCGTGAGGTCGTACTCGACGTCGAGGTAGTGGTCGAGGAACGCGTTGTTCTGCTCGGGGTCGAGCACCTCCAGCAGCGCCGCTGCCGGGTCGCCGCGGAAGTCCATCGACATCTTGTCCACCTCGTCGAGCAGGAACA
>JADHED010002087.1_pt1 | contig 14837 bp, 12 predicted proteins | sample 8952041 | NCBI WGS metagenome assembly JADHED01 (sample SAMN16124423, study PRJNA663239) | bioreactor sludge metagenome | isolation source: sludge (control) | place: India:Bengaluru | collected 2018-09-08
GAGGGGGTCCCTTTTCAACCCGCCGCGGGGTCCCTTTTCAACTTGCCATTTCCACTCCTGTGGCGACACGGAGGGCGAACGCGTGGGGCTTGTTCGATATGCACGGCAATGTTGACGAGTGGTGCGTTGACGAGTGCGCATCGACACGGCTTCTGAGACAGGCTCACTCCGATCAGCCACGACCAAGTCAACTGTGACGACGCTATCGAACGGACCGCACATGATTCGGGGAGGCTCGATCTGGAGCCCCATGCAGTACTGCCGATCGGCGAGCCGTTGTATCACCAGCGATCGCGCGGGCGAAGACAACGGTAATGAAGTTACTGGGATACGTCTTGTCGGATTCTGGCGATGATCCACTCTGCCGCACCGCGCAAGATGATCCGGCATTGCTCACGCGTGTCCGACAACGGGCCCTGGATGCGCTCAACCTCTCCCGCGACTTGTCTCCCGTGGGAGCTCCGGACGACACTGCCCGTTGGACAATGGTGAGTTCGTGGTGCATCTTGCTCCGTAGCGCCGCTCGCCGGCGTCGCCTAAGAGCGATGAGTCCGACGAGCGCATGCTGTCATCTTGGGTCCTCTGCAAGGAGCGCACGTCAGGGAGGCCCCCCGGGGGCTGGGGCAATGGGAAACCCCTTGCCGGCCATCCGTCGGCGTCCCTGCCGCCGCGACCCCACGGGCCGCGGCGGTGGTGCTTCCGGCGTCGAGAGGGCGTTGAGATCCCCTGTCGCGCCATCTGTCGCCCATGGGACGGTCTTCTGGAACAAGCACGAGCGGCACGTGAGCGCGTGGAGGCCGCAGGACTTCGAGGGGTACGGGGTCGTGCCGGCGTGGAGGATCGGGGGGTTCTGCGTCGTGGGGTTGACGGCGAGATGAGCGGCACCACTCCACAGCCGGCTGCGCTACCATCCCTTCGTGGTTCGCCGTTCAATCATCGCCGCCTGAACAACCGTCTCTGAGGAGATCTTCCACAGATACCTGTCACGGCCGACGTCTCGTCAGTCCTGCATGTGCTCGAGCAGCCTCCGGAGGTCCCGGATCACATGCTCATGGCTCCAGATGCCGAGACCCGTCCGCTCGCTGAGATCGATGCTCGCCGCCGCTCCGGCCGCATCGCCCTCGGCCAGAAGCGCCTCGGCCATCCAAGCGGCGATCAGGTGGACGACCGGGCTTCGAGGAAAACACGCCAGGTAGCGCTTCGCCTCCTCCAGGAAAGCCGGTACCCGGCCCTCGGCCAGGAGCAGGCGGAGAAGGCTCACCTGCGCCCAAGGCCCGTACCGGGAGTCTCGATACCGTTCCAGGAAGGCCTGAAGATCAGCCACGGACTCCGATCGGTTCGCCGCGCTGACGTAGAAGTCCGCCTGGAGGTCGAGAAGCGAGGCGAGTTCACGACTCCGCAGGAACTCCATCGCCTCCCTATCCGAGCCTTGCGGCGCTTCGACCCGCATGGCCATGGGATTCCCGACCACCGCCCCCGATCCGAAGAGCGCGAAGGCGGCCCGTCGTGTGCCGACCGTCTGGCAAAGGTAGTTCAGCCTCTCCCGCTCCCCGGAAGGATGCAGGATGACGTGGGAGTACGACCGGAACAGGCGGAACCTCTCCCCGGGCGCGTAGGTGCCTGAGCGGGCGACTTCCGCACCGAACGGTCTCCAGGCGGGATCAGCCGCCCGCCACGCCACCGGATGCCCATCCGGCACGTCTTCCAGGAGTAGTTCGAGAGCGATCACGGCCGTGCCGAAGTTCCTGGACCAGAGGGTTGACTCCCGGGAGGGGTTCGAAACCTCCAACTCGAAGAGCACCGGCTCGTAGGACAGGAGCTTCCGTTCCGGCTCTGTCCCGTCCTCGATGGAGACGAGCTTCGAGCGGAGGACCACCGAGGTCGTCTCGCTGCCAACCAGCTTCACGACCTTCTCGATCCCATCCGGGACGACGGGAGTCCGGTCTTCGCCCACGAGCGGGCTCCCCGAGTGAGCATCGTCGCTGTGGGCGTTCGGGGGCTCGGTTCCCTGCGACGGGTTCTCATCCCCGCTCGCTCGGGCCGTCCCCGGCCGTTCTGGCTCCTCTGCCTCGGCTCCCCGATCCGGCTCCCGTCCGCGGGGGGGCTCGGGGAGGTCCTTTGCGTCCACAGCCACAGCCGACTCACTAGCATCCGGAGACAAGGAGGACTTCCCGGATCGGCCATTCAGCAGGCTCCAGGCCAGCAGTCCGCCGATGAGGAGGCTCAGTCCGATCCCCCACCACGATCGGCGTGCTGACGAAACCACCGGTCTCGATCCCATGACTCGCTCCCGCCCGGATCCAGGGACAGGGATTTGTATCGACACTCTACCACTGGCCTCCGTGGCCACGGCCCTCCCCGGGAACCCCCGTTCCACGAACACCCGCCCCACCTTGCGCGGAGGACGGCAGGCCCGGGACGTGCCCCCCACTCCGTCTCGTCGCGAGCGGCCCCCGTGGCCCGCGGGACCCACGCCCGGGGTGGTCCGGAGAGGGGCGGGGACAGGGTCTTCGCGGTCCCGGCGGGAGCTCGGGTCAGCAGGGCGGCGGGAGAGGGGCCCGTCCTCACGCCGACGGCGGGACCCGCACGTCGAAGGGGTCGTCCCGCGGGTGGTCCTCGCGATGCCTCACGATCCGGTCGACCACCGCCGGCTCGGTGAGGAAGGAGACGATCCTCCTCTCCGCGCCGCAGCGAGGACCGGTCAGCGGGTCGCACTCGCAGACCCTCCGGATCAGCCGCGCCCAGTTCGCGCGGTCCGCCGGCCTCGGCTCCCCGGCCGATCCGGTGGCAGGCCCCTCACCGCTCGTCCCCTCCGAAGACCGGGCCGTGGCGGGCCTCGAGGCGTTCCGCGGTCTCCGCGGCGGCGAGCAGGTCCCGCTCGGCCTGTGCCGCGAGCGCGGCGACGACCCCGGCGCGCAGGCGGGCCCCCTCGAGGAACCTCGTCCCGTACCACGCCACGGCGCAGAGGGCCAGCCCGAACGGCGCTGGAAGGCCCCCTACGACGACGTACGCCGCCACGCCCCCGAAGACCCACGGCGCGATCCGAAGCGCAGGCAGTCCCTCGATCGGGGGACGGTACGGTCCACGGCCCGCCCGCGCGAACACACCACCGAGCCCGAGGTCGAGGAGGAGCGTGATCTGGGCACGGCCGGCGAACGCCCGGGCCGCCTCGTCGCGGCCCTCCGCGAGCAGGCGCGCGACGGTGCGGCGGGTGAGGACGCCCGTCAGCGCGTCCAAGGCGACCCACCCGCCGCAGAGGCCGGCGACGGCGAGGAAGAACCCGTCGATCCACGGCAGGTCGAGGAACCCGACGGCGGCGAGGACGGCGAGGATGGGGAACAGCAGGAGAGAGGCGACCGGCCGCGGCAGGACCGGTGCGGGCGGAACCGGGCCGCCTCCGGCCGCCTCGCGCGCGTCCGCAACGAGTCCGGCCGGGAGCCTCTCCCGTCTCGCCAGGGATGCCGCCGGGCCCGCGCGGCCCGCGGAGGCCAGCCCGCACAGTCGGCGATGCGCCCCGGCAGACTTGAGCTCGACCGCGAGGAGCGCGAAGACCACGGTCCCGATCAGCCAGATCCCGATCGCCTGCCACCATGAGAGCCCGAAGAAGGCCGCGCCGAACAGGGCGCCGAAGGTGCAGGCGCAGGCGCCCGCGATGTAGAAGAAAAGCCAGGCCTCGCGCGGCGGCCGCCGCACTCCGGCCCTCTCCCGCCAGCCTCGCGGTCGGATCGCGCTCGTCACGCGGGTACGATACCCCGCCTTCCCGTGCTCATCAACCGCGCCTTCAGGCGAGCGAACGACCGGCTTCGAACAACCGTCTCCGAGGAGATCTTCCGTGCGGAGATGGCTGTCGGTAGCAACCGTCTCAACTCCGAGTGGGGTCCCCCGGTCCTCTCAGCGGGTTCGTCAGCCCCATGGTGTTTGCTGCGGAGGACGGCTTCTTGATCAGCGGAGGGGGTTCTCCGACGTGAGTCGGACCGGCGGCGCCCCGGGGGGGCCGGTCCGGCGCGAACGGCGGCGCAACCGCGGATCAGGCGTCGAGGCCGGCCCGGCGGAGGAACTCGTCCTCGCTGACGACCTCCACGCCGAGCGACTGCGCCTTCGCCAGTTTGCTGCCGGCGTCCGCCCCCGCCACGACCAGGCTCGTCTTCTTCGACACGGAGCCCGACGCCTTGCCGCCGAGCCTCACCACGAGCGCCTCGGCCTCCTCGCGGGTCAGGCGCGTCAGCGTCCCGGTGAACACCACGGTCCGGCCGGCGAAGGGGCCGGCGGAGGGCGGCGGCGCCTCCGGCCGCGGCGTCACGCCCCGCGCGAGCAGGCGCTCGATGACCGCGCGGTTGGCGGGGGCCGACAGGAACGTATGGAGCGACTTCGCCACCACCGGGCCGACGTCGGGGACCTTCTCGAGGCGCGCTTCGTCGGCGGCGAGCAGGGCCGTAAGGCTCCCGAGGTCCCGGGCCACCGCGGCGGCGGTGGCCTCCCCCACGTGGCGGGGGCCGAGGGCGAGGAGGAACCGCGACAGCGTCGTGTCCCGGCTGCGCGCGAAGCTGTCGAGCAGGTTCTGCGCCGACTTCTCCCCCATCCGGTCGAGGGCGGCGAGGCTTTCCAGAGAGAGCGCGTAGAGGTCCGAGGGGTCCTTCACGAGCCCCCGGTCCACGAGCTGGACCACGAGCCGGTCCCCGAGGCCGGCGATGTCCATCGCCCGGCGGGCCCCGAAGTGCCGCAGCGCGCCCTTGAGGCGCGCCGGGCAGGCGAGGCTGTCGCAGTAGACGATGACCTCCTCGGGGTCCTCCCGGACGGCGGCGCCGCACACCGGGCACGCCGACGGGAACGCGAACGGCCGCTCGTCGCCGGTGCGGGCGTCGGCGATGACCTTCACGACCTTCGGGATGACGTCCCCCGCCCGCTCGACGAGGACGGTGTCCCCCACCCGGACGCCGAGGCGCTCGACCTCGTCGCGGTTGTGCAGCGTGGCGCGGGAGACGGTGACGCCGCCGAGGGGGACCGGATCGAGGTCCGCCACCGGGGTCAGGGCGCCCGTGCGCCCGACCTGCACGACGATGGCGCGGACCTTCGTCGTCGCCTGCCGCGGCGCGAACTTGTAGGCCACCGCCCAGCGGGGGCTCCGGGCCCGGATCCCGAGGCGCTCCTGCAGCGCGACGTCGTCCACCTTGACCACCGCGCCGTCGATCTCGAAGGGGAGGCCGTCGCGGGCCTCCTCGATGGCGTGGACGGCGGCGAGGGCGGCGTCGAGCCCCTCGCCGCGGCGGGCGAGGTCGGAGGTCTTGAAGCCGAGGGCGCGGAGGGCGCCGAGCAGGTCCCACTGGGTCGCGGGGGCGAAGCCCTCCGCCCGCCCCAGGGAGTAGGCGAACAGGTCGAGGGGGCGGGAGGCGGTGACCTTCGGGTCCTTCTGCTTCAGGCTGCCGGCGGTCAGGTTCCGCGGGTTGGCGTAGGCCTCCTCCCCCTCGGCGACGAGCCGGCGGTTCAGATCCTCGAACGCGGCGCGGGTCATGAGGACCTCGCCGCGGATCTCGAGCCGGGCGGGGGGCGGGTCGGCGATCAGCCGCAGGGGCAGGGACCGGACCGTCCGGAGCTGGACGGTGATGTCCTCCCCCGTCGTGCCGTCGCCCCGGGTGGCGCCGGTCACGTAGACGCCGTCCTCGTACACCGCCTCCACGGCCACCCCGTCGAGTTTCGGCTCCACGGTGTAGGCGAAGCGCCGGTTCGGCTCCTTCAGGTGGTTGCGGAGGAGGTCCTCCCACTCGCGGAGCTCCCCGTCCGACGTGACGTTCTCCAGGGAGAGCATGGGGACGGCCCGGACCACCGTCCCGAACTCCGCCACGGGGGCGGCGCCGACCTTCTGCGTGGGCGAATCGGGGGTGACGAGGTCGGGCCGGGCGGCCTCGATGGCCGCGAGCTCCCGGAACAGCGCGTCGTACTCGGCGTCGGAGATGACGGGGTCGTCGAGGACGTGGTATCGGTGGTCGTGGTACCGGATCTGCCGCCTAAGCTCCTCGGCGCGGAGGGCGGGATCGGGGGAGGTGTCGGCCATCGCCGCCGGATTGTACCAGCCGCCCCCCCCGCGGGGGTCGCGTCGCGGGGCGTAGCGGGAGGGGTTTGACCTCCGGGGCGTCCGGCCCTAGAATAGTGGTTTCCCGATCGGCCGTCCGCCCGGAGAGGTTAGCCCGAACTTGACCGCGTTCCAGACCATCCTGCTCGTCGTGTACTACTGCCTGCTCGGGCTGTTCTGCATCTACGGGCTGCACAAGTACCACCTGATCTACCTGTTCCTCCGGCACCGCCGAAACCGGCACCAGCCGCCGCGGCACTATGCCGACGAGGAGCTGCCGAAGGTCACCGTGCAGCTTCCCTGCTTCAACGAGATGTTCGTCATCGAGCGGGTCATCGACGCGGCCTGCCGGCTGCGCTACCCCCGGGAGAAGCTCGAGATCCAGGTCCTCGACGACTCCACCGACGAATCCGTGGAGGTCGCGCGGCGGAAGGTCGCGGAGAAGCGGGCCGAGGGGCACAACATCGTCCACCTCCACCGCACGAACCGGACCGGGTTCAAGGCCGGGGCGCTGGCGGAGGGCATGAAGGTCGCCCACGGGGACTTCTTCGCCGTCTTCGACGCCGACTTCATCCCCCACGACGACTTCCTGCTGAAGACCGTGCACCACTTCACGGACGAGAAGGTGGGCATGGTCCAGATGCGCTGGGACCACCTGAACCGGAACTACAACTTCCTGACGAAGGTCGAGTCGATACTCCTCGACGGGCACTTCATCATCGAATCCACCGCCCGCTGCCGCTCCGGCTGCTTCTTCAATTTCAACGGCACGGCGGGGATCTGGCGCAAGGAAGCCATCAACGACGGCGGCGGCTGGGAGCACGACACGCTGACCGAGGACCTCGACCTCTCCTACCGCTCGCAGATGGCCGGCTGGCGGTTCGTGTACCTCCTCGAGGAGGGGGCCCCGGCCGAGGTGCCGACGGGGATGAACGCCTTCAAGAACCAGCAGCACCGCTGGGCGAAGGGCATCACCCAGACGATGCGCAAGATCCTGCCGCGCATCTGGAAGTCGGACCTGTCCTTCATCGTGAAGATGGAGGCGACGTTCCACCTCACCGCGAACCTCGCCTACCTGGCGATGGTCCTCATGCTGACCCTCATGCTCCCCTCGTTCCTCATCCGCCTGTCCCTCGGGCCGGCGGGCGGGAGCATGCTCTTCGACGTCCTCGCCTTCATCCTCATGACCTTCTCGTTCTTCGCGTTCTACCTCGTCAGCCAGATGAGCGGCGGGCGGAACTGGAAGGACACGCTGAAGTACCTGCCGTTCATGACCGCGCTCGGGATCGGGCTTGCGGTGAACAACTCCAAGGCCGTGCTGGAGGCGCTGTTCGGGCAGGTCTCGCCGTTCGTGCGGACGCCGAAGTACGGGGTCGTCGGGCGCAAGCCCGCCAAGGGTACGCTCCGCTACCGCGCCGGAAAGTCGCTGCAGCCGCTCGTCGAGCTGGCCCTCGGGGCCTACTTCGGCGTGATCCTGTTCACGGCGATCCACTACCGGGCGTGGGCCGGCGTGCCGTTCACCGCGCTCTTCTTCGCGGCGTTCCTCTACATCGGCACGCTCTCGATCCTCGAGAACTTCGCCCGCCCCGCCCCCCGCGCGGCCTAGCCCCCGCCGGATCCCCTCACACCGGTGCCATCACACCGGTGCCAGGTCAAATTCTGAGGACTCGCTGCCCCATCGTGCGCCAGCGGCCTACAGGAACACCGGAAGGCCAGCGGCGATGAGGAGGGCTGCGGCCGCGAGGCGGCTCCATCCCTCACACCGGTGCCAGGTCAAATTCTGAGGACTCGCTGCCCCATCGTGCGCCAGCGGCCTACAGGAACACCGGAAGGCCAGCGGCGATGAGGAGGGCTGCGGCCGCGAGGCGGCTCCATCGGCGGCGGCGCGCCCGGGCGACGGCGAACGGGCGCAACACCGTCGGCCTCACCGGTGCCACCGCCCCCGCGAACGACGGCAGGTCCTCCGGGCGCACGGCCCCGATCCCGCCGCGGCCGCCGAGGCGGAGGACCGCGTCGAGGTCCGCCCGCAACGCCCGCGCCGAGGGGTAGCGGGCGTTCCCCGGCGCCATCGCCCGCGCGGCGATCGTCGCCACCGCCGCTGGCGCCGGTCGCGCGAAGGGCGAGGCCGGCCCGCACGGAGGCGGCCCGCCCTCGAGAAGCGCATAGAGCCACGCCCCGACGGCGTACACGTCCGCCCTCGCATCCCCACGCGCCGACGCGCCGGGGTCGCGCAGCAGCGCCCGCTCGCGGTCGGGGTCGCGGTACTCCCTCGCCACGGTCCCCGCCGGCGGCAGGAGGACCGCGCGCCCCCGCCGGACGCGGATCGCGCCGGGCCCCACCGCCCCGTGGGCCGCCCCGGCCGCGTGGAGTCGCGCCAGGTCCCGAGCCACATGGCGGGCGAGGACTACCGCTTCCAGGAACGTCATCTCGCCCCCCGCCGCACGCCGGTGCCCCTCACACCGGTGCCAGGTCAGATTCTGAGGGGTCGGTGGCAGGCGTCCCGTCCCACCGACAGCAGCCAAGTCCTCAGAATCTGACCTGGCACCGGTGTTAGGGGGTGGAGGGGGGGTCATCGGGGGGGCTCCGGGGCGGGGAGCGGTAGCGCACGCCGGCTGGTGAGACCGCGGTAGTAGCAGCGGACGACGGCCTCGCGAAGCCCGGCCTCCGCGATCCACGCCACCATCGGCGGGTCTTCCCCGCCCCCCTCCGCGGCCAGGGCCGCCTGCACGGCCTCCGGCGTGACGTCCGGCCGCAGCGTGGCGCGCGCGGCCTCCTCGCGGGCGACCGACGTGTCGGGGACGATGCCGCGGTCCTTCAGGGCGAGGCGCACGGACCGGGCGAGGTCGAGCCGGTCGAAGCGCGCCGTGCGATCCGCCACGACGAGGACGGGGACCAGCGCCAGCGTCCCGGGCCGCTCCCCCCGGGCGGCCAGCCCGGCCTCGATCTCCCGGCGGAAGTCCGCGATGGCCCCGGCGACCAGGGCCTCCGCGTGGGCGGACACCGTCGCCGCCGGCGCCGGCGGTGCCGCCCGCACGCGCAGGCGGTAGACGAGGACCGCCCCCGCCGCGACCACGAGCAGTGCGCCGACCGCCATCACTGCCGCCAGCGCGGAGCGGGACCGCACCGACTCGAGCACCACCGGCGCCGGCCGCGCCGCGAACGCCGGCGGCGGCGCGGGCAGGCCCATCGTCTCGAAGCCCCCGAACGAGGGCAGCGCGCTCACCGGCGCCTTCCCGAGCGGCCCGGCGTCGGCGAGGCGCACCGCCGCCTCGAGGTCCGCCCGCATGGCCGCGATGCTCGGATACCGCTTGTCCCCCTCGGCCATCGCCCGCGACGTGATCCAGGACAGGACGAGCGGCACCGGCCGGCTGAACCGCGACAGCGGCCCGCACGCCGGGAAGGACCCTTCGAGCAGGAAGAACAGCACGGCCCCCGCCGAGTACACGTCGAACCGCACCGCGTCCACCTCGCGGACGCGCAGCCCCTTCAGCGCCATCCGCACCATCTCCGGGTCGCGGAAGTACTCGGTGCCGTGCGTCGTCAGGGTCAGCGCGGAGCGGAGCGGCGTCAGCAGGCCGAGGTCCACGAGCCGCACCCCGTCCGCCGTCACCAGCACGTTGTCCGGCTTCACGTCCTTGTGGATGACGCCCTGCCGGTGCCAGGAGTCGAGGATGCGCAGCAGCTCGGCCATGTGGGCGAGGAGGCCCCGGACGTCGGCCTCCGGCAGCGCCTCCCCCTCCGGCGTCCGGCGGTGGACCCGGTCCGCGGCCCGCGTGAGCGTCTCGCCCTCGTAGTACGGCATGACGTAGTAGAAGTGGTCCCGCTCGAGGCGGTGGTCGAGGACGATGCCGAGGTCCTTCGCCACCTGCATCCCGCGGCTCTCGCGGACGACCTCCGTGAGTTCGCTCCCGAGGGAGAGGTCGAAGTACTTGAGGACGAGCCGGTCGCCCACGGGCCGTCCCCGGTCCCCCCGCCGCACCACGAACAGCCGCGCCGTGGACCCGCCCGCCCCGAGGCGCCCCTCGATCCGGTAGCGGTCCTCGAAGGGGTAGACGCGGCGGCCCGCGGCGGCCCGGCCGCGCGGCGTCCCGGGGGCGGCCGTCGGCGGCGTCCACCGCTCGGCCGCCGGCTCGAACCCGAGGCGCCGCGCGAGGTCCACGCCCATCCCCACCCCCGCCGCGCGCGCCCGCGCGAGGTGCCGCCGCGCGGACTGCCACGCGTGCCGCGGGGAGCCGCCGAGGAACGCCGCGAACACGGCGATCGCCAGGTCGAGGCCGAAGAACCCGAGGTGCAACGCGATCGCCACGGCGCGCCCCGCCGAGCCGATGGCCCAGAACGGCAGCGCGAGCGGCAGCCGGACCAGGACCCGGAGGACGGGGCGCCCGCTGGTGGCGAGGAGCACGACGGCCACGGCGACGATCGCCGCGAGCGGCAGCCACACCACGACCGTGCTCACGGCCGCCCCCCGCCGGGCCCCATGGCCCGGACGATCCGCGAGAGCGTGTCGCGGCCCCGGCGGCTCTCCTCCTCGGCCGCCCAGACCTCGGCGAGCGCCGCGTCGAAGAGGTCGTCGTCCCGGTCGAGGCGCTGCCGCGCCACCTCCTCCCGCTCCTCCCGGGTGAAGGAGTACTCGGCCACGACCTCGGCGATCGTGTCGCGCACGACCTCCCGCGCCTTGCGCAGGTACCGCGACACGGTGGGCTCGGAGATCCCCATCGCCGCGGCGATCCCCTTCCCGTCCATCCCGCGCAGGATCCGCGCCTTGTAGACCTCGAAGGGCAGGAAGTCGAGGCGGCCCTCGGCGAGCCGCAGCGCGCGCCAGACCTTGGCCCGGAACACGGCCCGCTCGTACTCCTCCCCGGGCTCCGGTTCGTCCGCGGGGGCCGCCGCCGGGTCGAGGGCGCCCGGCCGGACGCCCTCCCCCCGCTTCTTCGCCGTGCGGTGCGCGAACTCGCCCGCCACCACGTGGCCGGCGATGGCGAACAGCCACGTGGAGAATTTCGCGCCGCGCGCGGGATCGAAGCGGTGGATCTCGCGTGACAGCCGCAGCAGCGTCTCCTGCGACACGTCGCGCACGGTCTCCGGCGTGAAGCAGCGCCGGGCGAAGCGGTCGACCATCCGCTCGAGGGCCGGCCCGAAGACCTCCCAGAGCTCGAACCAGGCGTCCTCCTCCCGGTTCTTCAGGCGCCGCAGGAACCCGGTGTCGATCGTTTCCATCCCGCTCCTTATTGTCCCTCCCCCGCCGTCGATTTCACGTCCGCGGGGGCTGAAATCCCCGCCGCGGTTTCCGCAATCACACCGCGGACCAACGGCAAAGGAGGCCACCCATGTTCCGGTTTCTCGGCAGAGTCCTGCGGTTCTCGTTCTGGACCACCCTGGTGGCCGTCGCGGCCGTCTCCCTCATCGGCGTCTCCCGCGTGACGAACGCGTGGTACTCGGTGCGGGAGCATCTCCGCGGCGGCGTGGATTCCCTCGTCGATACGCGCGTCGCCCTGCAGCGGGAGGTCGCGGGCCTCGCCGGCGAGTACCCGCGCCGGATCGCGGAACTGCGGACGGCCCTCGCCGATCTCGATCGCGACATCGCCGCCTGCGAGGAGCAGCGCCGGCTCTCCGAGCAGGTCGTCGCGCTGTGTCGGGGCGACGTGCAGATCCTCACGGCGCATGTCCGGGCGGCCGAGGGCGGCACGGAGACGATCGCGTTCCGCGGCGAGCGCCTCCGCCGGCCGGAAGCGGAGGTGCGCGCGGCCCGGATCCTCGAGACGGCGGGGGTGCACGAGGCGCGGGTCGCCGACCTCGGCCGGGAGCGGGGCCTCCTCGGCACCGAGCGGGAGCGCCTGTCCTCGGAGCTCGCGCGGATCGAGGCGGAGTCGCGGGAGTTCGAGGCGGAGGCGAAGTCCATGCTCCGCGAGATCGACGCCCTCGCCCGGCAGGAGCGCCTGGTGCAGATGGCGGAGCGGAGAGAGGCCCGCGGCGCCTCGCCCCTCTCGGAGCGCGAGGGCGCCCTTGCCGCCGTCCGGTCGAAGATCGAGCGCCGGCGGATCGAGATCGAGGAGCGCCTGCGGGCCGTCGGGACCCTCACGACCGGCGGGGAGTACGAGGCCCGCGCGCGGCTCGAACTCGCCGGAGCAGGGCGCTGAACCCGCCCCGCGGACGCTCTCCGGGGCCCGGAGACCCTCCGGGCCCTGCCCGATTCCCGCTCAATTCCCGCCCTCGCGCGGCCCGATAGGTTCGGACGGAGGGGAGAGTGTCGTGAGCGGAGCCGCGGCGTGGCACAGACGCACACCGTTCTTGTGGTGGACGACGAGCGGGACATCACCCTGCTCGTCGCCGACCACCTCGGCAGCGAGGGATACACGGTGCGCGTCGCCCACAGCGCCGAGGAGGCGATCGCGTCGATCGAGGCCGAGCCCCCGGACCTCGTGGTTTCGGACATCTGCATGCCGGGGAAGAGCGGGATGGAGGTCCTTGCCCACGCGACGCACGTGGACAGCATCCTGCCCGTCATCTTCCTCTCGGCCAAGGGGGACGCCGCGACCGCCAAGGAGGCCCTGCGCCAGAAGGCCGAGGACTTCCTCGACAAGCCCCTGGACTTCGACCGGCTGAGCCTCGCGGTGGAGAGGGCCCTCGAGCGCCGCGAACTCCGCCTGATGGAGCGACGGTATCAGGCGGAGCTGGAACTCACCGTGGACAAGCAGACCCAGAGTCTGCGCCGGGCCCTGTCCGAGGTCCAGGTGGTGTTCAACTCCACCGTGGAGGCCATGGTCAGCGCCATCGAGGCGCGCGACAGCGAGACCCAGTTCCACTGCCGGCGGGCACGCGAGTACACCCTCATGCTGGCCCACCGGCTCCGGGTCCGGGGCAAGCCGCTGCAGGACATCGGTTGGGGCAGCCTGCTCCACGACGTGGGGAAGATCGGGGTGCCCGACCACATCCTGCTGAAGGAGGGGCGGCTCACCCGGGAAGAGTGGGACGAGGTGAAGAAGCACCCGCTCATCGGCTTCCGGATCCTGCACACGATCCCTTTCCTCAAGGACGCGGCGCAGATCGTGCTGCACCACCACGAGCGCTACGACGGCACGGGGTATCCCTTCGGCAAGCGGGGCGAGGAGATCCCCCTCGGGGCACGGATCTTCTCCGTCGCGGACGCCTTCGAGACGATCACCTCCCGCCGTCCGTACAAGGACGCGCGCCCGCTCCAGGACGCCGTCGACGAGATTCTCCGTTGCTCCGGCTCCCAGTTCGATCCGCAGGTCGTGGCCGCGTTCCGCGAGGTCCCGCGCGCGCACTGGCTGACGGTGCGGAAGAAGTTCAGGCCGGATGACCGGATCGTGGAGCCGGAGCCGAACCTGATCGCATAGTAGAATGCGGCGCGTGACCACGCCCCGTCTTGCCCGCACCGCCATCCTCGTCCTCGCCACGCTGGCCGCCTGCGCCGCCCCCCGGCCCGCGCCCGTCGTGCCGGCGGAGGAGGGCGTCCGGCTGCCGGAGTTCCGCGAGGGCACGACCACGCGGGAGGAGGTCCTGCTGCGCCTCGGCGCCCCCACCGGCCGGTTCGAGGGCGACCGCATCCTCACCTTCATGCTCGGCGACACCGGGGACGGAGGTCTCGTGCCGGTGGCGGGCGACGTCTCCTGGCGCGACCCGCGGTTCCGGCAGTGGGAAGCGGCCCGCTACAGCCTGGTGACGGTGTTCGACGGCGGCGGGCGACTCGCGCGGCACGCGCTCGTGCGGGTGAACTGACGATGCCCGTCCGCATCGCCCTCGCCACGGCGCTGCTCGCCCTCGCCACCGGCTGCGAACTCCCGCCCCCGGTGGTCCCGCGCCTGACCCCGGAGCGGGTCGCCGAGCGGTGGCTGCCACCTCTCGTCGAGGGGAAGACGACCCGCGGGGAGCTCGTCGCGGCCCTCGGCGAGCCCCTGCCGTTCGACGGCGGCCGTGTGGGGGTCTGGCGGCTGCTCCTCGTTCTCGACCCCGCCCCGCTCTCGGCCGACGCCTGTGAGGAGCGCCTCGACGAGATCGAACTCGTCTGGGCGCACCCGGGGCGGCCGGGGGCCGTCGTGGACCTCTACGCGCTGGCGGAACGCCGGGAGCGGCTGCTCGCGACCGGGGCCATGATCCCCGTGGGGGCGGAGGTGCACCCCGACCACCCGCGCCACCTTCTGACGCGGGAGGCCGAGTTCCACCTCGTGGCGGCGTTCCGCCCCGACGGCGTCCTCGCCCGTTCGGCGCTGCGGAGGGTCATGCCGTGAGGAGCCTTGCCGCCGCCCTCGTCGCTACCCTCCTCGTCGCCGGGTGCATCTACGTGCCGACTCCGCAGCACGCCCACCTGGGCGGGCACGGGCTGATCGGAGACGAGGAGGCCGGGCGCATCCGCCCCGGGGAGAGCAGCCGGGAGGACGTCCTGCTCCTCCTCGGCGAGCCGGACTACCGGCTCGGGGACGACCGGCTGTTCGTCTACGCGTGGACGCGGATCGGCGGCTACCTGTTCTCCCAGGGCGGGGGCGGTCCGGTGCCCCGCCGGAACCTGTTCGCCGTGCTGTTCGACGGCAACGGGCAGGTCCTTCGCCGGGGCTGGCCCGACTTCGGGTTCTTCACGGACCTCGGCCACCCCGGCGACGCCGCGCTGCCGGAGGCCGCCGAGGAGTGGGCCGCCGGGGAGGACTGATCCCGCCCCGCCCACCGCCCGCGCGGTGCTAGCCCGCCCCTCTCACCGCTTCGCGCGGTTCTGGCCGGGTCTCACGGCCGATCGCGGCGTCGCTCCTCGTCGCCG
>JADHED010002088.1_pt1 | contig 14835 bp, 17 predicted proteins | sample 8952041 | NCBI WGS metagenome assembly JADHED01 (sample SAMN16124423, study PRJNA663239) | bioreactor sludge metagenome | isolation source: sludge (control) | place: India:Bengaluru | collected 2018-09-08
GGTGTTCGAACTGCTGGCCGACGCGCGTGCGCAGGGGGGCGCGGTCATTGCCGCCATCGAGGCGCAACGCGACTTCTGGCTGGCCGATGCGGCGCTGAATGCCGCCCTCGTGGGTGCACCGTCGACGACCACCCCGCTGGCCGCGGGGTTGGCAGCGCAAGCGGCCCAAACGGGTGGTCGCTCACGCCACGGTTCCTCCTTTGATCTTCCGGACACGCGGGCGGCGGCTCGCGGGCGGCACAGGCCGCCGCCCGTCTCTGCACGTCGGAAGTCGCACAGCCAGCGGCAGTTACCGTCCGTCCGCTCGGCTACGTCCAGCGACCAGGAGGGTGCTGAGCACGCGCGCCGAGACTCGTCGAGGGGGGAACACCTCACGCGGGGGCCTGTTCCCCCCCTGTGTTCCCCTCCCTGTTCCCCCCAACCGGGTTCAGGCTGAGCCGACCAGGTGGGTGAGATGGAAGTACTGACGTCGCAAGTCATGGCGTTCCAGCCGGCCTTCTGAACGGTCGATCGCGTCCGCCAAACTCCTCGACGCGGCGACGTCGACCGCCCGATGTCCATCGAGTTCGAGGGCCCTGCGCAGGGCCCGGAACCGCGGCGTTCCGAAGATGCGTCGCGCCCGTCGCATCCGGTGGTCTTCCACCGCGCTCGCGCCCAGCGATGTCGCGTCCCAGAACCACCGCAACTCGTTCGCCGTGACGGCGTCGAGCGGGGCCGCGAGTTCCTGGCGGAACGCCTTGTCGTAGACCTCCGCGAGCTGCTGAGCCCGACCTTCCCTGCCGCTCTGATCGACGGGCACGAGCAGCTGGACGGACCACGCCGGGAGTGCCCGCAACAGTTCGGCGTGCCGACGCAGGAAGACTCGGAAGTCGTGCGGCAGTGGGTTCACAAGCAGGTACAGGAAGGCGTGTCGACGTCCGTCGAGCGAGACGCCGATGGGCAGTTTGTCGGGGAAGAAGCGCACCGTGATGTCCGGCTCCTCGCCGAACGCCAGCCGCGGCAGGGCCTCCTGGCCCAGGCTCGTCGAGGTGAGGAAGTGCGCGACCTTGTCCTGCTCCGACCCGAGCCAGCGAAACTCCCGGTGCGCGATGACGTGGTCGAGAATCATCAGCCGCTCGACCGCGCGGCCAAGGGCCATCCGTTTGCGGAAGCGGACGTCGCGCTGCTCGATGGCCTCGTAGAGTCCGGCGTGGTGCAGGTGGTAGACGCGGGCCTTGTTGTGGCCACAGAGGTAGGGCGTCGCGAGCTTCCGGCTGGTGAGCTTGTCGAGGAAGTCCACCAGCTTCTGGCCACGGACGATGCGGGCGAAGGTGCAGTACTGCCGGCCCAGGAAGAAGCCGGAGTGCAGCATCACCTCGATCAGGAACGCCGCCTGGCGCTCGGTGAAGCCGAAGGCGACGACACGTCGGGTCCGCTCCTCGTTCGTCATAGGAACTCGTCGAAAATGTGCGGGTTCGGGCCTCGGCCGGAGCGCCCCGCGCGGCCTCCGAGCCCTGAGCTGACGCGATACGCACTGAACCCGGTCCGGCCCTTCGCGGCGGCATAGGCGCCGCGGTAGTGAGGCGTCATGACCTCGACGTCCTCGACCTTCCGCTCGCCGTCCGGCCGCTCGTACTCAATGCGCACGTCGGGGAAGTGGACGTGGCCGTCGATGACGGGCAGGTCGCGACTCGCCGCCCATTCCGCGACGGCCTCGGCGTGGCGATCGGCGTCGTGCTCATGGTCTCGGCGCTCACGCTTCAGGTCCTGCAGGAAGCGCTGGTAGTCGCGTTTCAGCTCGTAGTCGAGCACCACACGCGTCACCGTGCCGCCCTGCTCCTTCAAGCGTGCCGCCGAGCGTTCGTACGCGCGGTACAACTGCGCGTCGTGTGAGAGTTCACGCGGCTTTACGAACCCGGCGTAGTACGTCTGCGCGGGCTCGCGACGGTTGGTCTGGCGGTGCTGCTCGAGCAGGTCGCGCCCGCGGTCGGTCAGGGTCACAAGAGCCGCTCGTTGCCGACCAGTGACATAGGGCCGAGTCTCGACCAGCCCGGACTCGCGGAGTCGCCTGAGTTCGCCATTCTCGGCGGTCGCTGGTCGGCCTCGCTGGTCGCGCAGATCCGAGGCGATCACCACGCGGAACGCCCCAGCGGTCGCGAGCATCCGCACCTCGGACTCCCGCAGTTCCAACCAGCGGTCGCGGTCCCGGACAGGTCGGCGCGCTGAGCCCCTCGGCAGGTCCAGGTCGCGCGTCAGGGCGTCCCCGGATCCTCCAGAGGGAGGACTTCCGTCTTCCGGCCGGGCGGCACTTCCGCGGCTCATGTCGGGCCGCTCGCGGTCCTGATCGCGCGGGTCGAGATCACGCCACATGACATCGTTCCTTACGTCTTGACGTCGGTGTGGAGGTCGGTGAGGACGCCGGCCGACGAGCCCAACTGACGGTCCATGTGCGAGAGCTTGCGACCGGCGTCACGCAGGAACAGCCAGCGAGCGATGCCGTAATAGACGGCGCACAGGTTGAGGAAGAGCACCGTGACGGCAACGCCGATGGTGGCGCCGTGCTCGCGGAAGATTCCGGCCTTGAATCGGGCGAGGAAGGACAACTCCCCGGCCAGCCATGCGACACCCAGGAAGGTCGTCAGGGCGGCGAGGAAGGCGACGTTAGCGAGCATGTCGTGGCTCCTCTTCGAACGCCTGGTCGACGCGGAAGTACGAGATCTGGAGGCCGAGCGGATTGACGCGCACGAATTCGTTCGGCACGCGGTCTCGCAGGCTGAAGTCGATCTGAGCGATGAAGGTCTGCCGGGCACGCTCCTGGCGTGTTCCCGGGGCGTACAGCAGCTTCTGGAAGCTCACCGAGGCCTTGTGCGGCGCCTGTGCGAGGTCGGTCAGGCTGACGTTCTGGACGGCGATGTCGATCTCGTCAGCCGACGGATTGATCATGAACGTCTCGAGCACGCGGCTCTGCTCGTTCTGGGCAATCGTGGCGTCCGCGAGGGAAGGCTCCAGGAAGAAGAGAGAGTCCGGGTACTCACGCTGCACCGTCGCCCGCAGTCGGCTGAAATGCTTCACGATGAATTGCGTCAGGAAGTACCGAAGCTCCTGAGGCTGCGGGTGGTAGCCGGTCGCGTCGTACTGCACGGCCTCGGCACGGCCGACCTCGTCGATCCGGATGACGAGCGGTTTCACGTCGGAGTACCGCGAGACGGTGTAGACGTTCAGGCCGACCAGTCCGACGGCCACCAGCGAGACCAGGGCCAGGGCGATGCGGAGGTACGTGTTGGTGACGAGCGCAGAGCCGTACAGCTCCACGAACTGGCGCTTGGCACCCTCCATCGTCTTGGGGTTCAGGTCGGCCGTCGTCGTGCTCATCACCGCCTCCTCTCACCGGAACCACGGGGCAATCAGAAGCCGCCACGCAATCCACAGGCTCCCGCCCACCAAGCCGATCAGAACCGCGATGCCGATCGCCAGCAGGTAGGCGTTCCACAGGCCTGGCACGTGGATCTCGGGCTCCTGCAGATGCTCGGGAGCGGGCTTCTGGAACCGTCGTGGCATGGCCTGGGTCCTCGTCACTTCATACGGATCAGGCGGGGCACGGAACTGACGATGCTCTGCCCGCCCTGGCCCGAGAAGATGGAGCTGGTCAGCGAGGGGACGTAGGCGATGCCGAGGCAGAAGGCGAGGACGACGGTGACCGCCTGGAGCCCGTAGATCCCATACTCGTCCGCGGTGATCGTCGGCGGCAGCGTCGTCACGTAGCGATAGACGAAGCGCTCGAAGATCATCAGGAACGCGATCGCTACGACAGGGACGAACGAGTACTGGATGAAGGACTTGAGCCACCCCCAGAACAGCCACTCCATCTTCGGCACGATGAAGAACGGCACAAAGATCGGGCCCAGGAGCCCGCATACCGCGCTGGCGATCAAGCCGAAGGCGACGACGGCCAGGGAGAGGGCCTTGGCGACAGCGATGACCAGGAGCATCACCCAGTAGATCAGGTTCGCCAGGATCGCCCACGCATCCGGCTGCATGAAATGGGACGACAGCTCGTCGAAGTGTCGGTAGATGTTGTCGAACGCGCGCGCCTCGAGGACGCTCTGGAAGTAGCCCGTCTGGTCGGTGATCAGGTTGCTGAACGACACGCCTATGCCCGGTAGCGGCGCCTCGTAGTAGGTGATGAACGCGTACCCGAACGAGATGAGCATCAGCAGCTTCGCGAAGTCGAACATCGCGTCGGCGAGGCTCTCGTGGGAGAACATCATCTTGATGCCCTGCCACGCGATCAGGATGGTCGCGAACGACAGGAACAGCCCGTGACCGAACCGCAGGAACTCCGGTTCGTAGACGGTCAGCAGGTTGGTGATCGCCTGCTGGATCGTGGGTAGCAGATTGAGCTGCACGATGGCCTCCCCTGCCTACGGCTGGCGCCAGGTGCGCAGCGCGTCCCCGGTGCCGGCGACGAACGCGGCGTTGGCCGCCTGGCCGTCCCGCCACGTCCTGAGTTGCATGTTCATGGCCGTGGCGTCCGCGTCACGCGACCGCTTCGACTCCACCAGGAGTTGCTCGACGAACGTCGCCAGAAGCTGGCTCCGCGCCTGACGCTGCCGCGCTCCGAGCAACACGGCGCCACTGATCTTGTCGAGCACCGCGGTGGCACTCTGCTCAAGGGATGGGTCGAGCACCTGGCCCTCGAGCGCGTCGATGGCCGGAAGCTCCTGACGACGACCAAAGAGACGGAGCGACCCCGTGTCGTTGATCCCTGACATGGCGACGGCGTCCGCCGCCTCGAGGGTTGCCAGGCGGCTGGCCAACTCCCGCTGTCCCGACGCAGACAACCGCCCGAGCGTCGCCCGCGCGTTGAGCACGGGATGACTGACGGCGAGGTAGGCGGCGCCCCGCGGGTCTCCGAAGCTCAGTGCATCACCGACGCCGAGGGCATGGAGATAGTCGCCTCCGTGCACACGCCATCGCGGCACGTCCACGAGGGCGTAGCGCCGCAGGTTCGCGAAGGCGCTGAGCCGTCGGGCCATCGCCCAGAGCTTCGCGTGCTGGAGCCGCTCGGTCTCGATCAGGTACTGCTGGTAGAGCGACGTGACGGTGTTGCGCGCGGTGTTCGCCGGGTCGTGGACGGTCACTTGCGCGGCAACCGGACGCGAGTGCGCGATCACGGCAGCGACGATGAGCCCACCGGCAAGGAGCCGTGTCATGTGTCCTCCCTCGGCAGAAGCCACGCCTTACGGCTGGCGCCAGGTCCTCAGCGCATCGCCCGTGCCCGCGACGAACGCGTCGTTGGCAACCTGACCGTCGCGCCAGGTCACGAGCTGCATGTTGATGGTGGTGGCCTCGGTATCCCGAAGGCGCTTCCCTCGCGCCAGCAGTTGCTCCAGGGCGTGCGACAGGAGTTGGTTCGACAGCATGTCCTGGCGTCGCCCGAGCAGTTCACCCGCGGCGATCTTGTCGAGCAGCGCCGTCATCTCGTGATAAGGCGAACCGCCGTTCAGCACATCGCTCTGGAGGGCCTCGACGGCGCCCTGCAACGCACTGTGGTAGCCGCGCGCCAGCCCCACCTGGTGGGCGCCCATCGTCGCGACGGAGTCGGTGATCTCGATCGTGGCGTACTGCCGCTGGAGCTTCTCCCTCGCCGCAGCGCTGAGCACGAACGGAGGCGTCGTCGGGCGCAGGAGCGGGAGAGCGGTCGAGAAGTAGGCGGCGCCCGTCGGGTCGCCGCTGTTCAGCGCCTGAATCCAGGGGCGGCCGAAGTCCCACCGGGCCGGATCGTGCCGGGTGAGCGCGATGGACGGTGTGCGGTAGCGCTCGAGATCTCCGAGGCGCTGGGCCATCCTCATGACCGTCAGGTACTGCGCCCGCAGTTCCATGTAGTGCTGCTGAACCCGGTAGGCGATCAACGTGGTCTGCGCGAGGTTCGTGGGGTCGACGACAACGAGTTGCGCGCTGGCCGGAGTGGCAACGACACCCAGGACGGCGACGAACAGCAGGGCGCGGCGGAACATCGGGACCTCCTTCCTCAAAACCGGGTCGAGAAGCCTGGCGCCGTGTATGCCGGCAGCTCGAGGTCGCTGGTGAGGTACACCTTCACGCGGTGCCCCTCGCGAATCGTGATCGTGGGCAGGCGGTTGAGGAACCGGTTCATGACCTGCATGGCTGCCTGGGACGTCGCGTCGCCCACGCCGCCCGCGATGACGATCGTGTTGTTCCCGTCGCCGCCGCCGAGGCCAGCGCTTCCGAGGTATTGCGACAGGCCGCTGATCAGTCCAACAGCCGCTGCCGCGCCGAACGTGGACAGGAAGTGGTGGTTGACCTTGTCGCGAAGCCCCGCGTCGCCGATCTGGTTGAGGCCCATGAACCGGTCCAGGCGGTAGGTACGCCCGTCAGGCATCAGCAGGCGGTGGAACGAAACGGCCAGGCGCGTCTCACCGAATGCCTGGACGGGCCTCGTCTCGCCGAGTACGCGCGAACCGGCCGGTATCAGCACCTGCCGGCCCGTGTGGGAGTAGAGGGCATTCGTCACGAGGCAGTTCACGGGGGCCGTCATCGCGCCATCCAGTCGGTTCGTCAGGACCGTGTCGATGACGGTGCCTTCCAGAACGCGGTAGAGTGGCCCGGCGGCGCCAATGGGCGGCGTGTAGTTGGTCGTGTCCTGTGCTGTCGGATCGACGGACGCCGGCGCTGAGGGCGTCGCCGCGACCTGAGGCGACACTCCCCCTGTGCCTGTGGCGTTGGCGGTTCTCGCCGTGGCGCGAACCACGGCGTTGGCGACCTGCTCCACGGATGGCGCGCCGGCCCCGAGGTCGGCGGGTGCGCTGCCGAACGAGGTCGTCGTTCGCCCTTGGTCGGGTCGTTCGGCGTCGGGCCGGCGACTCAGGACCACGTTGCTGGCAAACAGGCTCTCGTACTCACGGCGGCGCCGTTCATCGGCGATCGGATCCTGAGCCGGCGGTGGAGCTTCGTCGCGGTACTCGACCGGTTCCGCAGGCGCCACGGGTACCGCGCTGGCCTCACGCGCCGCCTGTGCTTCCAGCAGACGTAAACGATCCTGGTAGTCGCGCACTCGATCTGTCGAGGGCGCCTGTGCAGGCGAGGAGGCCTGCGTGGACCGCGGCGGCGGATCCGGACGGCCGACGACCAGCATGATTACCAGCATGCCGAACGCCACACCGGCCATGACCCACGTCTGCACGTGGCGGGGAAGGACGCCGCGCGGGACTGGCCGACGGTCCGTGACCGTTGGCGGTGGCGCATCCGGTTGAACGCTGTCGTTCGAGGCGATATCGCTCATGGCTCACCGCCCAGCCTGCCCGAAGTCGAAGCGCTCCTTCCCAAGGGCCAGATAGCCGCGGTCCAGTACCTTTGGCACGACGTAGGTGCCGTTCTGGACCTGGAAGTTCAGCATCGCGGGCTTGCCGTCCTTGACTTCGTAGAGCGCCGGCAGTTCTGTCGCGTCGGCCCTGATGTAGGTGAACTGTCCGTCATTCCAGATGGAGCGCACGAGGAACGGCTTCGCGTACTTCACCGACCCGTACACGAACTGCAGCCGGCCGGGATACTCCTGCTGGTAGGACGCGAGCACCTCGGTCGCCTGCCGGTTGGCGGCTTCGGCCGCACCTTTCGCAACCTCCAACTCGCTGCGGAGTTCCTCCACCTGCGCCGCGCTGTAGTACTTCTGCGTGCGTTGCGGGGCGTCGGGGTCGGCGCTCACGTACACCTTCAGGTCAGGCAGGCCGGCGCCGCCCTTCTCGGTCAGCAGAAACGAGTACACGGTGCCGCTCGTCGTCACGAGGTTCATGTTCGTGGCGGCGCCCTCCTTGGCGGGCTTCACGTGCGCGATGTTGTGCGTCGCGCTGATCACCCAGAAGTCCTTGTCTCCGCAGATTACGTCGAGGATCTGCTCCCCCTCGGGCAGGAGCACCATCGTCGTGTAGCGCAGGCGGGTCTGGAGGGTGATGAGGCTCCGGCCCGATGCCGTCACCTCGCGGATGCCGGTGCCGCTGGCTTGCGCAGTCGCTGAGTCCGGTGCCGACGCGATGAGCGCCAGCGCCATGGTGGCGCCGAGAATGCGAGCGGACATGCAACACCTCCCATGCGTTCACGCGGAGGCCGCAAGGCGGTCGAGCCCCGCCTCGAAGCCGTATTGGCGAAACGTCTCGGCGACCCGTGCGTTGTCGATGGGAGTGTTGGTGTAGAGCCAGTACGACTTCTGGTCCACCGCCAAAGTGAGGACTTTCGCCAGGTCCGGACGCTTGAGCAGAATCTGCTGTCGGGGAATCAGCCCGGTCAGCAGGTCGAGTTCCATCTCGTTGAGCTGGAACAGGTCGGCGTACTGCCGGCGATCGAGCGCAGGGTTCGCCAGCAGCAGCTTCGTCGGACAGCTTTCGACGATTGTGCGCAGCAGATCTGCCGAGGCGAAGTCCTCGACAGTCTGCGTCGCCAGAATCATGGCGGCGTTGTGCTTCCGCCACGTCTTGAGCCCCTCCTGCACGTAGGCGCGCAGGGTGGGATGCTGGATGAAGCGCCACGCCTCATCCATGACGCAGAGCTTGAACGTTGCTGCCTCGGCGGGGTCCTGGATTCGTGCGACCACGCGGTGCAGCACGTAGAACAGGAGCGGCTCGAGGAGGACGGGGAACGCCCGCATGGCCTCCAGGTCGAAGACCTGCAGCCGGTCGACGGTCAGCGTGTCGTCGAGGTTGTCGAAGAGGGTGGCGTAGCGGCCGTCGCCCACCCACTTGTGCATGCGTCCCGCCAGCGCACGGGGCAGCAGGTTCGCGACGGTGAACAGGCGGCGCTGGCTTGCGTCGAGCACGTACAGGTTCTCGACCGCCTCGTAGATCTCGCGGTCTTCCAGGTCGCTGATGCGATACCCGTCGTCGCCTTCGAGCAGGACGCGGACGAAGGCATGCAGGAAGTGCAGCTGCTCCGGGGTCGGGTCAAGCGCGAACGGGTTGATCGTGACGCCGCGCTGGCGAAGGCCGAGTTCCAGGTAGCTCCCGCCGAGGAGCGTCGCCAGCTTCCGGTAGCTGTGACCAATGTCCAGGACTACCGTCTGAGGCTCGTACTTCTGCGCATGAGTGATCAGGAAGTTGAGAGCGAAACTCTTGCCGCTGCCGGTCGCCCCGAGGACGAGCGTGTGCCCGACGTCCTGCACGTGGAGGTTGAACGCATACGGCGTGCGATGCGGCGTCTCGAAGACCGCGAGTGCCTCGCGACCGAGATGTGGGCTCAGCGCGTCGCCGTGGTCGAGAGTGAACAGGAAGCTGAGGTCGGCGAGATTCGTTTCGAGCAGCGCCAGTCGCCTCAGGTTGTGTGCCCCGTTTCCCGGAACGATGCTCAGCCACGCGTTCAGCAGGTTGTAGGTCTCCTCGAAGAAGACCCCGTCGTGGACGGCCATGGCCTTCATCGCTTCGGCCGTCTGGTGCTGAAGGGCGCGAGCCTCTGTTCCATGCAACACGAGGGCGAGGGAGCATCGGCCGAAGAAGTGGCCATTCACCTCCAGCTCCGTCAGCGCGTCGCCGAGTTGCCTGACGGTGGCGCTGGCTGAGTCGTCGATCAGCATCTCCTCCGGGCGTGTTTCCGGCGACACGTAGTTGATGAGGGAGACGCGCTTGTTGAAGAAGTGTCGCCGACGGCTCTGCACGTCGCGGCGCATTCGATCGCTGGCAATGCGCTGCCACTCCAGGCAGGCGATGAACTCGCCGGGGATCTCGTACAGGTCCTGCAGCAGGAACGCGAACGTCTGGCTCGGGGGCTCCTTCATCGACAGCACCTTGACCAGGCGGTCGCCGACGACCAGGTGGTCTCGGTGACAGTCGATGGGCGAGTCCGACGCGAAGTAGTCGAGGTGCGTGTCGTACGTGAGCCTGGCGGCGTCGACCACAGGCGGCGAGTAGTTCAGTAGTTCACGGAAGAACCGGAACGCCTCCGACTTCGGCAGGCGCGTCGGACCGAACTCGCCGATCTGCACCTCGAATCCCTGGGCCTTGTGGCGCAGCGTGCCGATGGCTCGATCCAGCTCGGATTCGAGCAGTTGGAACGTGGAGCCGGCAGAGAGCCAGGCGCGGAGCGCCTCGCGGGGCGCCTGCCAGAACCGACGCAGCTCCGTGCCCTTTCGCGCGACGTGCGGCGCCTCGTACAGCAGCACGATGTAGAGGGCGAGATCGTAGAGGTCGTGACGTCGATCGTTCAGATAGGCCGCGCGCCGCTGGATCGCCTCGGTGGCGACGGGCGAGAGGCAGGGAGCTGGGCGGAAGGGGCCGACCGCGCGCTTCAGGACGTACTGGTAGACCCGGCAGCGCTCATCGAGCAACCGAAGGCCCGCCTCGAAGCGATGCACCAGGGACTGCCGCTGCGGGTGGGTCAGGCCTTCGTAGTCGATGCCCCTGAGCCGGTAGACGACACCCACGTCGCCGGCCTTCGTCAGGAACGTCGTGTCGTCGACGAACCCCCACAGCGCCAGCAAGCTGTTGACGCTGCCCGCGTCCTGGTAGTCGCGCAGAATGCGGGCGATCGGCATCATGGGACCACCTCGACCTCGACGCGATCGTGCTTGCCGGGGTCGTATCGGCGCCGGGCTTTCGACGAAGCGAGTAGAATCCGGAGCATCTCCGGGTCCCGAGCCGTCGTCCACAGCGCGAAGCCATAGAGGCCGCCGGCCATCAAGAGGCCGGCGAGGAACGAGTAGAACAGGTTGAACGTCGCCGCCCCGAGGAGCAGGGACAGGAAGAACAGACGGCGGTCGACACCCCAGATGGTCAAGGGGCGGTGCAGCGCCTTGTACACGGGTCGGTACGTCGGGCGTTCGGGCATGCCCACGCCTCCGCGGCCACTACGGACGAATCAGAACAACCAGGCGAGGAACTGGACAGCGAAGAGCGCGAGTCCGCCACCGAACACGATGCCGGAGATCTGCCTCTTCGCACCGCCCTCGCCGAACATGAACATCAGTCCGCCGATGACGATGGCCACGAGCGCCAGGGATCTGGCCAAGGGTCCGGTGAACGTCCGTTCGAGGTTGGCCGCGGCGCGCTCCCAAGGAGACTGGGCGAATGCCAGTGTGGGCAAGAGAAGGAGTGCCGTGAACACCATCGAACTCACGCGCCCAACATTGTTGACGGCGGAGTTGCAGGACATCGAGAACCTCCCGCGTTGGTGTTATCGGAACTGAATCAGATCTACACTTGCGAGCTTACGCATGTCAACAGGAAAAATCAGCTCCCCAGCTGCCGGGTATCTTCCAGCAGAACTTGCCTCGTGTCTGGGCGTACGACGAACGACAACACTTCGTCGAATCATGAAGCAGACGGGCCTCCCACCCGAGGTCTTGCTCGACCTCGCATTGGAGATGCTCGACATCGCAAGTCAGAAGCTCGCGCCTGAGCCCATAAAGCGCCAGGCCGTCGGCCTCGGCGCCGCCAGATGGCGCAACGTCAGTCCCGAAGACAGAAGCGCGGCGCTGCGCCTGGCAGCCGAAGCGCGCTGGTCGAAGCACCGGCGCGGTGGCCAGGAGTCTGCGCCGCGCAGCCGAAAGTAGCCTTCAGGGTACAGCACTCTGGCGCATGCGCACTGATCCGACAAGCATGCGTGCTTACGCAGTGTCACCGATCGTGAACGCGCACGCGTATCGGCACGGGCCGTTGACCCGTTGTTTCGCAGGAAGGGAACCGTGCTCGGCTGCCTTGCACAACCCGGGCCGAACCGTCCCACACGATTCTGTTGGAGTTGCAGCGACTGCGATGCCATCCGTCGCGCTGGAGGCGTGAAGGAACTACAGCCGCACGTCAGGAATTGCGCGGTGGCGCTCCGATACCGCGGGCTGTTTCACTCGCGGCCGACGACGGCGTCAACCGTCAGGCCGTAAGTCGCCGCCTTGCCGGCCGGCAGTTCCAGGACGGCCGTCGACTTCTCTGAACCTGGCGGCTCGTATAGCGGACAGGGCGTCGCGGTACAGGGCGGTACGTTCGCGAAAACGCTGACCACGCGTCCGTCGCCGTCGAGCCACACCAAGTCGAGTGCGAAGCGCATCTGGGACATCCAGATCGGGTGGCGACCTGGCGCGTCCCACTGCAGGAGCATGCCGTCGTTGGGCACGGCGTCGAGCTTGGAGAGGCCGGCAGCGCGCCGGTCGGCGGTGTCGGCGAGGACGACCCGTAGGGTTCCGCGGGGCACGGTCAGTTGGATCAGCGTCGGCGTATCGGCGGCAGACCAGTAGGCAAGCGATGCCCCCACGGCGCAGAGCGCCAGAAGGACGCCGACAGCTCTTCGCCGCTGCTCGTGGCGAGTCCCTTCTGAAGCTGGGCTGGGCCCCGGCGACCGCTTGTGTATGCCAGCCATGATGCCTTCGCTTCCGCTCGACCTGCCGCCGACCTGCCCTAGGACCCTCTCGCATATGCCGGGGTCGCAGCAACTCCTGGCGGATCCCCCAGCCCCGCCCGGCCTCGCCTATAGCCTCGTCCTGTCCGTCACCTTGACCATGTCCGCCCGCAGGTGATCGGCGGCTTCGGGTCGGCGACTGGGCGCCGTGGTTGCCGATGCGCAGCTCCGCCTGGACGGCAACCTGGGCCTGGGCCGGACGCTCGAGACGACGCCAGCGGACCCAGCCGCGGTGGTTGAACCCAGCAGCCGTCCGGACGACTTCACGTGTAGTACTTGTACTTGGCCTCCGGCTCCTGAGACTCCGGCACTTCCCGGAGGATGTCCCCCACGAGTCTGGAGAAACGGAGCGTGATAGGCATCAGACCGCCCATGTTGGCCGAGTTCCAGTTCATCTTCGTCAGGACCAGCACCTCTCTGAACAGGTCCGCCGCTGATGTGTCTCCAACATGGTCAGCAAGCCGAAGCGGGGATGGAACGTGACCATGCGGATACCGCGCCACGCTCGGTAGGTAACCCGTGGTGTACAGATAGGTCATGTCGCCGGCAGTGAAGGCGCTCCCTCGGATTGGCGGATACTGCGCGTTCCTCAGCAGTCGCACGTCGCTGTTCGGCCTGAGCGACACGAGATCGTAGAGCCGTACCGCTCTGAGGGAGTTCTCGAATCCAGCCTGCTCTGCTGGCTCGAAACGGGAGGTCTTGTGAACCACGACGCGCTGGGGCAGCTGTTGCCCCCGTTCTGCCTTGTACCGGTCCAGCACCATCGACACCAGGCTGTGCGCGGCTTCTTCGGTCAGATGCGGTGATCTGCCTTCCCTCGCCTCATCCCAGGGAAATGTGTGGCCGCGGAGGACTAGCCCTTCGCCATTCTCGTCGAACGCCTGCACCACGCTCGTGCGCAGCGATGACGATGAGCCCAACGGTCGGAAGAAACTGATCCCGATGAAGCAGCTACCGGGTGGCAATCCAGAGGGTGCCCACGGCAGGCCCTCCGCCTTGAAGTACATCCCCGTGAACAAGTTCCACGCGACGACAGAAGGATGGTCGAGTTTGCGCCCGCCTTTCTGGCCGTCTGGGGAACGTGGAGCCGTCGTCGAGTCCAGTAGGATCTGCGTCGAGACCTTGTACCGCATCGCCATCGCCTTGATCGCACGGCGCAGGTCGCGGTGGATCTGCCCCTTGCCCCTCTCGAAGTAGTCAACGGTGCGGCACGCGCGATAGAGTTCGTCAGACAAAGCGACGACGACGTAGTCCAGGGGATGATCCCGCCCGCTGAGCACTCGAATCTTCTCTTCAAGAAGGTTCAGGAAGTCCTCGAAGCGCTGGCGCCTCCTCGTGATTCGCAGAACCTGCTCCGACTCCTGCCGAGTCACGAGTTCCGTCACCGCCTCGTCAGTGCGAAGCACCATTCGGTATCCGGTGGACGCGTTGCACCCAGGAAAAGGAGCGTGCTCCTCATCGCCGTCGACTCCGTCCGCTGCTCCGAGCAGGTACTCCTTTGCGGAGGTTACAGCCGGGCGAGGCCCAATGAAACCGATGTGAATCTCGTTCTTATGCCGACCGGTGTGCAACGAGCGCGGACCGTACAGAGGGATTCCGACTTTTGGATCGACACTTCTGGCTCCAGACGCGAATAGCAACTCCGGCTCACCGAACCAGCGCGCAGAACCCTGGGGTACGTCCAGCGCAAGCACTGGGACAGGCGTCGGCTCCGCGTGGCGCCTAGTCCAGTTCCTCTTCGTCCTCATCGGCCTCGTCGAGCCCATCGTAGCTGTCTCCGCCCAGTAGCGCCGCATCGAAGTCGGCTATCGAGAACAGATCGTCCTCGGCTGGTTCCACAGGTCTTTCCGGCAGATCGTGAGGCACACCGGGCCAACGGATGTCGAACGCAAGAAGCTTCGCATCCACAACAATGGACTGTCCGCCGAGGTTCACTGTGAAGCGCGGTCGCTCGCCAGCCAGAACGCTGAGCCAGAAGTACAACTCGCCAAGGTACTTGTCGTTGTACATCTTCGCCTTGAGTCGCGTGACACGGCGTCCGATTCCCTTGGAGTCGATGGGCTCAACACCGTCTTTGGTCAGGCGACGTTCCGGTCGAATAGCGAGACACCACTGGCGGGACGCAACCTGCTGGAATGACAAGCCGGCGGCTAGGTGTATCCAGTGCTTCTTCGGCTCTCCGGTGACGCGCGTGACTGGCTGCCAGACGACGTTCCGGCTCGAATGTCCTCCCGTCTGAAGGCGATAGGTCAGTTCGCGCGCCTTGCCCGGTTCCCTTGGCTCGAAGAAGTAGCGCATGTGCTCTGGGTCGTAGCGCACGCCTCGCCGACCGAGCAATTTGTGAAGCATGCGGTTCAGGAGCGTTTGGTATCTGCGTGCACCCTCCGGCAGGCGCCACCCTTCCTAGGCTCTGATCTCGTCAACCGGTCCGGTGGACAACTAGAGAAAAGGGTGCGACTGACGTCT
>JADHED010002089.1_pt1 | contig 14833 bp, 10 predicted proteins | sample 8952041 | NCBI WGS metagenome assembly JADHED01 (sample SAMN16124423, study PRJNA663239) | bioreactor sludge metagenome | isolation source: sludge (control) | place: India:Bengaluru | collected 2018-09-08
GCAGTTCCGGTCATGAAGGAACTTCCCTCTGTGGCAAGAAATAAAAATACATTTGCGATTTCATCATCATCACCGAATCTTTTCATTGGATGCAGGTTCTCAATCATAGTTTTCACTTCTGCATTCTGACTAATCCCACCGCTTTCCAATAATGGGGTACTCACAAAGCCCGGACAAATTGCATTGATTCGAATTCCTTCAAGAGCATATTCCATTGCTGCGGTTTGTGTTAAACCTATAACACCATGTTTAGCAGCTACATAGTGTCCCGCATTAGCAAATCCAACTTTCCCTAAGATGGAAGACATGTTAATAATAACACCACTTTTTTGCTTCGACATCTGATATAATTCATGTTTCATGCAATTAAAAACGCCATTCAGATTTACTGCAATCACATCTTGCCATGCCTTTTCAGTCATATCTCCTATCCGGGAAGATTCTCCACCAATGCCCGCATTATTTAGTGAAACATCAAGCGAACCGAATACGATCACGGCTTCAGCTATAGCTGATTCAACTTCTTTAAAATTAGAAACATTGCAATGGATAAAAATGGCTTTTGCATTCCATTTTTTGATTTCAGCCATTGTAGCGTCTTTAGTGGGCGAATCCAAATCAGCAACGATCACATTTGCCCCATCACGAGCAGCATATAAGGCACACTTTTTACCGATCCCTGACAACCCGCCAGTTATAAATACATTTTTACCATTTAAATTGGATATACTCTTCATGATTTCAGATTAAACTATTATTAATACAATAAAATTACTTATGAAAACTAGTAAGCTTTAGAAAACCAAAAGCCTGACTCCACACTGAGTCAGGCTTATTGATTGGGCAGAAAAGTCAGTTTGGAAGGGACCAAACTAATTCATAACATTTCCGATACGAATTCAAGTATAGTTTTCTAAATCAGATGATGACACAAAAGTATCTCACTTCAAATCGAAAAGTTTGTACAACTAAATAAATAAATTGCAAAATTCACACATCATTAATCGACTTCCGCTTCTGGTTTTTAAGTTTCTTGAAAAAGCTGGGAGTTAGTCCGGTTACTTTTTTAAATTGATGTGACAAATGGGCTACACTACTGTAATGCAACTTCCAGGCGATTTCCGATAAATTAAGGTCGTTATACATAATCAACTCTTTTACCTTTTCAATCTTATGCAAAATCATAAAATGCTCAATGGTAGTACCTTCTGTTTCTGAAAACAAATTTGCCAGATATGTATAGTTGTGATTCAGTTTTTTAGTTAAATAAACCGAAAATTTTACTTTGGGAAGTTCTTCTTCATAATGGATCATCTCGATAATGACTCCTTTAATTTTTTCTATCAATTGTGCCTTCTTGTCATCCATTAATTCCAAGTCTGCACAATTTAATCTCTCCTTTAATAATTTCAATTGTTCAGCAGCCAGTTCCTCGCAAGTATTAACTTCTCCCAATTCAACAGAAAAATAAGGTATACCGACTTGTTCCAAAATATCCTTAACCACCATTTTACAGCGCAGACTTACCATGAATTTGATGTAAAGTTTCATGGTTAACTGGTTTGAGATTAATAAAGTGATGATAGCTTTTTGTATTTCAAAAAACGAAATATATGCTGTTTCAACCCTGATGTAGTCAGAATAGGTTAAAACTCCTCAACAATATACTCAAAAACTATTCCACAACCAATTTGACCTGAGAGGATCCTTTGGATGAAATTACTTCAACAATTTCTGGTGCTTCTATGATAACATATTCATTACTAGATTATTAGTCGTTTATCATGATTGTATCGCAGAAGGAAGTTGTAAAAATTATGTCAAATGTTTGGTTGTTTATTATATTTGTATAATATACAATTCGCATCAATGAATAAATTTAAATTGTTGCTTCTAATATTTATTCAAGGCATTCATCTAAATGCTCAAACGCCAGGTGCATTAGATACCTCATTTTCAGCTGTTACAGGAAATTTTGCACCCTATGCATTATCTTGTGAAGTACAACCAGATGGTAAAATATTGGTTGGTGGGCAGTTTGACTATGTTAATGGAATTCTTACTCATAATTTAGTTAGATTACATGCTAATGGCGAAGTTGATACGCTGTTTAATAATAACTTACATTCATCTACCTTTTACTCATTTCCTGGTCTACGTGGGAAAGTTTTCAGCATTAATTTGCTGCCTGATGGGAAAATTCTAGTTGGAAGTACAGGAGGAGTGCTTCTCGGCGCTGGATATCACCAACATGGGGTGACTAGACTTCATGCAAACGGGGTTGTTGACACCACTTTTATTGTTGGTGATGGCGCAAATACCCCCAGCACTAACATTGAGGTTTTTACAACCCATTTTTTGCAAGATGGCAAAATATTTCTTGCAGGAAATTTTCAAAAATTTGATACTACAGTTAAAAATAATTTGGCTAGAATAAATTATAATGGAAGTATCGATACAACATTTAATACAGGAATAGGAACAAACAATGATATTTTTACCTCTGCGGTGCAATCCGATGGAAAAATAATTATAGGAGGAATATTTACATATTTCAATGGGGAACCTGTTAATTATCTTGTCAGATTAAATGTTGACGGCAGCAGAGATTCAAGTTTTCAAATTGGAACTGGTCCCAATAATTGGATAAGAAGTTGTATTGTCCAACCGGATGGAAAAATTATTTTAGCAGGCGATTTTACAGAATTTAATGGAGTTTCCAAAAACAAAATTGTCAGAATTAATCCGAATGGCACTATTGACAACAGTTTTAATATTGGAACTGGTGCTAATGATAAAATATGGAATATAGACTTACAATCAAATGGCAAAGTTTTGGTTGCTGGAGGATATTTTACAACTATATTTAATGGAGTACCCACTGCCAAACTTTTTCGTTTAAATGCCAATGGAAGTTACGATTTTACTTTTGATTCTGGAACAGCGGCCAATTCATATATTCGTGATATGGTTGTACAACCTGATGGCAAAATAATTGTTGTTGGCGAATTTGACACTTATAATGGAGTATCTACAAGCAAGATAATTAGAGTTCATGGCGATACTGCGATGGATAATTGTTTTAATTTTAAATTATTTTTTAATTCCATTTCTAATTTTACTTGTACTGATAGCATTGGAAGTGCCACTGCGACACCATTTTATGGTCACCCACCTTTTCAATATACCTGGAACACATCTCCGACCACTACAACCGCAACATTAAATGTTACAACACCAGGTATTTATACAGCTACAGTAACTGACACTTTAGGATGCAATAAAACTGCTACTTTATTTATACCAACACCTCCTGTGCCTGGTTTTGATCTTGGGGTTTATTTGGTAGCGGGTTCATTTAGACCCGCAAGTTTTACAAATGTTAATCTTGAATATAAAAATCGAGGTTGTGATTCCATTGATGCTGATTTAAAGTTTGTAATTGACTCTTCATTAAACTTAATTATGGTGACACCACCAGCTGATACAATTATTGGGGATACAATTATATGGAATAATGTAGTGGTCACTTCCGAATCTTCATTTAATCCTGTTATAACTTTTTATTCTCCGATAAATTCTATTGTTGGAACTACTTTGAATTTTAAAGCTATAGCAGAGCCATTATTGGGAGATGTTAATATTACAGATAATATTAAAAATTACATTTTTTCGATAGTTAATTCCTTTGATCCAAATGACAAGTCCGTTTACCCTCAAGGAGATTGTGATTTTGGTTATGTTGAACCTAATCAGCAGTTAAATTACACTATTAGGTTTGAAAATACCGGCACTGCAAATGCTCTAAATATTGAAATAATAGATTCACTTGATTTGGATTTGGATTTGACAACGTTGAAATTTTTGGCAAGCAGCCATGATATGTTTACGGTTATTGATAGCGGAAATGTCGTACGTTTCATCTTTAATAATATTAATTTGCCATTTGTTAATTCACCTGTGACAGCCAATAGGGGATATCTTGTTTTTGGCATAAATCCAGTAGCAGGTCTTGCAGATGGGACTACAATTGATAATAAGAGCTACATTATTTTCGATACTAATAGCCCAATCGTAACGAACATTGTTACTAATACCGTTTCTAGTGTTAGCCAAATCCCAGATACTAGTGTAGTGCAATATGGGGATACACTTTTTTCCAATGCCATAGGGACAAGTTATCAATGGGTTAATTGTATGACAGGAAATACACCCATACCAGGAGCGATAAATCCTGTGTTTATAGCTCCTGCACCAGGCAGTTATGCAGTACAAGTTTCGGCGAATGGTTGTACTGCCACAAGCGGATGCTATCAATTGCTGAATACTGGCATTGGAAATTTTTCTTATGATATGTCAAATTTTATTATTGAAACTAATGATTTAGAATCTTTAGTAATCAAACTTTCAAGAAATAGTTTAAAGGATAAATGTTATTTTTTGTTAGCAGATGGAATGGGCAAGACAATTGCTTTGAAAGAAATTGACACCGAACGAATCAGCATCAGTAAAAAGGATTTGCCTCAAGGAATTTATTTTGTAAAATTATTTGGCGATGAGAAAATGATTGGTTTCATCAAAATGCCTGTGGTAAGATAATAGATCAATATGAAGATCTACTTTTATTTCTCCAATTATTTTTGTAATGCTTCCATTTATCGAAAAATAGTAAACAAAAAGAAAACCATATTGAATAGTTAGAATTGACAATTGAAAGTGTACTTTAAAGAGTTTATAGATGACGTCTTTATAAACTTACCACCGGAATGAGAAACAACTTTCATGCCTCAATTATTATAGCAAAGCGATTTAATTCAGGCACTATTAAAAGGTCCAGTTCTGAAGCTTCAATTCACACAAAAAATAAATAATAAAGCCAATTCAGATCTCAATTTCTGAATTGGCTTTTAAAATTTTTTTGAACTCACTTATTCCACTACTAACCTCACCTGAGAGCTCTGATTCAAAGAGATCACAGAAACTATATACACACCGCTTTCGAGTCGGTTTGCATAGCTGTAACGAAGTGATGTTCCAATCATTACCTTGTCGATTATTCGTCCAGAGATATCTGAGATCACAAGTGTTCTTTCCTCAGTTTTACTGAATAGTATGGAAAATCGGCCATGCGAAGGATTCGGATATAATTGAAACCCGGATGCAGCATTTTCAACCAATCCCACATTCACAAAAGCAAGTGTATCGGAACAATTTTCGCAACCGTTTGCATCAGTACCACACAATTGATAAGTTCCGTTTAATGTGGCTGTTAAAGTGCTGCCATTTGCTCCCGGAATCGGACTTCCATTGTAATACCATTGCAAATTAACTCCCGTAACAGCAGTTGTAAAAGTATTTCCGGTGACAAAAAAAGTTGGTTTAACAGGAAGTGGATTTATAACAACCTGAGTAACCACTGATGTGGCACCACATCCCTGAGCTGTAGTAACCGTTGCAGTATAATCACCACTCACCAGAGGAGTATAAGTGATTCCATTTTCACCAGCAAGCATCAATCCGTCCTGATACCATTGAATAATATTTACGGTATCGTTAACATCAAGAGTAAGTGAATCGCCTTCGCAAATTGTTAATGGTCCTGAAGCAGTAATCACAGGAACTGCAGGTGACTCATACACATAAATGGTATCTGTTGCTTCCAATGGAACAACAGGCGTGGAGAAAATCGTATAATTCACATTCAATGAACCGGAAGCACCACTTACTGTACCTGTTGCAGTACCTGAAGTGCCATTACCTGCAAAGCTGATTTCACCTAAATCATCATCAGCTCCAAACAAGCCGCCATCTTCATCCCACACATGAACGACATAATTGCCATTCAATAAAGGAATATTTGGTGTTCCCCAGCTAACAGGTGGGAAAGTATTATCGATTGCAGGTCGCGAGTCATAAACCTGAGTTCCCGATGGATCATAAAGTAAAAAATAAAGATCCGGATCATCAATAAAGCCACCGTAATTATCGGGCACCGATGTTACTTCAATATTGGTAAGAAACCAGGATGGTGTAACATTCGGTGTAACCGTTTGTGTTACTACATAAGTTCCGGGAGTTGTATAAGTTTGAGAAGGTGGATTTTCAAGTGTGCTTTGCAATCCATTTCCAAAATCCCACAAATAGGCAGCTTGTCCAGGATTGTTATTGGTAAAATCCACTGTCAAAGGCGCGCAACCTATTGAGTTCAACATGGAGAATCCGGGGTTCGAAACTGATCCGGGTAAAACTGTTAGAGGCACATCGAAAGGTATCACCTGATTACCCACCAATTGTACATCGGCAACAACCGTTACAGTCATGGTATAAGTTCCGGCCACTAATGGCGTTCCGCTGATCAACACACAACCGAAAACAGATACCGAAGGATCATACACACAACCATTGCCGGAATTATTGCACTGCCAGGTTAACCCCACAGGTAAACCCACCACACTTTGAATCTGATAACTGTAAATTGTCAGTCCAAGTGTATCTGTCAACATCACGAAAGTTACATCCACGGAATATGGTGTATTCGCAGTTGCATCCGGTAATGTATCGGGATAAACTCCGGCTCCTGATACTGTTGTATCAATGATACATTGTCCGGAAACAGGCTTAACTGCAAAACACAGGATTGACAACAGGCAACCAAACAGTAATTTTCTCATCATGACGTTTAAATTTTCACTAAGGTAAGTCATGGGTTTTAACTACGCAAATGAAACGAATTGCAACTGACAAATTTCGGTTGCCTTACCTTTAAAGTGCATTTAGTAGAAACGGCATCAGAATTTGTCGTAATTAATTAATTTTGAACAATATACAATATCTTTCCAGTATAAATATTCTAATTAATGCGATATAGGGGAATATTAAATGATGAAAAATTGAAGTATGTCTTGAGCAAAAAAAATTAAAAATGTTGAATGTTATCTTTTATTCTTTCTAACAATTCTTCGAAAGAAGGCTGGCCGCTATAATAAAGAGCAGCTGTCATTTGATATCTCTTAATAAATTTCTCACGTAGCTTAGGATCTGAAAGGATGAACGCTTCATTTTCGGTAGAAGGAATTTCAAAATCAATTTTGGGAAATCGCATTTTTTTGTGAGCATGATATTCATTGGTTCCAATGAAACTTTTGACTTCACTATTTCCTAACAGACAATAAACATCATAATACTGACGCAATAAGTTTGGGCGCTCAAGACCTGTTTCTCTCTCTTGTCGAAATTTGGTTGCAATTGTTTGCAGCTTTTCCACCAAAGTAAACCCTGGGTGATAGCACCGAATGTCGATTGCCCTATTGTCGAGAATTTCATTTCTCATTGTTACAAAAGCCCGATCAAATGCCCACGAACTAATATTTAGAGAGTTATTTGGCGTTACTTTATCAAAACCGACTTCCAATAAAATTCCATCCTTGACTCCAGTAAATTGGCTTGTTACATTTTTATAAAATAGCCGTATACCTCCACTTCTATAAAAATGAGTATCATCGAATGCGGTGTCTCTTTCAACTGACATAATTCCACTTATTTCAATTTTTCTACAAAGCCAATCATAATATTCTTTTCGCGATTGCACATGATTTGGTTTGCATTTATTTGGATTTGATTCCACATTTTGATCTATTGCAGGCCGAATGTGGATGTCAATATCTTCTGAGAATCGATTGATTAATTTATATCCTTTAGAAAGTGATGTTCCCCCTTTTAATTCAAATTCAAATCCTTGCTGTTTTAATCCATTTAACACATGCATTATCCAATAATCTTTTTCGATTAATTGCGGAATAATGCTAATTTCCTCAGCAACAATATTCAATAACTGAGGAAACTCTTTATGATTATGTAGATAATCAACAGCCATGATTTACATTTTGCTTCAAAAGTATTTGTTTTAAAAAAGCTTTAGTCTTCACACTCCCATATTGGTTAACTGCTTTTAATAATTTTTTGTTATCCATTGACTTTACCTTGATTGAAACATTCTTCAGAATAGTGTCTGAATCTTCTGCTAAAGTATCAATGTTATTTAATAAATCTATAAGCAGATACTCCGTAGTTATTATTTTGGGAAACCGATGCTTCGCATGGAAAAAGAACAACTTGCCACCAAGCTTAAATTCACCATGTCGCTTATGATTGTACACAATTTTCTTGTTATACAACTGACTGGTGCCGATTCCCAGGCTATTATAATCATTTGGAGAAGTAATCAGAAATTCATCATCTTTCAAAAAGCTACGCACAAGTGATTCTTCATCGGGCGGGACTTCACCAAAAACACTGACATGAGGATAATAATAAAGTCCAGGAGCCAACTTCTTTAAAGTGCCTTCAGTTACTAGCTCCTGAACATGACGATCGACAGCGTTTGAAAATGCAGTAAGTTCGGACCTTCGGTAAACTGCTCCCTGTTTGAGTTGCTTTTTGAATTCTGTTAATTTCAACATTATAATGCTTTATACGCCAAATGTAGCAAAAAATGACCCATTTTGCAAATATTTTAATTGATTTTTCATGCATTTAAGTCCATATATTATTGTATATCAATGCTTTTAACATATTATTAAGTCTATCTAAATACAAATTACAAATAATCTTCTTAATCAACTTAAAATCCTAACCTCCTATTACCATCCTCCTGAAAACATCCTTGTCAGATAAATCGTTTTAAGGGGGAATCGAATGCCAATTGCTTCTTATCTTTGAAGGCTTAAATAAAAATATGAACCGACCGGGATTTGACGATATTTATATGGAGCTGGCTCAAAATCTGGCTCAAAAATCGCATTGTGTTAAAATTAAAGTTGGCGCAGTTCTTACCAGAGATACCCGAATCATTTCTTTGGGATACAACGGACCACCGGCAGGAACGCACAATTGTGATGAAGAATGGCCTGAGCGTGGATGTGCCAGAGACCGCAAAGGTGGTTGTTCACTGGCAATACATGCCGAAGAGAATGCAATTCTTTATGCGGCAAAAAACAATTCACAAATCGAAGGAGCAACATTGTACGTAACGCTTTCTCCTTGCCTGGCATGTGCACGTGTTATCTTTACTACAGGAATAAAAAAAGTAATCTATTTAAAATCGTATGCCGAATACAAAGGCATAGAGAGTGATGAAGGCGTCGATTTCCTTCGTCAGTTTAAGGTGGAGGTGGTACAATATCAGACACCTGCAAATAAATAATTTTCCAGAACAAACTATTAATGGAACAAGATTCGAAACAGGGAATGAATATGATGATGCCAATACTTTTTGCATTGGTATTAGGTGGTGGAATTTTTATTGGTACAAAATTAAATGTTCCTTTTATTCAGGAGCGATCGATTTTTTCTGCCGGCTCATCGCACTTTAACAAATTCAGTGATGTACTTACCTATATTCAGCAAGAGTATGTGGATACCATTGATCGCGAGAAGCTGGTAGATGCATCCATTGAAAAAATGTTGCAGACTTTAGATCCGCACTCAGCTTATATTCCTGCAGAAGATTTACGTCAGGCCAACGAACCACTGGAAGGGAATTTTGAAGGAATAGGAATTGAATTTCATTTGCAGGAAGATACTATCATGGTTGTCTCTGCTATTTCAGGTGGACCTTCGGAAAGTGTTGGCATACGTGCAGGTGACAGAATAGTAATGGTTGAAGATACACTGGTTGCAGGGGTGAATATTACCAATGCCGATGTGATGCAAAAATTACGCGGACAAGGCGGCACTAAAGTGAAAATTAAAATTTACAGAAGAGGCGTTCCAAAATTAATTCCATTTACTATTACCAGAGGTAAAATTCCTATTTATTCACTGGATGCTTCATTCATGATCAACGACAGTACCGGTTATTTTAAGATCAGCCGTTTTGCAGCAACCACTTATGACGAATTCATGCAGGCTTCTATTGAGATGAAAGCAAAAGGCATGAAACAAATGATTATCGATTTGCGTGGGAATCCCGGAGGTTATTTAGATGCAGCTACCAAACTGGCAGATGAATTTTTACCCGAAAAACAAACCATCGTTTATACACAAGGTAAATCGAGACCTCGTACCAATTACGATGCAACCTCACCAGGTGAATTTGAAAATTCAAAAGTGGTGATCCTTGTTGATGAAGGTTCGGCATCTGCTTCAGAAATTCTCGCCGGAGCTTTACAGGACTGGGATCGCGCCACAATTGTTGGAAGAAGATCGTTTGGTAAAGGTCTTGTTCAGGAGCAAACAATTCTACCCGATGGTTCTGCCTTGCGATTGACTATTGCAAGATATTACACTCCAACAGGCAGAAGTATCCAGAAACCTTACAAAGATGGTTATGATCAGTACAACAATGAACTGAATGCACGGTTCGATCATAATGAATTACTCTCTGCCGACTCCATTCAATTCCCTGACTCTTTAAAATTCACAACACCCGGAGGTAAAATTGTCTACGGTGGTGGTGGCATTATGCCCGATGTTTTTGTACCAATTGATACCAGCGGCCGTAACAATCTCTTTTTGATAGAAGCAATTAATAATGGTGCCATAAGTCAGTTTGCATACGACTATGTTGATATTCACCGAAACGATTTGAAAGCTTATAAAGATTACAAAGACTTTGATAGCAGATTTATTCTGAATGAAAACATCTGGAATGACTTTGTAAAAAAAGCTTCTGCAGGAAATATTAAGCACTCAGCAGCTGAAATTGCTGAAGCGGCTCCTTATTTGAAAAATCAACTGAAAGCATTTATTGCACGACAAACATTTAAGAATGGCGGCTTCTATCCCATCCTGTTAAAGGTCGACAAAACGTATTTGAAGGCAGTTGAGGAAATTTCATCCAATCAAAAGGTGAATGCATCCACAAAGTAAATATTCGCTGCCACTTTTGCTGGCGATTATTTTCCTTTCCAGGATACCATTTATTTTTTCAGGTTATGGTTCAGAAGAAGATGCATGGGGATTAATTCTCACTGCACGTAATATAGCTGCAACCGGTGTTTATGAAGTATCCCGTTTGCCCGGACATCCTGTTCAGGAATTGTTGCTGTCTTTAATCTGGCAATTGCCTGCATGGTTGTTAAATCTTTTAACGGTTTTATTCTCGACAGCAGGTATTGCGGCTTTTATATTGGCACTTAAGAAACTATTAGTACAAAATTACTTGTATGCAGGGGCACTTCTGGCTGCTGTTCCGGTTATCTACATCAACAACACCAATGTCATGGATTACACATGGGCATTGTCGCTTACACTTTTTAGTCTGTATGCCATTACCCATAAAAAATATGTAGTGGCAGGGGTGCTACTTGGTTTGGCTTGCGGATTTCGAATCACTGCAGGAGCAATGGCCATTCCATTTGCCTTAATTATTTGGGGTCTGGAATTACGTTTTCCTATGCTGATTCGTTTTGCAATTTCAATAGGTATTACAGCAATCGCCTGCTACATTCCTGCCTGGATGGTTTACGGTAAAAGTTTTTTCACTTACTACGAATATTTTCCTTACCCGCCGTTTCTCAAAAATATTTACAAGGCAACAATTGGCGCCTGGGGTATACCCGGAATGGTAGCACTGGTAACCGGTGTTTGGTTTTCATTGCGGGAACTTCAGCAAACAACTTCTACAAATCTCACCCACAAATACCTTCTTGGTGCAGCAGCAATTACTATTTTGCTGTACACTTATTCATTTATCAAAATCCCGCAAAAATCGGCATTTGTAATTCCGATGGTTCCTTATATTATTTTGATATTCGTTGTGCTGTGTAAAGAAAAACAGCTGAAATGGATTACTATGCTTATGATACTCTCCTGCTTTTTTGCCGGCATTCAACTCGACGATAAACTGCGTGGCAGTACGCCTACTTTTGCATCTGTGCCCTTTCAAATTGGCAACACTAATGTCACTTTCGATTTACTTCAGGGTCCGGTTACAGCAGATGATTCCAAAAGAAATAATAAAATCGCTTATGCAAAACAAATTGCAACAGAACTTTCTGAAATTAAAAAACCAACTGTTTTAATTGCCGGCTGGTGGCAAAATGAAGTGAATTATTTCAGAATTGCATCACCAAATCCCAATGCGGAAGTTGTCTATTATATTGATGAAGCTACCATCCACAGCTATCAACAACAAAGCTACCAACTATTTTACCTGCCTGAGCAGGAGTATTACAACGATTTAAGATTTCAGGGAAACTTTACAAAAGGCAAAGCACTGCCTTTCCCATCTCAAGAATAAAATATTTTTTTATTTAACCTCCGAACCTTCGGTTGTAGTATCAACTGAGTCGGATGTCCCTTCTTTTTTGGTATCCGTATCTTTGAAAATCACACCCTGAAAAAGTAAAATCAGAATTACACCAACTGAAATAGATGCATCAGCAATATTAAATACCGGTCTGAAAAAAATAAAATAATCGCCACCCCAAAATGGTACCCAATCGGGGAAGTTTCCTTTCAGAATGGGGAAATAAAACATATCTACCACTTTACCATGCAGCAAGGATGAATAGCCTCCTTCAGCAGGAAAAAGAGAAGCTAACTGAAATTCACTGGAAGAAAAAATAACCCCGTAGAAGGTACTGTCGATTATATTCCCAAGCGCTCCGGCAAAGATGAACGCAATGCTGGAAATCAAAACAACATGCGCCTTATTTTTAACGAGATGATTCAGGTACCAGCCAATTCCACCAATTGCAAAAATCCGGAAGAGTGATAAGGCAAGCTTTCCATATTCACCGGCAAATTCCAGTCCGAAAGCCATTCCATTATTTTCAGTGAAATGAATAATAAACCAATCGCCGGCCAAATGAAATTCCTGACCCAGGTACATGTTGGTTTTGATCCAGAACTTCAGAGTCTGATCAATCAGCAAAACGAGAAAAATAATCAACAGCGGACGTTTCAACGGAGTTGGATGGTTGTATCAGGTTTTTACAAAATGTATCCCTGAATGACTTTCAAATCAGACAGGGATACATTAAACTTTTAATCAGACGGGGGAAAGATTAATCTTTGTATTGCTGCAATTTTGCTTCAATACTTTGTGTAGTATGAGGTACTGCACGAAGTCTTTCTTTTGGAATCAGTTTACCGGTAACTCTGCAAACGCCATAAGTTTTGTTCTCGATGCGGATTAATGCATTTTCGAGTTGTTCAATAAACTTCTTTTGTCTGGCAGCAAGTTGTCCCGCTTCCTCTTTAGCAAGAGTGTCGGATCCATCTTCGAGCACTTTAAAAGTATTCGCGGTATCGTCGGTACCATGTTCGTTTGCACTGTTAAGGGCAGCCTGTAAATTGACTAATTCTTTACGGGCATCTTCGAGTTTTTTAATAATGAGTTCTTTGAATTCAATGAGCTCCTTATCGCTGTATCTTGTTTTTTCAGCTGCCATGAGTAATCTTATTTATACTTGTTAATACTTGAATTTGGTCATCCACATCAATTAAAATGCCATCATTATCGTCGAGGTCATTAACCAGACTGAAAGAATCGGCCAGCACTTCATTGCAAATATAGTTGAAATTATTTTTAACGGAATTCGTGATCAGTCCGTTATCCTTTATTTTAACTGTTATCTTGTCTGTTACTTCGAACCCTTTGTCTTTGCGGATATTTTGAATCCGGTTCACCAGTTCGCGGGCAATTCCCTCTTCTTTTAATGATTCAGTTAAGGTAACGTCTAAAGCTACAGTTAGTTTACCTTCGCTGTTGACTTGCCATCCGGGAATGTCTTCGGAAATGACTTCAACATCCTCAGAAACTATCTCAAAGTGTTGACCCTGAGGCGACAACGAGAACTTACCTTCTGTTTCAAATTTCGCTATATCAGCTTGTGACATTGCCAAAATTTCATCGGAAAGTACTTTCATCAATGGTCCGGCTTTCTTACCCAACACTTTAAAATTAGGCTTCACCTTCTTCACCAGGATTCCGGTTGTATCCACAATAAAATCCATTTCCTTAACATTCACTTCAGCGAGAATCAACTCCTTCACTGCAAGCAACTTCTCTTTCATACCTGCTTCCAGCACAGGAATCATGATCTTACATAATGGCTGACGAACTCTGATATTGACTTTCTTCCGTAATGCAAGCACCATGGAAGAAACTTTTTGAGCCAACTCCATACGTTCCTCCAGATTCTTATCGATCAAAGAACTATCCATCACCGGGAAATCCGACAAGTGAACTGATGAAACTTTATGACGATTCGTCACACTATTCAAATCATTAAACAACTGCTCTGCAAAGAATGGAGCAACAGGTGCCATTAACTGGGAAATTACTTCCAGACAACGATACAATGTTTGATAAGCAGCAATTTTATCTTGTGAGAATTCACCTTTCCAGAAACGACGACGACATAAACGTACATACCAGTTACTCAAATGCTCATCCACAAACTCCTGGATTGCGCGGGTAGCTTTCGTAGGTTCATAATCGGCATAGCACTCATCAACAAAACCAATGAGCGAATTTAATTCTGACAATATCCACTGATCAATTTCCGGGCGCTCACTGACAGGAATCTCGGCTTCTTTATAAGTGAAGCCATCAATATTTGCATATAGCGTAAAGAAGGAATAGGTATTGTACAACGTACCAAAAAATTTACGCTGCACTTCTGTTATTCCATCGCTGTTAAATTTAAGGTTATCCCAGGGCTGTGCATTTGATATCAGATACCAACGGGTTGCATCGGGACCAAATTTGTTGATGGTTTCAAATGGATCGACTGCATTACCAAGCCGCTTCGACATTTTATTTCCATTCTTATCAAGTACCAAACCGTTTGAAACTACATTTTTAAATGCAACTGAATCGAAC
>JADHED010002090.1_pt1 | contig 14824 bp, 12 predicted proteins | sample 8952041 | NCBI WGS metagenome assembly JADHED01 (sample SAMN16124423, study PRJNA663239) | bioreactor sludge metagenome | isolation source: sludge (control) | place: India:Bengaluru | collected 2018-09-08
GGCCTGTGTGTCTGAGCGTATTCTGCCGATCATCGTCCGCAGGTTGGCTTCAAAAGCATCCAATGGAACGCCAAAACCCTGGATGTTGTGGTCGTTCATGCCAAACCCAACCAGCACCAGGTCCGGCGTCTGTTCCAGCACTCGCGCTTCCAACCGCTGCAACCCTTGCGCAGTGGTGTCGCCGCCTGTCGCACCGTTAATCGTCTCGATGGCTGCTCTTGGATACTTCGTCCGCAGCGCTGCCGCCCACCGCTCCCAGAAAATCAGCGCCGGCTCCGACGCGTCGCCACCGGCCGTGATGCTGTCGCCAAACGCCACTATGCGCACCTTCTGCCCTGCCCGCAGCTTCCGCTGTGTTTTCGCCAACCGCACCGCGCCGAACTCCGGTTTCGCCGCCGGCCGCGCCCATCGCTCTGCGTGCGCGTAGTCAACATAGACAAAGAAAGGCACATTCCCGAAGCCCGGGAACTGCTCGTGCCGGAAGTCCTCTTTCCCGTAGAGCATGTTCGTCCCAAAATTGGGAATGCGCGATCCGGGCGTGCGCCGAATCCTCCCCAAGTCGTCCAGCAGGTAATCTTGGCCTGCCACATACTGGACGGTCTGCGGCAACCCGGGGAGGTAAGTGTTCCGGACGGCAGCGCCTCCAGAATGTGTTGGAGCAAAGGCGAGTTGGGCGGGCTCCTCCCCGACCATAACAACCGATTCACCCATCTGGTGCTCGGACGCTTCACGCCGTTTATCGGTTGCGCAACCGTTCATCAGAAGCGAGCCGGCTAACGCCGCCGCCAAAACAGAAAGCCGGTGGTGCGGATGCATTCGTCAGACATGCCAGCATTCATCTGGCAAAGCAACCTCCTGCGCAAACTATGGCAAACAACTGCTGGAAGTTTGGAAGTGCGTGTCTTAAAAACCGGGCTAGTCGGTCAGGGGGTGACCGAAAAGCCCGGGGAACTTTGAATAAGTACAATAGTAGGCTTAGGAGAACATCGACCGAGGTCTGTACCTGGGGCCAAGGCCGAAACTGTAAACGAGCTGGCAAAGAACAGGGCTCAGAAGCTCGCAAGGTCAAAACGTCATACCTGCCAGAAGTTAATCAGGGTGCGAAAAGGGTGTCAAACACAAACGTCACGAAAAGTTTAGAAGCTGCAACGCCCTGGTTTACCGGCCGTTACGTGGTAGGGGAAACCCTTAGCTGTAAAACGCGAAACACCCCTTGCGTGTTTGTTGAGGCGATGTAGCTTTTTTACCAAAGAGAGGTGTTTATATGACAATCATAAGAACCAATTGGATTTGTGGAATCGCCACACTCGGCCTGGCGGCGTCCCTGCTGGTCGGAACCGGCTGCACGACTATGAAACGTGCGGCTCAAGGTGATCCGAACCGGACGGCGGGCCAAGTCAAGGACGACAAGAAAATAAAGGCCCAGATCGAGGAGGCGCTGGTTGATGCCCCGGTTTACAAGTTCCCGAACGTGTCGGTCAACGTGTTCCGCGGCGAGGTTGCTTTGAGCGGTTTTGTCGTCACTCCAGACCAGAAAGACGCGGCTGTGAGAATCGCCCGGAGCATTCGCGGCGTGACGCAAGTCAGTGACCAGTTGGTGCTTGCAAAGGACACCAGCTATCCAATCGCCGGCCAGGCGCTACCGGAAGAAAGGTCTACTCCGCAGACGGAGGAATAGAGGGCACTTTGACGGCAACGGTGCCTCCTGGGCCGAAAGGCTCAGGAGCGCTGTCCGCGTTAGAGCGCCTTCCCGTAAACAAGCTGGGATCTCATCTTCCGACTCGCGCTAAGCGGGTCGAAGATGCGGATACCATTCTCGCCGAAGTGGGCGCTCACGGGCGCCCCTCTGCCGGCGCGCAGATACTTGAAGTTTAGATCGCGCACAATTCGCGCGGCATGGACTATTGCGACGGTTATGCGCGCCTCCTCTGCTGTCGGATAAAGCGAAGCAACGGCGGGACGGCTGGCGTTGAAGAACTTCATCCGGCAGATGGCCACGAGCCCGGCTGTTAGACTGTCAATGCCGTAGCCGACGTAGGCAGCCGAGCCATCCGGGCGCCTGACGTCGCGCGTGAAGTGCGTGTTCGCGGTGCGACTGGAGTCGCCGCGCGACCACCAGCGCAGGCCCCTGTACTGTTGGTCGCTCTCGACCTTGCCGTCGCTGCCGACAATCTCGTGGCCCTGGTTCACTGGCCCCTCAAACTCCGGCGGGGTGATCCAGTTGTTGTGGAAGCTGATGCTCATCCCGTTCTCGAAATCCACCCGCACTTGCACCGAGTCATAGGCGTTGATGCCATCCCGCACGAGCCGCTTCTTCTGGCCTACGGCTGTCAGTGAAACGGGCTTGCTCCGGTAGTAGTGGTAGATCAAGTCCACCCAGTGTGTGCCGACGTAGCTGAAGGGATCGCTCTGCTCGGCCCATTTGAATGTGCTGGTTGAGACTTGCAGCGGTTCCTCAAGGAACGCCATTCCGTAGAGCGGCTCGCCAATGCGATGGCGGATTTCCTCGCGAATGCGCTGGTGGTCCGGGTCGTAGCGCTTGTGCATGTCCACAGCGACGATGCGATTCTTCGCGCGCGCCAGTTCGATGATCCGGTCGGCCTCGCGGATGTCCAGGCACATTGGCTTTTCCGTTAGCACGTGCACGCCCGCCTTGAGGGCGGCCAGAATTACCTCAGCGTGCAAAGGATCGGGCGTTGCCACGGCTAAGACATCAAGATAGGGGAAGGTGCGCAGAATATCCTTCCAGGGCTTCGCCCCGGCGAAGGCGCGTGGAGCACACCCTGTCCAGCGCTTGAAATTGCGCGCAGCGCGTCGGGCCGACTTCTCTGTCCGCGCCGCCACAGCCACCAGCTCGAACTTGATCGGCGCCAGGTCCCGCGCCCAGCCATCCAGCCCCAGCCGCCCGAGCTGCGGGCTGATGCCTGCTCGTTGTAAGTCGGCGTAAGCTCGCGCATGAACGTCACCACCAAACATGCCGGTGCCGACCAATCCAACCCTGATCGTCTTGTCACTCATAAGCCGTCCCAATGCCGCCGAATGTGTCGCCTGCCCCGGCAGGGTGCAAACCATTTCAGTCTTTAGCCTTTAGCCTTCAGCCTTTAGCCTTTGTTCGATGATCGGCACAGCCTTAAATGCGGCGGCAATTGCAGCAGGCGGCGCTATTGGTTTGTGGCGCGCCAGGCAACTTTCTCCTGCGCGCGAGGCCTACCTGAAAGTCGCTCTTGGTGCCTTTACCATTTTCTATGGGTTGCGGCTGGCCTGGATCAGCCTCAACGGCCCGTTCCTCCATATACTTAAGCAGCTATTGGTGGCGCTCGTTGCGTTGATGCTGGGCAGGCTCACCGGGCGACTGCTTCGGCTGCAGAAACTTTCCAACGCCGTCGGCCGTGGTGCCCGGGAGCGGCTCACCGCAGCCAGCCCGAACGACCCTCGCCGCGCCAGCGAAGGCTTCAAGACCTGCGCCGCGCTCTATTGCGCCGCTCCTTTGGCGGTCCTTGGTTCCATCCAGGACGGCCTCTCGGGCTATTTCTATCCTCTCGCGGTTAAGGCCGTTATGGACGGCCTCGCGACAATGGGCTTCGCCCGCATCTTCGGCTGGGGCGTCGTGCTTTCGGCGGTGCCGGTGCTGGCGTTGCAGGGGAGCCTCACGCTGTTGTGCGCACAGTTTCTTAGGCCGCTGCTCGAAGCGCGGGACCTGGTTGACCCCATCAACCTCACCGGCGGCCTGCTGGTTTCTTTCGTGGCGCTGGTGATCATGGAACTGAAGAAGGTGGAGCTCGCCGACTACCTGCCCAGCCTCGCCTTTGCGCCGCTGCTGGCGTGGGCCTTCCGGTAAGAAAAGTCTAAAGTCTGAAGTCTAAAGTCTAAAGTCTAAAGTCCGAGCCAGCTTAGACTTTAGACTTTAGACCTTAGACTTCAGACTCTAGACTCCGGCGCATGAAAACTGTGCGCTTAGGGCTCATCGGTCTCGGTAACATCGGTCAACATCACCACGGCTACCTTAGCGCCGGCAAAGTCAGCCGCGCCGAGCTCGTCGCCGTCTCCGATGCAGTCCCGTCCAAGCTCGAACGCTACAAGCCGTTGAAAACCTTTACCGATGGCGAGGCACTCATCCGCTCCGGCCTCGTGGATGCCGTCATCATCGCCACGCCTCATTATCAGCACACGACGCTGGGCATCGCCGCGCTGCAACAGGGCCTGCACGTCATGGTCGAAAAGCCCATCTCCGCGCACAAAGCCGACGCCGAGCGCCTGATTGCCGCCCACGCCAAACAGCCCAAGCTCATTTTTGCCGGCATGTTCCAACTGCGCGCCGAGCCGCGCTACCTCAAGATCCGCCACCTCATCCAGAGCGGCGACCTCGGCCGCATCGTGCGCATGAGCTGGATTATGACCGACTGGTTCCGCACCGAGGCCTACTACGCCAGCGGCGGCTGGCGCGCCACCTGGAAGGGCGAGGGCGGCGGCGTGCTGCTCAACCAATGCCTCCACAACCTCGACGCCATGCAATGGCTGCTCGGCATGCCCGCCCGCGTGCGCGGCTTCTGCCAGCTCGGCCGCTTCCACGACATCGAGGTCGAGGACAACGTCTCCGCCTACCTCGAATACGCCAACGGCGCCACCGGCACCTTCGTCTCCTCCACCGGCGAGGCCCCCGGCACCAACCGCTTCGAAATCATCGGCACTCGCGGCAAGCTCCTCCTCGAAGCCGACAAGCTCACCCTCGTGCGCAACGAGTCGGACATGATCGAGTTCAGCAAATCCGCCAAGCTCGGCTTCGCCAAGCCCGAAGTCTGGAACGCCGAAATCCCCTTCGGCGCCACGCCCAATCCCCACGCCATCCTCCTGCAGAATTTCGTCAACGCCATCCTCGACGGCGAGTCCCTCATCGCCCCCGGCGCCGAAGGCATCCACTCCGTCGAGCTGGCCAACGTCATCCTCTACTCCTCCCTGATCGGCCAGACCATCGAGCTGCCCATGGACAGCGCGGCCTACGAGAAGAAACTCAACGAGCTGATCGCCGGCTCCAAGACCGAGAAGAAGGTCGTGGAAATCGCCAACGAAGACTTCACCAAGTCCTTCAGACACTAGTGGATTTACGATTTACGATTTACCATTTACGAGTTCTGCGTAATCGCGACTTCTGTGGCGCGCTCGTAAATCGTAAATCGTATCTCCCCGCTTTTAGCCTTTAGCCTTTAGCCTTTAGCCTTTAGCCTTCCCCCCATGAACTACATGGGCATCGGCGACGAAGGCGCCAACAGCATCGACGGCCAGATCCAGGCCACTCAAGAACTCGGTTGGAAACACCTTGAGCCCCGGGGCGTCGAAGTCCCCGGCTTCCCCAAGGCCAACTTCCATGACATCCCGGACGCCGCCTTCGACCAGGCCGTCCGCAAGCTCGAAGCCGCCGGCGTGAGCCCCTATTGCTTCGGCTCCACCATCATGAACTGGGCCAAGAAACTCGCCGACCCCTTCGACATCACCCTCGCCGAGGTCAAGCGCGCCATCCCCCGCATGCAACGCGTCGGCGCCAAATACATCCGCATCATGAGCTTCAAGCCCGGCGACGACGAATACACCATCCCCGCCGAAGTCTTCACCCGCGTCAAGGACGTCACCAACCGCTTCCTCGACGCCGGCATCCAGCCCGTCCACGAAAACTGCATGAACTACGGCGGCATGAGCTGGCAGCACGCCCTCGAACTGCTCGACAAATGCCCCGGCCTCAAGTGGGTCTTCGACACCGCCAACCCCATCTTCAACCCCGACCGCTCCAGGCCCAAGCCCTGGCCCAGGCAGGACCCCTGGGAATTCTGGACCCACGTCCGCGACCACGTCGTCCACATCCACATCAAAGACGCCACCTGGAACCCGGCCAAAAACGACGCCGACTACCACTGGCCCGGCGAAGGCACGGGCCGCGTGCGCGACATCCTCAAAGACGCCCTGGCTCGCGGCTACGACGCCGGCCTGTCCATCGAGCCGCACATGGTCGTCGTCTTCCACGATGCCCAATCCAAAGCCACCAGCGAAGACGCCATGCGCCAGAACTACGTCCAATACGGCCGCCGCGTAGAGAAGATGGTCGGCGAGATCAGGAGCGAGCTATAGTCTGCGACCAGGCCAAGGAATGAACAACAAAGTAACGAAGTGACAAAGGAACAAGTCTTCTTTGTTTCTTCGTTACTTTGTTGTTAATTCGCCTTTCGGACCTCGGCTTTCGGATTTGACAGCTCTTCTCTCCCGTCTCAGACTCAGCCCGCCAGTAAAGCTCTTAGCCGCGCCGTCCATATTTTATGAAAACCAAGTCCACGAAATATGCGCTGGAAATAAAGAAACTCCAGGGTCATTATCGCAACGAAGAGAGTTTGAAGAATTCGACAGAGCTGCATAGCCACGAGTCAGCAACTCCTTTCGCCACGATTCACGTCGGAGATACCATGAGTGATGGCCCTTCTCTTAGCTATCTGGGTCGTGTCGAGCATATTCATCATTGGATCGGAGATTTCGGCCCTGACTTTATTCTGCATAAGACGATGGTTTATGTTTATGAGTAAGAACGAAGCCACTTCAGCGGGTGCCGGGCTGCTCGCTCTGTTTTGCATCTGCGGCTCAGCTGCCTGGCTGCACTGAATTTTGTCATTGGGCAAAGGGAAAGGGCATCATGATTTTTCAACCATTGGATGAATTCGCGCTCCGTCATCTATTCTCGTCAGCCTTCGCGAAAAGCGTTCTCGGCCTGTCCTATCTCGGGCCAGTTCTGAATAGCGCCGGAACGATCGAATCAAGTCCAGACTGCATGATTCTCGATGAGAGGCAAAGTCCGTTCAAACTGCTCCGATGCGAGTTTAAATACATCCCGGAAGGGATAGGCGAATTCGCCCATAACGGTCGCTTTGACGTCGCCATCGTCTGGAAGCTTGCACCGGGCTTAACGAAGCAGTCACTTCTTGATGCTCTTTTGCGGCAGAATGGGTGCTCGGAGCTTATCGTTTTGACGGACATGAAGGCATTTTGTGACTTGCCGCCCTATTCCAACGCCGCCTTGTCCAAACTCGATCACAAGGAGTTGGTGAGAGGAATCGCTCTCATGAGAGCCCAGTCGACCGTCTTCGCTATGTGCGTCGCCGCACGCTTGTTTCCAAGCAAGTTCGAGATGGATCGCATGGTGTTGCTGCTTTCGACCCGGTTCGCAGAGGTCAAGCGGATGAGTCCAAGGGGGCGGTCCAACGTAGTTTCCGCCTGCTTGCAAACAAAGCCGCCACTATTGGAACACATGCATGGGCAATTTTACAGATGGACAGGCGAAATCGACCACATCAGCGGAGCTGCCGTATTGCATCAGGTCCTTACAAAGAACTTCCAGGCTGAGTCGCCGACAAATGACGATTTAGCAAGCTTTCGAGTATGAGCCGATTGAGATGTCCTTCCCTGAGTCGTTGCTTCCCCCATTATAGCGGTTTTCCTAAGGATTTTGGCATTTTGTCATCTCCCGAAGAGGTTTTGGGATGTCCCAAAGGCGTTTCGGTGTTTACCGGAGAGCGTTCGGTGTTCACCGGAGGGCTTTTGGGACATCCCGAAGGCTCTTTGGGACGTCCCGAAGGGGCGTTGGGATGTCCCAAGAGGTCGGCGGGATGTCCCGGAGAGGCGCCGGGATGTCCCGAAGGCTCTTTGGGATGTCCCAAAGGGGGCGCGGGATGTCCCGGAAGGGGTTTGGGATGTCCCGAAGAGCGTCCGGTGTCTTCCGAAGAGGCTTCGGTGTTCACCGAAAAGGTTTCGGGACGTCCCGAAAGGCTTTTGGGATGTCCCGAAACGGTTTTGGGACGTCCGGAAGGGGTTTTGGGAGATGATTTTTTTGCTAATTGGGGGTTGACGGCGACGGAGGGTTGGGTAGGCTCGCGGGGTCGGGAGCGGTGACGGTAGCAACACAGTAAGTCGTCGGTTCACAAACATTAACCAGGTGCAGTCATGGCGTTGTATGACAGTGGCGCGACGTACGATTCGGGCGCTCGGTATGATGAGGTGGCTGCGCCGCTTCGTAAAAAATCTATGATCATCAAGCTCGGTTTGGACAAGTTGAGTGCGACGGAAAAGGTGGCCAAGGGCAGAAGCATCCACAGCGCCATGGTGACTAACGCGGCGACGTTTCCCAATGCGTCGCCGACGATGCCGGAGCTGCTGGCGATGGTGAACGCGGCGGATGCGGGGATCGTGGCGGCGGAGGCGGCGATCGCAGCGTCGAAGCAGGCGATCGTGCAGCGGGATCAGTTGCTCGAGACGATGTGCGCGGGGTTGATGCGTGAGACGGGTTATGTGCAGGTGCGGGCGAACGGAGACCCGGCGATTGTGGGGCTGGCGGGCATGGAGGTGCGGGCGGCCAGCACGCCGGTGGGGCCAATGCCCAAGGTGCTGGATCTCAAACTGACGATCAGCGACCACTTCGGCGAGATCGATTGGATGTGCAAGCCGGTCAAGGGCGCGGCGTCCTATATCATTCAGATCAACACGGTCAACCCGGACACGCAGTCGGAGTGGAAGTATGCGGCCAGTTCGAGCAAGTCCAGCGGGACGTTGCGCAACCTCACCGCCGGGCGCATCTGGGTGCGCGTCTGCGCCAAAGGTGCCGACGAGCAGGACGGCGCATGGAGCGACCCGGCCGAGGAGTTGGTGAGGTAGGAGGATTTGGCGCCGCGGCCATACGTGCGGAGAGGACATCGCCGGCAATGGGGTTCGCGGCGCTAACTTTTGGCCCCGTTGCCCTTTCGAAACGCCGCGGGCGACGGTGGTAATGCCCTCATCGCCCTCTTCTAAAAGAAAGCGGCAGAGGACTGCCGCACTCCAAAACCTTCGGAGTTCCGGGGCGCTGCCGTCGGCGCTTGCGTTTTGGAGTGCGGCAGTCCTCTGCCGCTTTGCGGCCGCAGCGAGCCTACGCGTGGGGATTCACAGCTCCAGCTTGTGCGAGGCCGGCTTTTTCTGGCAGGCGGGCGGGGCGTCGACGGTCGTGACGGTGTAGCTGTCCGCGAAGGTCGTGCCGCCGGAGGGGCACACTACCGTGCGCCTCAGGTATTTCTGGATGTCGCTGTAGGTCACTGCTTCGCCTTCGTCTTTGTTCATCTCCAGCGACCAGCAGGCGATGGCGCCGTCAATCTTCTGCAGGTTCTCGATGCAGACGTTGCGCCGGGCGGTCTCGCGGGCTTGCGCAAAGTGCGGGACCGCGACCCCGGCCAGCACTCCAATGATGGCCACGACAATCATGATCTCGACCAGCGTGAACCCGCTCCTGCGGGGATTTGTGTTTTTCATGTTCAGCCTTTCTCTTGAAGCGGCGTGAACAAGGCAGTCGGCGGTTAATATGATTGCAAATAGTGTTCACGTATTGCCGGCTGCCAGCCGCCGGATAGATGAACACCCGGGCGGCGGCTTGGTTGCGGAAGAGTCTCCGCCCAGCCGTAACAATGCAAAAGCAGAACCCGCTAAATACGCTAAAGACGCGAAAGGATTGGGGATTGGACCGCCCCAAGCCCGGCGCAGAACCTCACCAACAGGGGAGCCTTGTGTTTCTATTGCCTCAGTCCTCCCCCCGCTTTAGCGCCATTTCGCGTGTTTCGCGGGCACTCCTCCTGGATAGTTACGGCTTCAGCGGGCAAACTGGAAGGCGTAGAGGTCGGCGTTGCGAAGCAGGAACTTGAGGCGCAGCGGCTTGCCGGCCAGGCGGCTGGCGTCGGCGTTCCCGCGCCAGCTCACGGTGCGGTTGATTTCGTTGGCGGTGTGGATGAGGTCGCATTGCTCCGCGCGGAATCCCTCGAGCGGCTGGCCGGTTTCGTCCAGGACGCCCACCCGGACCAATCCCGTGGCGGAGGTGTCCACGTTGAGCAGGAGCCGCTTGCCGGCGAACACAAGCGGCGGCGTGGTGAATTCCCCGCCGGCGTAGGCTCCGCGCACGGAGGTGAAACCGTCCCGGCGCGAAATGAGCCGGCTGACGCAGGCGACGTTCTGCGTGGCGCCCAGGCCGTGGTCGGTGAGGATGCGCTTGTTCTGCTCGTTGCGGTCCCAGCCGTGCAGCCAGTCGCCGGCGCGATAGTAGAGGAACATCTCGCGGCCGGTGGTATCGGGCACCAGGCCCCAGAACGTGCGGGCGCAGCCCCAGTCGAACTCGCCCTTCATGCCCAGCGGCACGAACGGCTGCCGGTCGTAACGCTCCCACGTGATGCCGTCGCGGCTGGCGGCGAACTGAGTGTCGAGCGGGCCCGCGTTGGCCGGCCCTTGCTTGGTGAACTCCGGCAGCCTGCCGGAATAATGATAGTAGGCCGTCGGGAACATGAAGTAGGCCTTCTCCGCCCACGGATACTTCACCGCCGCGCTAACGTAGAAGTCCACCGCCGGCAGGCCGTCTTCCTTGAGGTCCTGGTCGTCCGGTTGGAAGACCACCGGCATGTCCTGCACGACAGGGAAGCCGCCGAGGCGCTCCGACTCGCCGCGGGAAATGCTGCGGGCGCGCCCTTGCCGCTCCGGGCGGTTGTAGCGGACGTAGGCGACGTACTTCTTCAAGGCATCATCCCAGAAGATCACGTTCTGCGAGTCCATGTGGCTGCGCTTCTCTTCGGGCCGCGCCGTGATGACGGAGGGATGCGTCAGCTTCCAATGCACTCCGTCGCCCGACGACCAGGCGCGGATGCCGGAACCTTCGGGGCCGAAGCGGCAGACCATCCGGAAGCGCTGCTCCGCGGGCGCGTTCGGGTCGAGAAACACCATGCCGCCATCCTGCCCGAGGATGACGCCGTTGGCACCGTGCCCGAAGACGATGTTGTTCTTGCGGCTGCCGCGGTATTCCACGAGGCCCACGTCCGGCTTGTGCCAGCGAATGCCGTCCTGCGAGGTGGCGTAGCAGATACAGCCATTGGTGTGGCCGGTGTCCCACTGGGCTGAATCCATCGCGTGATACCACATGTGATACGTGGCGCCGTCGAACAGCACGCTGCTGTAGGGGCCGATGCCGTCCTTCTCCCAGGCCCCCTCCGGTTTCACAGTCAGCTCCTTGCTCTTGCGCGGCGGGTGGACCAAAAGCTCCACGCCCTTGGCCTCGGCCAGGAAGGTGCGGTCGATGAACACCTGCCGCCTGTCACCGATGTCGATCGGCGCAGCAAAAGCGGGCAGGGCAAACCATGCAGTGAGCAAACCTGCCAAGAGGCATTTATTCATAATAAGTCGGCGTGTTTACGGCGAGGTGGCCCGGTAGAACCTCGGCTTGCCGTCCGTTGCAGACGGGGCGACGACCTCCACCACGCCCTGGGTGTTCACCAGGTGCGTCAAGACGCTCCAGGCAACAAGGTTGCTCGACTGGTAAACCGTAATACCTTTGTTCGGCTCCCCGCTCAGCAACAGCCGCACCTGGCCTTCGGACAGCAGAACCGAAGGCATGAACTGCAGCGGCGGCGGCGCGGCCAGGCACGTCACCGTCACCCCGTCGAAGCACTCGGCCTTGTTCTGCCCCGTGCCACCGGTCTGACCATCCAGCCACAGCGTCATGCTGGTCCCGGTGGCGACCACGGTCCCGCTGAAATTGGTCCAGTAGTTGCCGGTGAAGGTCTGGGGCGGGTTTAGATCAATGGCTGTGGACCAGTTGCTCGAGGCGCTGGGGCTGACTTTAACCGTGCAGGTCGAATAAGCGACGGAGTTGCCGCGCATCCAGCCCGAGATCTGATAGGTGGCCCCAACGACACAGCCGGTAATGTCCTGCCGCACGCCGCCGCCGCCGGTGCCGCTGGTGTTGGCGATTTGCTGGTACTGCACGCCGGCCCCTGACGGCGGCGCGGAGGTCTGGGCCGTCCACACCGTGGCAGGATTAGGCGCGCGCTGGTAGCCCACCCAGTTGGTGCTGACGCCAGACGAGTTGGTGGGGCCTTCGAAGCTGGCATTGAGCAATGTGGGAGAACTGCACGAGCCGCCCAGAACCAAAGCCGCCGGGGCGCTGGTCACGCTCCCGAGGGAGTTTGTTATCACGCACCGGTAACTGGCGGCGTCGCTGCTGTCCACTGTGCTCACAATCAGCGTCGCGTTGGCGCAGCCTGAGTAATGGCCGCCGTTGTTGAGTTTCACCGTATTCTTCTGCCATTGGTAGTTCAGCGGACCCGTCCCCGACACTACGACCGTGAACGCAGCGGACCCGCCCGGGGCGGCGAACTGGCTGGACGGCTGCTGCACGATGCTGGGCGGCGTGTTGGCGCATAGCTCGGGAGCCATCGCGCAGATGCCGGGCCGCACCTGCTGATCGTATCGCGCCTGGATTGCTCCGCGCAGCCCCGCGTTCTTAGTCAGCACAACCATCCGCGTCAGGTCCAGCGTCCCCAGGTTCACCTGCAACTGATTGCCGTTAAGCACGGTGCTGACGTCGCTCAAACCACCCGCAGTAATCTGAAACGCGTATAACGACGTTTGCATCCACGATGGCAGAGTGGCCGTCAGCGTCGCGTTGGCCACTGGCGTATAATGACAACCACTCTCATCGTTGTAGTAGTTGTCGTTCACAGCGATCAGGATGAGCGTGTCAGTGCCTGAAGCCAGCGCCCGCGCCCATACATTGGGCCCCGGCGTGATCGGCATGTCCACCGGATGCCCGGTCACCAGGAGCGGCGCCGCCGTCTTGATCTCATTGCCCAGCAGCCCCAGCTCCTTCCAAAGCGCGCGCGCCGTCGGCTTGTTCTGATCGGCCAGGCCGTTGGATGGATAGCCCTTTGGGAACCACCAGTAGCCCATTCCTTTCGCCCCGGCGGCGAGGGCATAATAGACCTCGATCCGTTTGCTTGCAGGCGTCGGGAACGGCCAAACCTGCCCCACGTACGCGGCGTCACACTTGTTGTCATCCATGCATTTCCACTCGCAGGAAAACAGCAGGATGTTGGCTGGATTCGGCTCCGCAGCCGTCACAGTGGCTTTGCTGACGGCGTAGATGTAGGTGGCCTTGAGGTAGAGCGGGATGCGCTGCTGGTCGCGCCAATAGACATCCGACAACCGCCGTTGGTAGTAGGGATCGACCTGCGTAACGTCCATCGCTTGTCCCCAGGCGTAGTAGTTCTCAGGGCGAAACGTGCCGTTGAGGTTGACGCTTGTCGGCGTCATCGGCCGCATGGCCCGAAGCGCCTCCCCGTTGGCAATCTCGCGCATCACCAGGATGCCCATCGGGCTCTTGCCGCAAGGAAGCTTCAAACCCGTGCCGCAAAAGGTGTTTTCCATATTGGCCTCTTCGGCGTCAGGCTCGTCGTTGGTGAAGAACATGTCAGGGTCCAGCGGATTGAACTTCGTTTTGTCACCCGTGGTGTAGCCGTAGCCGCGAGCGAGGCAATCGGCCCGGCCGGCAGTCGTCCACATGTACCCGCCGACCTCGCCGACGTTCACCTGAACGTTGTTAAAGCCGTGGTCGCTCGCCTCAGCGACCCAATCCGCCACCGTATAGCTGCTGCTCAACTCGAAGTTGCCGTAACTGGCGTATATAAACTTGTTGGTCCAGGCCCGTTGTGCCGCCGAAGCAATTTTGCCATCGGTATATGTCCCCTGGAACACGTGGTAGGACATCGGGGTAAGTGGCGTAGACAGTTGCACCACCGATGCCCCAAAATCAACCGCAGGGTCGCCCACCGTCGTCGTATTGGCGGTCACATCCACACCGTCAATCCTAACGACCGCAGGGGCCGCCCCGCCGATGCGCCGCCAGTGCAGATATACTTTGGTGAGGTCGGGGGAATAGCCAATGCTCGCCAACTGAGGCGCGCCGGCATCAACCGTGATGTTGGTGGTCACCGTGCCGCCCGACGTGACCACGCCCACCGCGACCGGTTGGGTCACCGGCACCGACCGCAGCCGCACCACCGCCTGGGCGACTCCTCCGGCGGGTATCGTGGCCGGGTCTCCCTTAAACCAGACTGGCTCCCCCGCATTGAGGATCGCCGTTGGTGGATTATCCCACTTGAAATAGATGCTCCTGGCATCATGCACGCCGGAGTTCAGCACAAGCGAATCCTCGAGGCTGTAACCCGCCACGGTCACGTCATTGATGCTGACCGCCGAGCCACCGGTATTCTTAAGATAAACGTGCACGTAGCACCCCAATGAGCGGGGAGGGCAATCCGTCGGATACGTCTTGTCGTTCCAGATGCAGTTAAACTCCGAATACGGCTGGTCCTGCTGGTACTGCACGCCAAGGACCGTTACCCCGGCGTTTGCTGTGGTGCAGGCGACAGCGCTGAGGATGGCAAAACTGAAACGCTTAAATGCTGTTATCATTGTTTGTGTTATAGAGTGGGTCATAGGTTTTTGCGTCGCGTGGTGCGTGTCCGGCGCACTTTCACACGCAACACGCTGTTCAAGTTCGTTTCTGTGTTAATCCGTGTAATCCGTGTCTGCCTCTACTCAACCCGAATGCGATAGAAACACTGCTGCCCGGGAGGATTTGGATCGGACAACCTTGTTGTCGCGCCGGAGCCGGGTGACTGCGCAACCTCCGTCCACGCTGGCGAAGGGGCCAGGTCGGTCGCGCGATCCAGGTAGTACATGATCGCCGGGTTGGCCAGCGTCAGGAACTCGCAGGCGAAGCCATCCGGCGAAAGCCCAAAAGCGTTCACGACCGGCGGGAAACCGATGAGCGCCACCGGCGGCGACACCGTCATCAGGAACGCGCGGGCATTGGCGGCCCCGTCCACCCCCGCCCCTACTATAACCAGCTTGCCCTCGCTGTCGGTGCCGATGCTATAGGCGCGCGACAGGCGGGTGAATCCGCCCAGCATGCCGTTGGCTGCGGCCACTTCCGTCAGGTCAACCACGCTCC
>JADHED010002091.1_pt1 | contig 14822 bp, 12 predicted proteins | sample 8952041 | NCBI WGS metagenome assembly JADHED01 (sample SAMN16124423, study PRJNA663239) | bioreactor sludge metagenome | isolation source: sludge (control) | place: India:Bengaluru | collected 2018-09-08
CTGGTATGCGTTACCAAACCGAGGTCCGTTCGAATCCTGGAACAATTGGCTCCCCGAGTGGGGCGGAGAAGAGGAAAGATACTGAGGATTCTGAGGATTTTGAGGTTTGGCCGCACACGAGCAGGTTGCGGGCACCTCTCAAGGAATGTGCTAAATCGACCGTCGTTTCCGCCGCTGCTCCCAACAACCAGGCACACGAGGGGTCCAGGCTGTTTCCGGGGCCCGAAGGAGCGCACTTACCAACGTTTGACTAGCCGTTCCACATCATTTTATATGAACTATCTTACTTTCTCCGCGAAAATACCTTCCTCGGAAACCCAACTTCGCGACGACAAGGTATACCCCACTTGGTACATTCCGGCCGCGACTATCGCTCCCATCCCAGAGAGAATAATACACCCCCGCTTGCCTTTCTCCAATTTTCATTTCTCTTACGCGGGCACCTCTAACGTCGTATATTTCAATTCCTACGTCTCCGCCGGCAGTCAGTTCGTATTGGATACGCGTACCACCATCTGTTGCACCCAGTATCCGTATCTTGGGTTCCCGCACAGTAATCTCGTCGTCTACCGCAACCACTTCCGTATAATCCGGTATCTGCACATAGGAACCCAACGTCGTTACGTAAAGTGCCGCTTCGGTGTCTTCCGGGTGGGCGCTGATCAAACTCATAGCTGCGTTATAAGCGATGTCCGCTATGGTCGTCTGGCCTGGTATTGCGTTCATCCGCGCTTCCACCAAATACTCTCCTAATAATTCTTGTTGATCGTAGGTGACTGCTCCCGAAAGACCGACCATGCCTGCAAGTTTCACCGCCGCGCTACTTGTCCCATCAAACATCAATTCCGCTCCAATTCTATACGGTCGCATAACATCGCCATTCTCCGCGTACCAACTTGCCGTCTGGCAAACCGGCATCCATGCCGTTATAATTTGCGGTTGTGACAATGTATTATAGTCAGCTGTGCTAGGTCGGTAAAATATAGAACACCAGTTTTCAGGCGACGCACTGAATCCCGCGCCAAACAGTTCGACAACATGTCCGGGGTCGCCGAAAACGCCGGCTGCCGCTTGAAATCTCAAGTGTTGGTCATTCGGCAAATCCGAACGCCGTAAGATAGGAAATATATGAAACCCTTCGTTACGGTAAGCTTCTCCGGCGCGCATACACAGGTAAAAAGGATTTTGCGCAGCCGTACCGTCGTGTTGGATATCTCCGACAAAGAAAACAACTCCGTGCCACGGCCCAACAAGGCTAGCGTTACTATAATCTTCCGCGTTGTCGACTGCCTTTTGCACCTGTACTGCACTGGTTGCAGGTATTCTTGTTACCGGTCCATTGGGTAACCCATCCCCGTTTATATCCGTAATTAGTAGATCCGATTCACTCGGCCCGCTCGGATAACACGTAGGACATTCCTCACATTCCTCTCCATAACACAACGCACCGCATACTATCAGAAGTGGCCCCGGATTGACAGGCCACCTGTTGCCCCCCTCGTTTAGGTTAATATTCGCATTATCGTTAACTCTGGCGGCATAGCTCGCGGTTACCTGTTCGATCGTCATATTATCGCCAGTAACCTGCCACGCGTATCGCCCATTAAAACTCACTTGCAAGTATGGAGGAAACGTCATACTACCATTCTGGCCAACGACCAAAACGTCACAACCAACTTCCCGATCACCGTTCATTGGCTGTGGTGGCGTTACAATAATATTCACCGCCTCTGCCACTACGGCTCCTGCATCAAAGCAAACTATCACTGCCAACGCAATAATATAGCGCCTACATTTCGCCATTACCTGCACTCCGTGTTCATGAATTCCGACGGTTCTCATTGCCCCGACTCAGTAGTTATTGGGGCGCACCCATTTTCTCCGGGAATTAAACGCCCCGCCTGATAATAGTCCGCATCGTCATTTACAGAATCAATGTAGCATTCCATATTTGTGTGTTCAACGGCACCGCATCTCTCGTTGTCGCGCATTATACCGTCAACGGCCCATTCAGGTTTGTAGAACAAAGCCTCTTCTGCCGGCGTGCAGGGCTTACGAGTACAGTACAAGCGTTCAAAGACGTCCGTTAGGCAAATGAGTTGACGAAACATCAGTGCATCATCCTCGACCATCCAGCCAACATATCCCCGATGATCTCCAGCGCTGACTAGTCCAGGTAACCATAGATCTTTTTGATTTAAACTACGGCAGTAATTCGCGAAGACGTAGCATGCGTCTGAATACTCAAAACCACCCGTAATTTGATCGATAACACGCACTTCTATCGAATTCGTGCTAATTCCAAGTCCCCAGTACTCTATGGGAGCTGGCCCAAAATGAAATACAAATAACTCTGATTCTCCCCACCCCTCGTCTATTAGATCCTCTCTTTGCAAATCCATTACGGCTTCATCGTTATTAAACTCGGGCACATAATAAAAAATATTTGATTCCCATGCACCGTGTCCACATAAGGTCAACATTGCGTTATCTGTTCCAATATATTCGCATAATTCAGACACGAAGATGTCTATTCGCCAATCCAGAGTATTGTATGTCATATAATCGCGGTTTGTAATACCCCAGTTTGCGGCCGCAGTTCTGTTACAATTCATCAACCTCTCCCAAGTGTATTCATAGCTATCAAAACCGTGGAAATTCAGAGAATAGATACCCATAGCATTCTGAGCGCTCGCGCTGGTACATAAACCCAGCAGAACCGCGAACAGAGTAGCATCACGGAACCTCATCACGCCCCCTTAATAGTCTAGGAACTTAGAAACTGCGTTCCGGGGTAATGGCCCGCCTTCTGGCACTCCGGATTCCTGAGAGGATTGTATTTGCTTGCGTATCTTATCCGTCGCTTCAAAGCCATCCGCGAGGACATAGCCGCCGTCGGAGACCACTATCATGCACGGTACGTTCGGATCTGTCTCAAGTAAAGTTAGGAATCCTTGAATTTGTTTGTCTGCGTGCCACAGCCCAATAGGACCTTCATTTGGTCTGTAGATATACGCTATAGGGAAACGACCACCTGCACGTCGGTACTTTAAATGACCGTCGCTGATACGAATGCCATATTCCAAATCTATGAGCCGGCCATAATCCCCAACCTCCAGAAATCGCGCGAGGTCGCTAATGATTGTGCTATCGGCGGCAGCTCCCGACTCAAGATCCGCGGCAGTTCTGGCTAAAACTTCACCAAATACCGACATCTTTTCTTTATATACACGATAAGCCTCGGTCCAAGACATATTTTTTGTTTCGACAAGGTAGCGGACGAAGTCGTTGTTCTCCGCCGCAACGACTATTTCGTGCTCGGGCGGAATATAACCAGGTCCTGCATAAAACAATGCTCCATTAACAAATACTGCATCGCGCTCTTGATCCCACGTGAACTCTAAATACGAATAAGGCTTGCCCAGTACATAGAGTTCGACGTATACAGGAACATCTACACGCAGAGGGAGGTCCTGTGTGCTGGTAATTGGCAATTGACTACGCGCGGAGCTAGCGAAAACCAACATGAACAAAATACAGAAAATTCGAGCTCGAATTGCGCTCATCTCTGCCCCTACCTCTAGCGGAATAGGCTCTTGACTGCTGACCATGACAAACCGGCTGTACGAACTACCCCTCCCCCGCCGAACGGGTTTGCTTCAGGACAATCTATGGACCCAATCGTTAGCGAAGGACTACCCCAGCCACCGTAAAGCGGAGTCAGCGCCTCGACTTCGGCCGTCCCATAACACACGTAACCTGGACTGGGGCTATTTGGAAGACTTGTCGGATCTGCTGGTATTAGTGAAACGCTTCCGGGTCCCACAGCATACAGATATAGCGAGGCCAAAACAGTACTTTCGTCGCATATTAAAGGTTGTCCAAGGCCGACAATTAAATTGGGAAAAACACCAACGTTAATATAGTTTCCAGGTATGCTGTTTAATACTATGGCGATATTCTCTGATGCCAATAGACCAAGTTCCCATCCTCCGACGCCAGAACTGCAATTTACGAAATGGGCAACGACGTAAAAAGCGCGGAAAGCGGGAAAATTGGACACATCAGGGAGGCAATTTGTCCCCCATTCGACATCATAATAGAGCCCCACCGTGTTAGGATATACAGTTTCTTGCGCGACCGAAAATTCTACGTATAACACACTACACACAAACAACAGAGAGAATGGTAGCCAGTTTTGTCTATTTAGACGATGCATTTTGCCCCCTTTAGTTCCCGAAGCAACGATACAGCACTGCCAACTGGATCGTGCAGTGTTTGTAGGTTACTCTGGTTCCCGTTCTTAAGGATATAGGCCCGGAGACCCCCGTCAAGTGGAAATTGAACACGGCTCCCATGTAACGCCCATCTGATCCGCCGAACTGACGAGAAATCACGTGACTCGTCACCCGTTTCCCATAACAGACCGTACCGTGATTGTACATCCTCAGGTAGCCTAGTTCTATCCTGATCGTGTCTCGGGTGGCATAGAAGAACCGTGGTCGGCCTGAGCGCGGGTCCACCGACATTTGGCCCCCCTCACTCCCTACAGTGCGTCGCAGGAAACGCCGGGGAGGGTAGCTGAGGCGGACTTGAACACGCGCCGATCGTGGAGCGATGGAGTCCGAAAAAAAGAAGACGTCCCGCCGCGATTCTCCGCTTTAAGATCCTGACGTCTGGCAGCGCCCCGGTCGCCGTCCATTGCGCAGAGAACTCGCCGTCATCGACCTGAGTAAGCTGCGAGACTGCGGGTTTGGAAGTAGAGCCCCAACCAGCCGACGAGATCCGCGGCGCACCTCTCTAGCCCCGCGTACCTCTATTCGCGCTATCGGCTTCGGAACGAATTTCTTTTCGGATAGGATTGACCGTCGTTCTCCGGATCCCTAACGTGACCGCGGGGACCCCACTCGCCGAGATATCGAACTCGAGGGACTGTCGTCCGGGGTGCCGCTTTGCACGGCGGGTGGTTCGTCATGCGTGTCTTTACGATCTCAACCATGGTCTTCACGTGTCTGGCGGCTACACCGGGACTGTCGGCGGCGCCGGACAATCTCTCCGCACCGGTGGAGAAGGCCTACGTCGTCGATGGCTCGGTGGTCCACAATGTGGGCCGCCTACTCCTAAACGTCACCAACTGGGGACTGCTCGGATCCCGGTATTCTGTTCCGTCATCGTACTCGGACGCACCGTCCGGCCGGTGGCCTGGCGAGGACGACGTCAACCATCTGTGGTGCGCCGGCCTCTGGATCGGCGCGGTCACCGACGGCGTGCCGTACGTTACGACCGGCCAGTACCAGACGGAGTTGCGCGCCACCGAGGCGCCGGCGGACACCATCTACCGCCTCGCCTGGAACGCGCCGTCGGCGTCGCGCTATCCGCTGCCGGGCCCAGATGACGACGGCGACGGCGTCGAGGACGAGGATCCGTTCAACGGCCGCGACGACGACGGCGACACCGCGATCGACGAGGACGCGGCCGGCGCGGGCAGCCAGCATTTCCGCTGCGAGCTCGACGATCTGCACGCCGGCGACGACTATCCCGACCACGTGCCGCTCGGACTGGCGGTCGTGCAGCAGTCCTACCAGTGGAGCCATGACTCGGTCGCGGATATCGTGGGCTTCGATTTTACCATCCGCAACGTCGGCGGCCAGTTCATAGAGGACGTCTACGTCGGCATGTTCAGCGACTTCGACATCGATGACCCGCAGGGCGGCGCCAACGAGGCGCTGGATGATCGTTTCGGCAGCTTCAGCGGCCTGGCGTCGGACGAACTGGGGCAGGAGGTGCCGGTGGCGATCGGCTACATGTACGAAGGCGCCGGAGCCACGGTGTCTGGGTACCTGGGCTGGGTGGTCCTGGACCATCCCGTCGATCCGCAGGGCCAGGAGGCTCCCGTCGAGGTTGGGATGCACACTTGCCAACGATTCGAGGGAACCGCGTCGTACGCTAATGGTGGCGATCCAACCAACGACATCGAGCGGTACGACGCACTGAACTACTGGACCAGCGACGGCGACGTGCCGGAGAACTCGGACTATCGTTTCCTGGTGAGCACTGGCCCCTTCGCGAACCTCGCGCCGGGCGAGGAGATGACGGTCTCCTTCGCCCTCGTCGCCGGCGCCGACCTCGACGCGATGATCGAGAACGCGGCCGACGCCGTAACCCTGTTCCGGGGACAGGCCTTTGATCGCGACGGCGACCCGACAAACGGCCAGGAGTTCGTGGTGCGGTGGCTGGGGCCGGACGATGCCGTGAGCAACGAGGATCTCCCGGGCGACGACGAGGTGCCGCCGCCGCCGTCGTCCCTGGCTCTCGCCGCAGCGCCGAATCCCTTCAATCCCGCACTGGAGGTGCGAGCGGATATGCCGCGCGGTGGCGCGGCGCGGGTCACGGTCGTCGACCTGCGCGGCCGCGAGGTGCGCGTGCTTCACGACGGCGCCCTTCCGTCCGGCGAATCGCGCTGGGTGTGGGACGGCCTCGACGCAGACGGTCATGCCGCGTCCAGCGGGGTCTACCTGGTCAATCTGGAGACGCCAGAGCGGGTGGTGCGCCGGACGGTGACGCTGGTCAGATGACCGCAGGAACGACAATGGCTGCCTCGCCGCGCAGCGGGGCAGCCAACCTATCCCGATAGCCGGACGCTGTACCTCGCGAGGTGGGTAATCGCCAGGGCCTGTGGTCCAGCGCCCCCCGTCTCTGTTCGCCGGTTCCGCACCTCGCCCGCTGCGCGACACCCCGCGGCGTCTCGACTGCCCGCCACTAATCGGAACCGTTCGCGCAATAGGACCCTCGTTACTTTCGGTGTGGAGCCGGCTCTTAAGCGAGTCACGAAACTGCCGACTGATTCCGATGCACGCGTGGGGGTCGTGCCGAGGGCCAGGAGCTTGTTCTAGTTCCGCCACGCAGTGACGCCCGCTGAACAGGTCAGTCAGCCATACCGCGCTTACGTTACGTGGCTGCCGACCCAGAACGTCTTCGGAGGTTGCTCGTGAACTCATCGATTCAGTTCCGCGAATTCGAACCTGAGGATGCGGTGTACTGTCAGTTCATCCGGCGCGCGACGTTCTTTCGCGAGTTCCTGGATGGTTCGCCGGGACTCGAACTCTGGGAGTCCGTTGACGAAGTTCCCCCGGCAGAATTCGGGCAACTCCTGAGAACTCTCCGGGTCTTTGTCGCCGTGCGCGACGACTATGTGTGTGGGTTCTGCGCGCTTCGCATGCACGATGCGGGAATCGCCGAAGTGGCACTTCTGTATATAAAGTCCGACATGCGCGACCTTGCACTCGACTCGGCATTGCTTCGGTACAGCGAAATGGCGCTCGCTGCTGAGCTTCCCCAGGTCGAAGTATTCACCGCGACCGTCGCGAAGCAGAGCGAGGCATCGTGGCGTGCCGAGGGGTACGATGTTTGTAGTGCCATGGCGACGGGGATCTTGCGCGGGGGATTGCCGACCTTCCGCGTGAGAAAGTACTCCCGTAGTCGGATTGAGTTGTCGACCATCCCAGATGGCACCGTCGTTTGCGGGTAGTTTCAGCAAGGTGGCGCCCGGCTGGGCAGGGGAATCGGGAGAAGTCCCGACCGGGCGCCACACATCATCGAGGGCTCGAATGTCGTTCCGCCGGCAGCGTTTCGCACCTCCCTCGTGCGTTCCGTCGAACGACAAACGGGGCGCTTTAATCCAGCGCCCCGCCCTCGCCCAACCCTGATCGACCTTCAAAACCTACTGTTCTTCATTCATCCTTCGACCTCACGGACAGGCGATGCACGGCGTCTCGTACTGACAGATGTCCGTGCAACTGCACCCGGCTGGCGGGTTGAGCGTGATTCGGTACTTCCGCTCCATGCAAAACGAGGGAGAAACGTCGAGGTAGCTACCCCCCGTGACGTTGGTGGCGATGGTCACCCATCTGCCGCTCGGGCAGCAAGCGCGCTCGATCGTGAATGTCGGAGTCCCGCAGTTGCAGAAGTAGCCCCAGACCACTTCGATGCCTACGCCCTCGCAAGTGACGGATGGTTCGATCGGACGCAGTTCGCATTCGACGGCGTAGGCTGGAGTGATGTACGCCGCGGCGGCGAGGATAGCCACCACGGTCCACGACGTAGTAGATCGTTTCATGGTATTCCCCCAGATTCTAAGTGTTCGTGCGGCCTGTACGCGGATTGCCCGCGCTACGGACCTGGCCGCGACTGAAGCGCGGCACGCCAACAAACGACGGAGGACTTGATAGGTAGACGGTCGGCAGGTTGGGTCGCATTACGAGTATACCGAGAGTTCTTCGCACGAATGAAAGCAGCAACAAGGGGAATCGGCGGCGCGATCGCTCCACAATGCGACGGGCCGTATGACCAAACGCAAATTGGTAGGAGTTCCAGTCCCAACGTCGCATCGACACTCCCCGTTCCCCAAGGTGTCGGCAGGTTTACGCGCGGGCGATTTAGTGCTCCCCGTACTACAATCGCCCACGCGTCTACCTGCGATTTGGATTTGAGAGGATACATCTGATTACGTCAAGTGATATTGCTGTGAGTTTGGGGGGGGGTGGGACCTTCCGGGAGATATCCTCACGCCTGCAACCCGTTCCGGTAGGTACCACCGAGGTAGTCGACGGCGTGCGTTGGCAACAGCAGTAGACGTCCGGAGCGCCGTTCTAGGACCGGCGGCAAAGCTGTTCCTCTGTCGGGATCGTCATGGCGTGCGTACCGTAGGCGCTTCTGCCTTCGGCCCCCATTTCGCCACGAATCCCTCGGCCGGTTCAATTCCGGCCGCCTTTATAAACCGCCCGTGCGGGGCCAGGAAGGACACCTTCGTATGTCCCCCTGGCTGCTTGACGCGCGCTCGGCTAACGTGGTTGTAGGAGTGGAAGAGCGCGTCAATTCAGCCTGACGCCGCGCCTCGCCTCACTCGATACCTTCCACTGAGCATCATCCCTTGCTGCCCTCTCTGTTTCTCGAGCTCCGCCGGGCTCCCGGCGCGGCTTGTTGTGCGCCCTTATCGGCGGGCTCCTGGCTTTCGAGTATAGGAGGTCTTGCCATGTCGAACAGGCTTGTTGCTCTTGTCTCTGCGATCCTATGGGTGGCATCGGCCAGTCCCGCACTGGCGGACTGGATCACCGTCGTCGACGATGCCATTGCGGGATGGAATCAAGAATATGGGACCAACGTCCAAGTGCTGGATTGGATAGATGACGGGATTCTCTTTACGGAGGGCGAGCGCCAGGCGGCGGTGAGCGCCATGACCGAACCGCTAGAAACCTGGATGCCGAGCGGCGATGCGGACGTGCCTTCAGGCATGACTGCGCTGCGCATCGCCGACGACCCCGGCATCTCCCCCGTCGACATAGCCGCGTGGTCCGCAATGGTCGACGATCTCGTCGAAGTCGGTCATCGCCGTCTCACCATCAACTGGACCAAGGCCGGGTTCGGCAACTTCACCACGATCTGCATCGTGAACGACGTGGCCATCGTCTACGACAGTATGTTCTCCAATGCAGGCGGTGGCGGTATACCATCGCCTCTGAATAGGCGCTGCCTGGACTACCGCATGTGGTGGATATGGGAGCGGTTCGCCTCCAGCAATCCGGCCGATTGGACGCGCGGACAGATTACGGCGGACAACAATCCCACCTGCCAGAACGGCCAGGTGATTGCCTGCGACAAGTCCTGCGACGCCAGCATGACTGCGGGTGAAGCTCGGATCGAATGCCGCAGCCAGCAAGTCCCGGGCACGCAATGCTGCCAGCTCGAGTACAATTGGGGCTGGGCGACCGGATTCAAGAAGATCGCCCTCGGCGCTGACGGCTTTACGCTGGAAATTGAAGGCATCATCGGCAGCTCTGGCGCCGGCAATGGGTCATGCACGGAGTGCTGCGATCCTGTACCGGCCGAAAGGAAGACCTGGGGGACGATCAAGAGCCTGCACCGCTAACGTGCCGATGATGAGTCGGGGGGCCGCCCGTCCACGGAAGGGCGGTCCCGATTTCCGATGGCATACGGCCCGCGAGGGTGGCGATCCGTTCGCCTTCACCGCGCTCTTCCGCGGCCGCGCGTTGCAGTGGACCTTCGCCAGGTCGTCGAACGCGTCGGCGCGGCCGTCGCGGTCGACCGCCCCGGCTCAAGACCTGTGGTGTCGAAAATGAGTCGTCGCGAGACTCGGGGGGCACGGGGTCGTAGGGCTAGCCGGCGAGGTTCGCAAACGGAAGGCGCCCATGGGTGTGCCGAAATCCGGCGAGCAGGGCCTGTTCGAACTGTCGAGGATCCGCGTTGATTGACGGCCGCCAACAGACGATCAGCTCTTCGGCGTCCTCGAGTTGCCAGATGTACCGTCCGCCCCAGTGGCCAATGCGCTTGCCGGCACCGAAGGCGAGATACTGGTGAAGGCGTCGGCGAAGGGGAACGCCGCCATCTATCCGACCAGCTTTGCCAATGAAGACGATCGTCGAACCGGGGACCCATGCGGCGTGAAGTACGGCGACATCCACCGTAGGATCTCGGTCCCTGAAGAACCCGCCGGTACTCTTGATGAGGAAGGTAGGGGGTTGGTCCGCTTCGCGAAGAACGGCGTAGACGCCCGGGACACTCGGCACGCGAGCCAATGCGGTCGCACGAAGCTCGGCGACGGCGGTGAAGCCGTCGAAGCCGGCCTGCGTGAGAAACTCGCGATCGTTCATAACCCGTACAGTACAGGACAACTCGGGTCTCGTTGTCAAGGTCGGCGAGTCGGCCGTACCCGGTCCAGACGGGATTTCGTTTCTTGAATCCGCGTTGGCACCTTCATCTGCGCGGACGACCCAGCGGCCGCCGATTTCGCGGGCTAGGCACAAGTAACCAGTTCGTTGCTGCGATCTCCTCCCAAGCAAAGCCGAGGACGAACATGCGGTCGACGTTCTTGAGGCGCGCGGGCTCGTCCCACCGGATATGTGCAACTTGCCACAGCGCACCTACACGCACCTAATGATCACCGGTCGCTATGATTAATGAACCGGCATCTTGATCACGACATCGATACCACTTTGCTCCAGGTCGTCGGCAACTTCCCGGAGGCGTCTCTCTAATCTCTTCCTCGGATCTGAAGGGCGCGAGAAGACGATTCTGTCGTGTGTCGACAACAAACCATTTGTGATCGAAAATTTACATACGTCGTCTACGGTCTCAGGTTCTACAATTGCCGTACCCTCAATAGAGAACACCCCCGCGAATATTCGATCTTCGAAACTCAGCCCTAATGCAAATACTACCGCGGCTTGATGAGGACCACCACTCAGCGATCCAACCAAAGTACCGGTAAATCCTACTGGGTCCTCCGGTCCTTCGATCAGCTTCAGTAACCTATGTATGTGATCGGCAGCTCGAAATAGTTCAGGGAGTCTCACTTCATCGTCATCCGGCAGTCCGAAGTAATTTGCCAGGCTGCAGAATTCATCGATAACTTCGACTTCTGGAAGCGCGTCTTCTACAATTCGCAGGTCAAGCGACTCTGATGGCTTTAGTAGCATCGTGCCGCTTGACGTGATCACTTCAATCTCTATTCCTCGAATTTTGTGCTCATTTATTATGCGGTATAGGGTTGCAGCGCGCCGCGCCCTCGAAGTCGTGGTTGAAACATCTTCTTTGGGGAGCGAAAACGAAACTTGCATTTGTTGGCAACCCGGATCGAGAACCAACGAGAGATCGCCTGCCACGATCCGCAGAAGGTGGTACGGCGCAGGCAGAAATGGGAATACCGCTAGTGCGGGGTACACTTGACATCGATCGTGGAAGACGCGACTGCCGTCGCGGTTCTTGACACGTATCTGGCCTTCTATCGGCGTTGCGTGAGCAGTCATCGACGAGTTCGAGTTGGTCCTTATCGGCACCGGAACGAGGATACCGTAGCGTTCTTCTGTTATCTTCATTCGACTCACGTCTAGAGTCGGCGTTATGCCGATCGCGTGTTCAGCCATTCGCCGGCAGAGCTCAGCATCCGACTTGCCGGTAAACGAAACTTCTACGTGGTGAGTGCGTGATTCGGAGCCTGCCCTCTCTATCAGATTCTGTTTGCTTTTAACGTAGTTAAAAGGGTCCTTTCCAACATCTTTACCAAGCGCGCGTAACATTATTTCGCTACAAGGCCGACTCAATTTGTGGCGATCGTCCCATGTGAGATAAAGAACGGGTCTTTTCCCGCGGGCTCGTACTCCGGATTCGAACTCATGGATGCGTTTCAAGACTCGTACAATCCAGTCGTCCCATACGTGCACTGTGTATAAATTCGTGGGTTCTTCGCTACCTTCGTACTCTAACACAAGGAAGAAACACGGCATCGCCTGTCGCACCATACGTTCCCAGTTATCGAATGCGACGGAACACCGTTTCGAGCTGTGGTCCGTTGCTTTGACTTGAACGAGTACATTAGTCGGCGGGTTACTTGGCAGCTCCAGCATAAGGTCCCATCCGCATCGATCCACGTCGGTCTTCGTAACCGCGATTCCTTGTTCAGCGGACCATAGTGCGACCTGGCGTTCCGCCATTTCCCCAAGGCGGACACTTCTCTTCGGCGATTGAGCCATTCCGGACCTTCCCCCGATGCGACCGCAACAACCTGCCGCTTGACCCTACGAGACATCTGTTGATTCTCACTCCAGCGGACCTCATTGTCAATTTGCAGCCGATGCCGCGGAGCGTTAGGTTCAAGTCGCCGTCCTCGGGGAGTCACTCGATACCGATTCCCCGTCGTTGCCTCGGCCAATGATGGGTCAGCCACCCGTTGCTGCCGCACTCCGAAAACCCGAGTTCGCGATGCAAGCGAGCAGCCTCGCTTTCCCCGCCGAACATCGGCAAGCACATGCACGCCGGCGGGTTCTGGCGCGCGATGTCCGCAGCGATGCAGTCGAAAGCATGAGCATGTCGGTAGTGCTCCAGGGGTCCTGATTCAACCCACCGGTACCGGATCACCCCGTCCGCCGCATCGCGAATCCGCGTCGGCGCCTTCATCTGGGCGTAGAAGTCGCCGCCGTCGAGGTCTCGCGCCGCGGGCGGAATCCACCAGGTGCCGCCGCGGATCTCTTCGTACGCCGCGTTGAGCGCGAACGTCCGGTCAACCGTGACCCGGTTCTCGTCCTTGTTCCACGCCGGCTGGCTGATCCCGTCGCTGAGGTAGATGAGCTGCCCGACCTCGTGGTCCTGGTAGCCGCGCAGCCACTCCTGGACCAGGTGGGGCTCCGGCTGCGGGGAGATCAGGCAATGGCGGACGTTCCAAGTCTTGATCAGCCGGTCGAGATCCGTCCAATCCTTCACCCGGCCGATGAACATCGCTCGGCGCGGCGCCTGGAACTTGCCGTCCTCGAACTCCGGGACGAGCGACACCACCACGTAGAAACCCGAGGTCGCCATCGAGACACCCATCGAGCAGTACCCGTCCTCGGGCAGTTCCTGCGCGTACTCGTGGATGCAACCGTCCAGTAGCCGGTTGGTGACCTTCAGGCGCTCGCGGTCGGTCCCGGACAACAGCTGCCCGAGCGCCGTCTCGAACTCGTCCACGAACGGAAAGTGGAGCATGGCGCACATCAGGGCGTCGGGGCCGTGGTCGTCCTCCTTCACGACCCGGCCGCCTTCATTGCGCCGGTACCTGAGCAGCTGGCGCACTACGGTCTTCAGGTGCCCCTCGTCGGCGATCCGGATCTTGCCGTGGTTGAAGTACCGGGCCAGGTTCTCGATGCCGCCTTCTTTCATCTTGTTGAATGCGACCGACACGACCTCGAAGCCGGCGTTGCGGCAATCCAGGTTGGCGTAGAAGTTCTCGGCGTCGCCGTAGATGATGAACTCCCCCACGCGCGCGCGCAGTTCCACCAGGTAGGCGATCATCTCGGCGACCGACTTGGAGTCGAAGATCCGTCCCTCGCGCACCGTGACGTGGTCAACGGCCCGCTCGGCGAGCACGGCGACGGCGAAGCGGCCCCAGTCGATGCCCACTGCTCGGCGGACCGCCCGGTCGGGGGCCAGGATCTCGGCCAGCGGCGTTACCGCCTCCTGGACCTTATCCGCGTCGTAGATCATCCCGGAGGAGGTCGGGCGCTTGCATTCGTGCTCCACGGCCCACACGTCCGTGCCGCGGTTGAGCATCTTGGCCTTCAGGACGTTGTCGCGCGAGAGGTGGCCGCTGGAGGTGCGGGCCCGGCCGTCGCACCCTTCGAAGTGCTCCCCGACTTGCCGGCCTTCCTCGTCCCGGTCGGCGACTACCTCGGTCAGAGGGCATTCCCGGCGGCAGTAGCTGATCGCTTGCGGGTCCTCCGCCGTCGCTTCCTCGAGGCCGACCCGGCAGGGGACCATGCAGTCGTAGACGTTCCAGCGGTAGCGGGCGAAACCCCGCTCTTCGGCCTGGTCCCAGTTCTCCTGGAAGAACCCGAACGGCACGTGGAAGGTCGACAGCAGGACGATCGTGAAGTTAGGCTCCGAGAGTGCGCCCTGGACGGCCGCGTGCAGGATCTTGCCGACGCGCACATCCTCCTGACAACTCTCGTCCGCCACGAACCCAGCGACGTGCTTGCCGCGGGCCGCCTTCTCGCTTGCCGGAACGCATGACAACGTGACGCCACTCTTGAGCCGGGTCTCCGACTGCAGGGGATCGCCGTCCAAGAGGGCGTCGGCCAGGCCGGGCACGCAGTACCAGAACTGCGTCGTGTACTCGTAGACGCGCTTGGCCTGCTCCCCCGAGCCCGCCATGTCCAGGAAGCTCTTTTGCCGGTAGACCATCATCAGCCAGATCAGGATCGCGGCCGCCAGCGACCCACCGCCACCTCGCGGCTTCCAGAGGATCGCCTGCTGCTGGCGCTCATAGAACAGGTCGG
>JADHED010002093.1_pt1 | contig 14820 bp, 10 predicted proteins | sample 8952041 | NCBI WGS metagenome assembly JADHED01 (sample SAMN16124423, study PRJNA663239) | bioreactor sludge metagenome | isolation source: sludge (control) | place: India:Bengaluru | collected 2018-09-08
GGGCGCGGATCGGCCGGCGCGAGTTCTTCCTCGGGCGGCTCGGGCAGGGCCGCGACCACGCGGGGCGGCACCACCGGCACCTCGAGCGGCGGCGCCGCCTCCACCACCTGCGGGCGCGGCCGCGCGCAGCCCGCCACGAGCAGGCCGGCGAGCAGGGCGGGCAGCGACAGGCGGTGGAAGGCAGGCATCGGCGTCGGCGACGGGGATTCGGGCCTCAGGCCCGGGGCAACCGCAGGCGGAACGTGGTGCCGTGGCCCGGGGTGGACTCGACCTCGATCGTCCCGTCGTGCAGGTGGACGGTACGATACACCATCGACAGGCCGAGCCCGGTGCCGCCCGCCTTGGTGGTGAAGTACAGGTCGAAGATGCGGGCCAGGGCGTCGGGCTCGATGCCCACGCCGGTGTCCGACACGCTCAGCTCGACGGTGCGGACCGGGCCCCGCCGCGCGTCGAAGCGGAGCGTGCCCCCGCGCGGCATCGCCTGCACGGCGTTCAGCGCGAGGTTGAGCACGGCCTGGCGCAGCATGGGCTGGTCGCCGTAGACGTCGGGCAGGTCGGCCGGGCACGCGTTCTCGATCGTGACGCCGGCGGCCTGCGCCTCGGCCCCGACGACGCGCGCCACGTCGTCGCAGAGTCCCCAGAGGCCCACCGGCGAGGGCGCCAGCTCCTCCGGCCGGCTGAACTTCAGGAACCCCTGCACCGCCGTGTCGAGGCGCCGGATCTCGTCGCCGATCACGGTGACGTGCTTCATCACGGCCGGCACGTCGACCGGCGGGGCGCCCTCGGCCGCGCCGGCCGCCGCGCCCGCGCCACCGTCGGCGCGCCGCGGCCGGCCCACGATCTTCTGCCTGAGCAGCTCGAGGTGGATGGTCATGGCGTTGAGCGGGTTCTTGACCTCGTGCGCCACGCCCGCGAGCAGCCGGTTGAGCGCCGCGAGCTTCCGCGAGTAGCGGATGGTGGACTGCACCTCGGTGAGGTAGCCGACGTTGCGCGCCGAGAGCATCACGCCGACCTGCCGCGCCCGCCGGTCGGCGATGGGGTGCGCCGACACCTGGAAGTCCGCGGCCTCGCCGCCCGGCTGCGGCAGGGCGACGGTGACGGGCCCGGCCGACGCCTTGGAGGCGATGGCCTGCGCCACCACCTCGCGCAACGGGTGCCCGTCCGGCAGCTGACTGTGCCCGCCGGCGGCCAGCACCTCGCGCATGCTGCGGTTGGCGAACATCACCTCGCCCGCGGGCCCGACGATGGCGACGGCGTCCTCGAGGCGATCGACGAGCGACTCGAGGCCAGCGGGCTGGTCGGCCAGCGTGTCGCGCGCCGCCGACAACTCCGCGCTCAGGGTGTTGAACGTCTCGCCGAGGTCGCCGAACTCGTCGCCGCCGGGCAGGTCGAGCTTCACGCCCGACTCGCCCCGGCCGAGGCGCGTCAGGCCGCTGCGCAGCACGTGAATCGGGCGCAGCAGCCACTGCGCGAACACGGTGGCGACCGCCAGCGAGAGCAGCACGGCCCCGAGCAGCGTCCACAGCGTGGGGGCCATCGCCTCGCGCAGGTTCTCGCGCACGAGCAGCATCGACAGGCCGACGCGGATGGCCCCGAACTCGCGCAGGCCGCCGGGCCCGTCGTCGGCCACGAGGCGCTCGCGCACCTCGAAGGTGCGGTCGGAGTAGATCGCGCGCAGGTGCGCCGGCGCGCCCCCCGCGATCACCGTGGCCAACTCCTCCGCCGGCGCCAGCGGCTCGCCCACGAGGACGGGGGAGCTGTGCACGATCGCGCGACCCTCGGTGTCCGTGATGACCACGTAGGTGACGTTCTCGGAGAACGCCATGCCGGCCTCGACGAGCACGCGCACGCCGTCGCTGCGCTGCAGCGCTTCGGTGGTGGAGACCGGCGCCCCGGTGGCCGCCGCGGCGGTGGTCGCCGCCTGGTAGACGGTGCGGGCGAGCAGTTCACCGCGCGACTGGCTCTCCTCGAGGCTGATGCGCGCGATGCGCGCGAGGTAGAGCGCGTTGACCACCACCATCGCCAGCAGGACGATGGTGGTGACGCCGGCGACCTGCTTGGCCTTGAGGCTGAGCCGCATGGGGGAGGGCCGTCGCGCCCGGGACGTCAGCGCGGCTCGATGGGGGTGCCCATCGCCTTCAGGCGATTCAGCTTGTTGTGGAGCGTCTTCAGGCTGATCCCGAGGATCTCGGCGGCGCGCGTCTTGTTGTTGCGCGTGTGCTGCAGCGTGATCTCGATGAGCCGCGTCTCGGCCTCCTCCACCGTGGTGCCGGGCGCGAGCGTGACGGCCGGCACCGCCGGGGCGGCCGGCGACGCGAGGTCCGCCGGGGTGGGCGCGCTGGCTGGCGCGGCGAGGGCCGGCGCCGTCCGTGCCGGGGCCGCTTCGGCCGCGCGCGCGACGTGCGGCGGCACGTGCTCGGGCGTCACGAACTCCCCGTCGGCGACGATCGTGGCGCGCTCCATCACGTTGCGCAGCTCGCGGATGTTGCCCGGCCAGGGGTAGCGGTCGAAGAGCCGCAGCACCTCGGGCGTCACCGACTTCACCTGCCGGGCGTTGCGCTGGTTGAACTCCTGGATGAAGGCGTGCACCAGCAGCGGGATGTCCTCGCGCCGCTCGCGCAGCGGCGGGATCTCGAGCGAGAACACGTTGAGCCGGTAGTACAAGTCCTCGCGCAGCTTGCCCCGCTCCACGGCGTCAAGGGGGTTCACGTTGGTCGCCGCCACGACGCGCACGTCGACGTGCTGCTCCTGGCGGCCCCCCAGCCGCCGGAACGTGCGCTCCTGCAGCACGCGCAGCAGCTTCACCTGCGTCGCCGGCGTCATCTCGGCGATCTCGTCGAGCAGCAGCGTGCCGCGGTGCGCCAGCTCGAAGCAGCCCAGCCGCCGGTCGATGGCGCCGGTGAACGCGCCCTTCTCGTGGCCGAAGATCTCGCTCTCGAGCAGCGTCTCCGGGATGGCCGCGCAGTTGATGGCGACGAACTGGTAGGCGCTGCGCGGGCTCAACTCGTGCAGCGTCTGCGCCACCAGTTCCTTGCCCGTGCCCGATTCGCCCCACACGAGCACGGAGGCCTGCGTCGGCGCCGCCTGTTCGATGGTGCGGTAGATGCGGCGGATGGCGGGGCTGTTGCCGACCAGCCGGCCGAAGGTGCCGTGCTCCCGCAGCCGCCGGCGCAGCGCCTTCACCTCCTGCAGCGTCTGCTGGCGCTCCACCAGGTGGTTCAGCAGGATGCGCAGGCGGTCGAAGTCCACCGGCTTGGTCAGGTAGTCGTAGGCGCCGGCCTTCATCGCCTCCACGGCCGTGTCCACGGTGCCCTGCGCGGTGAGCAGCACGAACGTGAGGTCGCCGAGGTCGGCCTGCAGGGCGTGCAGCAGCTGCAGGCCGTCCATGCGCGGCATCACGAGGTCCGAGATGACGATGGCCGGGCGGAACGCGGTGACCTTCCGCAGGCCCTCCTCCCCGTCGGAGGCGCCCTCGGCCTCGAACCCCCACGAGCGCAGCAACTCGATGAGCCCGGTCAGCGCCGAGGTGTCGTCCTCGACGATCAGCACGCGCTCGCCGGCCGGATCACGAAAGCTCTGCAACTGGTCCACGGTGTCTGGCGTCTCGTCCACACGCGTGCGGCGCGGCGGCCCGCGCCGGGTGCCGTCCGGGGCGCGTTCCCAGCCGGGGAGCGAGGGGAACGTCCTGGGTCCCGGGCGTACGTCGGGTGTCGTTCCCAAGTCTACACGACCGCCGCCGCGGCCGGCCCGGGCGGCGCGCCGGGCGGACACCGCCGCCCCCGGCCGGCGTGACGCGCCCCCCACGGACCGGCGCCCCTGTCCACCACCCGCGGGCCGATGCTACAGTCGCCGGGTGCACGACACCTCCACGGGCCCGCCCTCCGACGCCGCCGGGGTGCCGGCGCCGCAGCTGGTCGCCGCGGAGGAGACGACCGTCCGCGTCGAGGCGCCCGGGCCCGAGGTCCGCCCCATCGACCGCCTGGTCTCGGCCATCGAGGTGCTGTTCTGCTCGGGGCTGCCCTCGCAGCTGCTGCTCGCGCTGCTGCTGCAGGGCGCCGGCTGGCAGCCGTTCGACGCGTCGGGCGCCCTCTCGCTGCGCTACATCACCGTGCTCTCGCTGGCCGACACCGCCATCGTCGCCGGCCTCGCGCTGATGTTCCTGCGCTCGCGCGGCGAGGCCCCGCAGGCGGTGCTGCTGGGCGCGCGGCCCGTCGTCGGCGAGGCCTGGCTCGGGCTGGCGCTCGTCATCCCCATCCTGCTCGGCATCGGCCTGCTGGGCCTCGGCCTGCGCACGCTCGCCCCGTGGCTGCACAACGTGCCCGACAACCCGCTGGCGGCGCTGGCGCGCGACCCGCGCAGCCTGGCGATCTTCGCCGTGGTCGTGGTGGTCGCCGGCGGCCTGCGCGAGGAGGTGCAGCGGGCGTTCGTCCTCCACCGGTTCCGGCAGCACCTCGGCGGGGCGCGCGTCGGCCTGTGGATCTTCAGCGTGGCGTTCGGCCTCGGCCACCTGCTGCAGGGCTACGACGCGGCGCTGCTCACCGCCGTGCTCGGGCTCACCTGGGGCCTGCTCTACCTGCGCCGCGGCAGCATCGTCGCCCCGCTGGTGTCGCACGCGGGCTTCAACCTGCTGGAAGTGCTGCGGCAGGCCTGGGTGTCATGACGCGCGCGGCCAGCCCCTGGTGGCTCGTGCTGGCGTTCGTGCTGGCCCTGCCCGCCGTCACGCCGCGCATCTACGCCTCCGACGAGGTGCAGTACTTCGCGTACCTCCGGTCGCTGTGGTTCGACCGCGACGTGTCGTTCGAGAACGACTACCGCCGGTTCTACGACCGCGGCATCGCCGCCGACGCCGGCTTCCACGAGACCTTCCTCGAGCGCACCACCGAGACCGGGCGCCGGATCAACTTCGCCACCATCGGGTGCGCCCTGCTGTGGAGCCCGTTCTACGCGGTGGCCGACGCGTGGGTGGCGGCGACGGGCGGCCCGCGCGACGGCGACTCGCGCCCCTACGTCGCGGCGGTGGCCTACGGGTCGGCCGTCTACGGCCTGCTCGCGCTCGTGATCGCGGCGCGGCTGGCGCGCGAGCTCACTGGCAGCGGCGTGGCAGCGGCGTTCGTCGCCTGGCTGGGCACCCCGCTCGTCTTCTACATGCTGATCGCCCCGCCGATGTCGCACGCGTGCTCGGCCTTCGCCGTGGCGCTGTTCGTGTGGACGTGGTGGCGCGTGCGGCGCCACTGGACGACGGGCGGCGCCGTGGCGCTGGGCCTGGCCGGCGCGCTGATGGCCATGGTGCGCGAGCAGGACGTGTTCTTCGCCGCCGGGCCCGCGCTCGACGTGGCGCTCACGCTCCGCGAGCACCTCTGGCTGCGGCACCGCCGCGAAGCCGCCCAGGTGGCGCGCGCCGCGGCGGCCGCCGCCGTCGCGTTCGTCCTCGGCCTGCTGCCTCAGCTCGCCGCCTACCAGGCGCTCAACGGCTACCCCGGCCCCTCGCGCCTGGTGCGCCGGAAGATGGACTGGACGGCCCCGCACGCCCTCGACGTGCTCACGTCGCCCGCGCACGGCTTCTTCGTCTGGACCCCGCTCGCCGCGCTCGCCGTGGTGGGGCTGGCGTGGCTGCTGTGGTCGGAGGCCCGCACGCGGGAGCACCAGGAGGACCGCCGGCGCTTCGCCCTGTGCGCGCTCGTGATGGTGGCGCTCCAGGTGTACGTCGCCGGCAGCGTGGAGTCGTGGACCGTCGCGGGCGCCTTCGGCCAGCGGCGCTTCGTCGCCGTCACCGTGCTGCTCGTCGTCGGCCTCGCGGCGCTCGTGGCCGCCGCGCGCGGGCGGGCGGCGAAGGTCGCGCTCACCACGGCGTGCGTCCTCGGCATCTGGTGGAACCTCGGGCTCGTCGTGCAGTTCGGCGCGGGGCTGATGGACCGGCAGCGGATGGAGCCGGCGCGCAACGCCTACACGAGCTTCGTGGTGCTGCCGCGCCAGCTGCCGGAGCTGGCCTGGCGCTACCTGTTCGCGCGCGACAGCTTCTACAAGCCGGCCCCGGCGGTGCCCGAGCCGCCGTCGCCATGACCGCCGCCGCGGCCGCCGGCAGCCTGCGGGTGCTCTACCTCGCGGACACGCGCTTCCCGATCGAGCGCGCCAACGGCATCCAGACCTTCGAGACCTGCGCGGCCCTGGCGGCCCGCGGACACCGCGTGCGGCTGGTCGTGCGCGCCGACACCCACGCGCCCCCGCGCGATCCGTTCGCGTTCTACGGGGCGGCGCCCGTGGCGGGCCTCGAGGTGCGGCAACTGGCCCTCGCGGGCCCCGCCCCGGCGCGCCGTGCCCGCTTCCTCGCCGCGGCCCTCTCGCTCGCCGCGCGGCGCAACGCCGACCTCGTGTTCACGCGCGACCTCGGCGTCGCCGCCGTCCTGCTCCACCTGCCGCGCCGCTGGCGGCCGCCGGTCGTCTACGAGTCGCACGGGCACGCCGCCGTCGTCGGCGCCGCGCTGGGGACGCTGCTCTCGACGGGCCGCGCCGCCTCGTCGCGCAAGCAGCGCCGGCTCGCGCGCCGCGAGCGGCACGTGTGGCGCCACGCCGAGGGCTACGTGACGATCACCGGCGCCCTCGCGCGCGAGCTGGCCGGCGCCTTCGGTGAACGGCCCGCGGTGGCCGTGGTGCCGGACGGCACGCGTCCACCCGCGCCGTTCGCCCCCCCGCCGCCCGGGCCAGTGCACGTGGTGTACGCGGGCCACCTCTATCCGTGGAAGGGCGTGGACACGCTCGTGCGCGCGGTCGCGCTGACCACGGGCGTGCACGCCACGATCGTGGGCGGCCACCCGGCCGAGCCGGACCTCGGCCGCGTGCGGGCCCTGGCCGCCGACCTCGCCGTGGCCGATCGGGTCGCCTTCCCCGGCATGGTGCCGCCGGCGGCGGTGGCGGCACGGCTGCGGGCCGCGCACGTGCTGGCGCTGCCCAACAGCGCCACCGCGATCTCGGCGGCGTACACCTCGCCCCTGAAGCTGTTCGAGTACCTCGCGGCCGGCCGCGCCATCGTCGCCTCCGACCTGCCCGCGTTCCGCGAGGTCATCGGGGAGGACGAGGCGGTGCTCGTGCCGCCCGACGAGCCTGCCGCCCTGGCCGCGGCGCTGGGCCGCCTGCGTGACGACGAGGCGCTGAGGCAGCGCCTGGGCCGGGCGGCGTTCGCGCTGGCCGGCCGCTACACGTGGGCCGCCCGCGCGGAGCGGCTCGACGCGCTCTTCCGGACGGTGGCCGGGCCGACGGGGTAGAATTCCGCGTTTCGCCGTCCGCGCGCGGGCCACGCCGCGGGCGCGCGTCCCGCACCCACCCGCATGGTCTCCGCCCGCCTCCGCGCCCTCGTCCGCTGCCCCGACTGCCAGTTCGCCCTGCGCGAGGAACCGGCCCGCCTGCACTGCCCCAACTGCGGGCGAACGGTCGACGCGTCGGGGGGCTACCTGGACCTGCGGCCCGCCACCGCGTTCAGCGAGACCACCAAGTACACCGACGCCGCGCTGCACGCCGACGCGCGGCACGAGCGCGTCTCGCCGCCACTGCTCGGCGCCGGGGTGCGCAACGCGATGCTGCGCCGGTTCCTCGACCTGCGGCCCAACGATCGGGTGGTGGATCTCGGCTGCGGGAGCGGCCGGACGCTGGCGTGGAACCGCGACGCCGGCGCGTGGCTGGTGGGCGTGGACGTGAGCCCGTACTTCGCGCACGAGGCACTGGCGGACCACGACCTCGTGCTCGGCGACCTGCGCCGGCTGCCCGTGCCCGACGCCGCGTTCGACAAGGCGTGGTCGCTCGACGTGTTCGAGCACCTGTCGATCGAGGCGCTGCAGGAGATGCTGCGCGAGGCCAACCGCGTGCTCGCGCCGGGCGGGGCCCTGTTCGTCTACACGCACGTGCGCAGGAACTCGTGGGTGGCCGGCGGCCTGCGCGCCGTGAACGCGCTCGCCCGCTGGCTCGAACGCCGCGGGCTGATCGACATGACGCAGGAACGGCTGCGCAAGTCGGATCACCTCAACCCGCTCGCCGACGTGCCGCACCTCGAGCGCGTCACGGCGGCCTGCGGCTTCCGCATCGCCCGCATCCGCTACTACACGCCCATCGTCGGCGGCTTCGTCGAGAACGTGCTGATGCGCATGGCGGAACGGTGGATGACGCGCCGCGCGGCCGCCTCGCGCGGGGCGGCGCCGCAGCAGGCCGGCGACGAGGACGTGCGCGCGGCCCGCGCGCAGGCCAAGGCCCGCATCGCCGGCGGCGGGGTCGTCTACCACGCGCTGCGCCTGGTCACGTGGGTGATGATGAGCGACCTCGCCCTGCTCGGGCGCGTGCGCTCGGGGCCCTTCTTCGCGCTGCTCGTGAAGGAAGGGCCGCCGGCCGCCGGTGACGGGGCCACGCCGGCCTAGCCCATGCGCCTGCTCTACTGCGCGCTCGACCAGGTGGTGCCCGGCACCGTCGGCGGCGCCACGCACGTGCGCGCGGTGGCCGAGGGGCTCGCGGCCCTCGGGCACGACGTGGACGTGCTCACGGGCGAGGGCGCGGGCGGGTTCCCGCCGCCCCCGGCGGACTGCGCGGGGCGACTGCGGTGGCACCGGCTGGCGGCCCCGTTCGGGCGACCGCACCTGCGCCTGCTGCGCGCGGCCGCCGTGCGCCGCCGCGCCGTCGACCTGACGCCCGACGCCATCATCGAGCGCTACCACAACTTCGGCGGCGAGGGGATGCTCGCCGCGGCGAAGGCCGGCGCCCTCGCCGTCCTCGAGGTGAACGCCCCGGTGGTGGACCACGCTGGCTCGCGCAAGGCCCTGCTCGACCGCGCGCTGCTCGTGCGCCCGATGCAGCGCTGGCGCGAGCGGCTGTGCGGGCTGGCCGACCTCCTGGTGACGCCGAGCGCGCGCATCCTGCCGCCGGGCGTGGCGCCGTCACGCGTGCTGGAGATCGAGTGGGGCGCCGACACCGACCGCTTCCGGCCCGACGTGCGCGGCCCGGTGCCCTTCGAGCGGCGACCGGGAGAGACGGTGGTGATCTTCGCCGGGGCGTTCCGCGCGTGGCACGGGGCGCCGTTGCTGGCCGAGGCGGTGGCCAGGCTCGAGCGCGACGGCGTGCGCGGCGTGCACGCCGTCTTCGTGGGCGACGGCCCCGAGCGGCCGCGCGCGGAGGCCGCGGCGGCCTCCCTCGGCCGGGTCACCTTCGCCGGGGCGCTCCCCTACGACGTCATGCCCGCCTGCCTCGCCGCCGCCGACATCGGCGTGGCGCCCTTCGACGCGGCCGCGCATCCTCCCCTGCAGATCGACTTCTACTGGTCGCCCCTGAAGGTGTTCGAGTACATGGCGGCCGGGCTGCCCGTGGTGGCGCCGCGGCTGCCGCGGCTCGCCGCCCTCGTGGAGGACGGGCGCGAAGGGCTGCTCTACGATCCCGCCCGCGCCGACGGCCTCGCCGAGGCGCTGCGCGCGCTGCTCGGCGACCCGGACCGCCGGCAGGCGATGGGCGGCGCCACCCGCGCCCGCGCCGAACGCGCGTACAGCTGGCACACGCACTGCGAGCAGCTCTCGGCGGCCATCACGCGCCTCCCGCGGCGCCGGCGCTGACACGGGACCGCGGACGCCAGTGACCTGGCCGCCGCACCCCGATGTTGAAATGCAAGACCTGACCCCCGTACCGTACAGAGCGCCATGCGACGCCCGCTGCGCGTGCTGATCGCCACCGACGCCTTCCCGCCCGTCTGCGGCGGCAGCGGGTGGAGCACGTTCGAGCTGGCACGGGGCCTGCGCCGGGCCGGTCACGACGTCTGGATCGTGCAGCCGCGGCCGGGCACCCGGCGCGGCGCCACCGAGCGCACGCACGACGGGCTCGAGGTGATCGAGGTCCACAGCTACGCGCCCGGCGTCCCGTTCCTCCGCAACTACGTCAAGAACGAGCGCCTGCACGTCCGCCTCGGTCGCGTCCTGGCCGACCTGGCGCGGGAGCACCGGGCCGACGTCGTCCACGGGCAGCACGTGCTCACGGGCCCCGCCGCCGTGCTCGCCGGCCGGTTGAGCGCCCGGCCCGCCGTGGTCACCGTCCGCGACTACTGGCCGGTGTGCTACTGGGCGAACCTGATCCACGACCCGGCCGCCGACGGCCTCTGCCCGTCGTGCTCGGCCTCCCACATGGTCCGCTGCCTGCGGCCGCGCAGCCGGGCCTGGCCGCTGGCCCTGCCGCTCATCGGCTACATGCGCGGCAACCTCGCACGGAAGCAGCTCGCCCTCGCCCGCGCGCACGCCGTCGTCGCGGTGAGCTCGGCCATAGAGCGCGACCTCCGGGCGCGCGCCCGCGAGCTCGACCCCGCGCGCCTCCACGTGATCCCCAACCCGATCGACGTCGAGGCGCTGCGCGACACCGTGGCGCGGCAGCCGCGGCCGATGGACGCCCCCTACGTCGTGTTCGCCGGCAAGCTCGAGGTGAACAAGGGCGTGCGCCACCTCGTGCCGGGCCTGGTCGCGGCGGGAATCGAGGGGCCCGTCGTCGTGGCGGGCGACGGGGCGGAGCGGCAGGCGCTCGAACGGGAGGCCAGCACCGCCGGCCTCGACCTGCGCGTGCTCGGGTGGCGGCCACGCGACGAGGTGCTCGCCTGGCTCGCGCACGCACGGTTCGTGGCGTTTCCGTCGCACGGGCCCGAGTCGCTGTCGCGCGTGCTGCTCGAGGCCGGCGCCCTCGGGGTGCCCGCCGTGGCGATGGACACGGGCGGCACGAGGGACATCGTGATCCACGAGCGGACGGGCCTGCTGGCCGCGGGCCGCGAGGCCTGGTCGCGCGAACTCTCGCGCCTCCAGGCCGACCCGGGCCTGCGCGATCGGCTCGCCGCGGGGCCCCGCGCCCACGTGGACGCCACCTTCACCGCCGACGCCGTCGTCGCCCGCACCGTGGCGCTCTACCGCGATCTGCTCGACGCCGACGACGAGGGGGCGCCCGGCGATGCGTGAGCGCCGGTTGCGGCTCGCCGTGCTCGCGCGCAGCGTCCACCCGCTGCACGGCGTGGGCGGGCTCGAGCGCCACGTCCACGACCTCGTGGTGCACCTGGCCGCGCGCGGGATCGAGGTCACGCTGATCTGCCCGCCGCCGCGCGACGCCTCGTCGGCCGCTGCTCTGCCCGCGCGCCTCGTGAGCGTGCCCTACGTCACGTTCCCCGGGGCCGGCCGGCGCGGCACCACGGTGGTGGACCGCGCCACGGCCTATCCGGTGTTCGGGTGGCGCGCCGGGCAGCGGGCCGCGGCCCTCGTGCGGGCAGGCCGCGTGGACGTGGTGCACGGCCTCGGCGCCAGCGTGCTCGGCTACGCCGTGGCCCGGCGACGCGACCCGGGCCTCACGGCGCCGCTGGTGTTCAACCCGCAGGGCCTCGAGGAGTTCGGGGCCACCCGCCCCGACGCCGCCCGCCTGAAACGCCTGGCCTACCGGCCGCTGCAGGCGGCCGTCCGGGCGTGCGCGCACGCCGCCGACGCCGTCATCGCCACCGACACGTCGCTGCGTCCCGTGGTGCTCGCGCACCTCGGCGTGGACGACGACCGCGTCACGACCATTCCCAACGCCATCGACCTCGAGGCCGTGGATCGGCTGGCCGGCCCGGAGGACGGCGCGGCCATCCGGCAGGCGCACGGCCTGCCGCCGGAGCGGTTCCTGCTCGTGTCGACGGGGCGCCTCGAACAGAACAAGGGCTTCCACGTGCTGGTGGAGGCCCTCGCCCGGGCCGGCGCCCGCCTGGGCGACTGGCAGTGGGTGCTGGTGGGCGACGGGCCGTGGCGCGATCGGCTGGCCGCCGCGGCCGGGAAGGCGGGCCTGGGTTCGCGTATCATCATGCCCGGACGCCTCGACGATGCGCGTCTGCATGCGTGGTACGAGGCCGCGGACGTGTTCGTGCACCCCACGCTCTACGAGGGCAGCTCGCTGGTCACCCTCGAAGCCATGGCTCACCGGCGCGCCATCGTCGCGACGCGTGCCGGCGGGCTCCCCGACAAGGTGCGGCCGGGCGAGAACGGGTGGCTGGCGCCTCCGGGGGACGCCGCGGCCCTCGGCGCCGCCCTGGTCGAGGCCGCCGGACAACGTGACGCGCTGCCCCGCCTGGGGGCGAGCAGCCGCCGCCTCGTGGAGGCCAGCTTCGCCTGGCCGGCCGTGGCGGCGGCCACCGAGGCACTCTACCGCCGACTGCTGGCGCCCACCGGGGCGCGCGAGGCGCCGGGCCGGCGTGGCCGCCCGGCGGAGACACCGTGACCGAGCGTGAATGGCGTGAAGCCACCGACATCAAGCCGGCGACCGTGTGGCTGGTCGTCGTGCTCGCGGTTGCCGCGGTGCTGCGTTTCTGGCGCCTCGACCACGGCCTGCCCTACCAGGTGGGGATCGACGAGCCCCAGTTGATGTCGCGGGTGCTCGCCATGATGCGCAGCGGCGACCTGAACCCGCACTTCTTCGACTACCCCGGCCTGCTGTTCTACGTGCACCTGGGCCTGGCCTGCGTGCGGTTCCTGGTCGGGGCCATCGGGCAGGAGTTCCGGTCGCTCGCCGACGTCGACGTCGCGCACCTGCTGCCGTGGGCGCGGGCCCTGACGGCCACGCTCGGGGTCGCCACCGTCTTCCTCGTGCACCAGGTGGGCATGCGCTGGGGCGCGCGCCACGCGCTGCTCGCCGCCGGGTTGATGGCCGTGCTGCCGATGCACGTCCGCGAATCGCACTACGCCCTCACCGACGTGCCGGTGGCGTTCTTCACCGTGCTGACGTTCCTGCTGTCGCTCGCCGCGAGCGAGCACGCCACGCTGCGCCCCTTCCTGCTGGCCGGCGCGGCCGCGGGCCTCGCGATGGGCACGAAGTACACGGCGGGCCTGGCCATCCTGCTGCCGCTCGTCTCGGCCTGGATGACGCTGGGCGCGCGGCCGTCGCGGCTGGCCTGCGCGGCGGCCGCGGTCGGCGCGTGGCTGGTCACCTTCTTCCTCGTCGCGCCCTACACGCTGCTCGATCTGCCGGGGTTCCTCAACGGGTTCGCGCACCTCATGACCTACTACCGGCCGCCGGGGCCGGACGTCGATCCCGCCTGGCTGACCTACCTGAAGCACGTGCGCCTGAACCTCGGGTGGCCCGCCTCGATTCTGCTCGCCGCCGGGCTCGGCCTGGGCGTGGTCCGGGCCGTGAAGGGACCGGGACGCGTCCGCTGGACGCTGCTGGTCACGTTCCCGGTGGTGTTCTTCTACCTCGTGAGCGGGCAGGGCCTGGTGTTCGCGCGCTACCTGATGCCGGCCATGCCGTTCGCGTGCGTGCTGGCCGCCATCGCCGTGATCAGCGGCGTGAGCCTGCTGCGCCGGTTCGACATCCCGCGCGCCCCGCGCACGGCGCTCATCGTGGCGCTCACGGTGGCCGCCGTGCTGCCGCCCTCGGCGACGGCCGTGCAGGTCGTGCGGAACATCAGCCTGCCGTCCACCCAGTCGCTCGCCTACCAGTGGCTGCAGCAGCATGCGCCGGAAGGCGCCTTCGTCATCGTCGAGCGGGCGGAACTGCAGCTGCCGGCGCCCCGGTTCCGCGCCGAGACCGTGCGCGCGCTCACCGACCGGCGCTACGAGGACTACCGCGCCGCGGGCGTCGCGTACCTCGTGGGCACCTCGCAGGTGTTCGGCCGGCTGGCCGCCCGGCCCGACGCCTACCGCGAGCAGTACGACGCGTACATGACGCTGCTCACGCTCGGGCGCGAAGTGGCCCGCTTCGCCCCGGCGGCCGATCGGCCCGGCCCCGAGCTGGTGGTGGTGGAGGTGCGCTGAGGACGCGGCTCAGCGCGACCAGTGGAGGCCGCGCAGCATCACGCCCAGGTCGCGGCCGTCGTCGGGCGGGCGCCACGTGGGGCTGATCGACAGCTCGAGGCGCCGGAACCGCTGTCCGCCGCCGTGGCGGGGCAGCACGTAGTGCAGCGGCCGCCACACGTGGTCGTCGAGGCGCAGTCGATCGACGGGGTGGCCGTCCAGCGTCACGACGACGTCCTGCGGCACGGGCGCCAAGGACCGAATCGACAGCGACACGCGCGTGCTGTCGGCGGGCACGTGGAAGGTCGCCCGCGCCTGCGTCCACCGGAACGACGACCCGTCGGTGGCCGCCTCCACGTCGAAGAGCCCCGCCGGGTGCTTCGAGAGATCCACGGCGGCGATCTCGGCGCGCACGCGCCACGGCATCCACGCCAGTAGCGCGACGAGCGCGAGCGCCAGCCATCCGCGGCGCCAGGCCGAGGAGGCCGGCGCGGGCCCGGTGATGGCCGCCGCTCCCGACAGCGCCAGCAGCACCCAGAAGGCGTACTGGCCTTCGCGCAGCAGCAGCGGGTGCCCGGTGAGGCACGTGACGAGGAACGCGAACGTGCCCGCCAGCGCGCCACACACCAGGTGCCGGCCCGCGGGCGACAGCGCGCGAACGCGGTGCCAGGACGCCGAGGTGGTGGCCGCGACGAGCGCCAGGAACGCGGCCAGCGCCGGCAGCCCGGCCTCGGCCGCCAGCTGCAGGAAGTAGTTGTGGGCGTTCTCCTGCGGGTGGATCAGCTGCGCTTCCTCGGACGCGTAGGCGCTCACGTCCTTGAAGTAGCGGCCGATGCCGATGCCCGCGATCGGGCGCGCCTCGATCATGCGCCACGCCGCGCCCCACAGCGACAGGCGGCCCTTGAGCTTGTCGGCGGGCGACACGCGCAGGTTCAAAGTGTGGAGCACGGTGTCCACGTAGGACCGCTGCTGGACGTGCCGCGCGTCCACGGCCGTCGCGTAGGCCGACAGCCCGGCCACGGCAATCGACGCGGCCAGCAACGCCCCGAGCACCGCGCGCCGCAGGTGCCGCAGC
>JADHED010002094.1_pt1 | contig 14809 bp, 8 predicted proteins | sample 8952041 | NCBI WGS metagenome assembly JADHED01 (sample SAMN16124423, study PRJNA663239) | bioreactor sludge metagenome | isolation source: sludge (control) | place: India:Bengaluru | collected 2018-09-08
CCGCTGGGTCCCATCGCCGATGAGAACAAGTTTCCATGGGAAATCGGCTCCCGCCAGAGCCCGGATGAGCCAGGGGAAATTTTTTTGGGGATTGAAGCGACCGATGGCCGTGAGGGCCAGCGGGGTTGAGGGCGGACGTGCATGGGTCACCCGGCCTTCCATGGAGATGCCATTGGGAATGATGCAGGGATCGACCCCGTAGGCTTCTTTCGCAAGTCCCGCCGCAAAGCTGCTGCTGGCGGAAAGGCCGGCGGCTTTTTTCCAGATCGGGCGGATGAACGGGTTCAGAATTCGGAAGAGGGAGTCGGTCTGGTCCGGGTTGCCGCCGGGAAGGTCTCCGAGATGGGCGGTGAGGATGTAAGGCACCCCCGTGAGAAACGAGCAGGCCAGGGCCAGTGCTCCCGTGGGCACCGCAAAGTGGGCATGGATGATGTCCGGCTTCCATTCGCGAATGTGGCCGAGCGACGGAAGAAAAGACGTCGCGACATAGCCGAACATCTCGGGGACGGTGCAGAGATCGGCCCGGCGACGGAAACCGGCTGTGCGGAAAATTTCCACGCCGTCCCGGGTTTCCGAAGCGGAAAGATCCGGCATTCGGACGGTCTGAACGCGAACCTGATGGCCCCGCCGGACGAGTGCGGCACCCACGTTGTGGGCCATGCGGCCCCCGCCTCCTCCCACCGGAGGATATTCGTAGCAAAGGGTCAGGATCTTCATTCCAAAAAACGGTCGTAAATCCGTTCCACATCCGCGCACATTCTGGCGGAGGAAAAACGGCGGAATATTTTCTCCGAAGCGGCGGCTCCGACGGTCTTCGCAAGGGCCGGATTGCCGAGCAGCAGGCGGATTTTTTCACAGAAACCCGGGACATCGCCGGAGGGCACCAGAAATCCGTCGCGGCCATCCTCGATCACTTCTGCAATGCCATCCAACGCGGAAGCCACGACCGGCACCTCCATGGCCATGGCTTCCAACAGGGTCATGGGCAACCCCTCGAACAGCGAAGGCATGAGGAGAATATCCGCCGCCAGATAAACCTGCCGGGTATCCGCGACATAACCCGGGAAACGCAGCCGGTCTTCGATTCCGCACTCCCGGGCCAGATTCCGAAGGAGGGATTCCTCCGGTCCCTCCCCGGCCAGGAGAAAAACCGTGTCGGGATGGTGTTTCAGAACCTGTGCCGCAATCCGGATGAAGAGAGAAAAATTCTTCTGGGGATTCAGGCGTCCGACTCCGGCGACAAGCGGGACATTTTCCGGAATCTGCAACGATCTCCTGGCCTCGGCGCGGTGACCGCTGGCCGTGGAAAAGCGCCCGAGGTCGATGGCATTCTGGATGAGGGTGATTTTTTCCGCGGGAATGTTCTCCCGTTCGATGAGAAACCGGCGGCAGGAATCCGAGACGGCGATGAGGTGCGAGGCGAAGCGGTTGGAAAAGATGTCCAGTGCAAGCCGGAGGCGGTCATTCGCGCGGTAGTCGTCGTTCGTGTGGTCGTGATTCAGGATCACCGGCACCCGGCAGAGTTTTCCAACCGGTTTGGCGAAGATGTTCGAGGCAATGAGATGGCAGTGGAGGATGTCGAAGTGTCCGCGCCGAAGAAGATCCGGCAGGCTGACCGCGTACCATGGGAACAATTTGTGCGGCGAGAGCGAGTGGAGGGGGATTCCCGCCGCCGCCATGCGGTCCCAATAAACGCCGTGGCCGTGCATGGTCGCAACTTCGTGGACAAACCGTTCCCGGTTTCCACAGGTGGCCAGGTTCAGGACAACTTCCTGGGCTCCTCCAAGGTGGAGGCTGTCGATCACGTGCAGGATTTTTTTCATGGGCCCGTCCTGTTGCGCGACAACCATTCCTGCCAGACATACTCGCACCAGAGGAAGAGACGTTCATCCGCGCGGCCCTTGAGATGGGCCTCCTGTTTTTCCCGGACGAGCGGGGTCGTTGCCCGGGGAGAGATTCGACCGGTGCGAAGCCATTTTCCGACGGGGGAGCCAAAGCCCTTCTTTTTGCGTTGGATGATTTCTCCCGGAAGCAAAGGCTGCGCCGCGAGCTTGAGAAGGTATTTGGTGGTGTTTCCCCGAAGTTTGAAACGATGAGGGAGCCGGCGTGCAAAGTCCGCCACCTCGAGATCGAGCAGGGGACTGCGCACTTCCAGTGAGTTCAACATGCTGGCCCGGTCGGCTTTCTGGAGGATTCCATCCTGGAGATAAATTTCCGTGTAAAATTGCAGCGTGCGGTCCACCGGATCATCATTCTGGCAGGTTTCCCATGCCTGGATGGCTTCCCCGTAGATGTCTTCGATGTCGAAGCGGGACTCCGTGAGGCGGTGCAGTTCCGAGGGTTCCAGGGCTCCCAGCCACACCGGATTCCACAGGCGTGCCGGATGCTCCAGCCCCCGCAAGGTGCGCTTGATTTTGAAATCCAGGCTGATGTTCGCGTGCGAAACGGGGAGGAAGCCGGCCAACATGCGGAGACCCTTGTGAAGCGGGCGTGGCACCATGCGGGAGTAGAGCCCGGCGAGATGCAGGGCGCGAAAGGGATCATACCCGGCAAAAAGCTCGTCGCCGCCGTCGCCTCCCAGGGCCACAGTGACTTTCTCGCGGGCGAAACGCGAAAGCAGCCAGGTCGGGAGGAGCGAGCCGTCTCCCTGGGGTTCATCCAGTTTGTCAAAAATTTCCGGAAGCAATTCCACCGCCGTGTCCAGATCGAGAATTTTCTCATGATGGGCGGTGCCGAGATGCTGCGCCATGAGGCGTGCCGGAGCGGATTCATCGAAGGAGGGCTCCGTGAATCCGATGGTAAATGTGCTGAGCGTGGCAGCTCCTGTCTCCCGGGCAGCCAGTGCGGCAATGAACGAGGAGTCGATGCCTCCGCTCAGGAAAATCCCGAGCGGCACATCCGCCATCAGGCGACGCTTTGTGGCCCGAAGGACGCAGTCCCGCAGCTCCGCGGCGAGTTCTTCATCCGTTCCGGTCGGTTCGCGGGGTTCGATCACATACTGCCAATACCGGGACACGCGGCAGGCGGAACCGGTTTCCTCGACGATCAGATTGTGGGCCGCGGGGAGTTTCCAGATTCCCTCAATGGCGGAGAAGGGAGCGGGAATCAACGCATGGGCAAAAAATTTTACCCGGGCCAGTTCCGAGAGATTTCGAGGAGCCCGGGGATGTTGCAGGAGCGAAGTGAGTTCGGAGGAGAACCCGAACGTTCCCGCCTGCTGGAAATAGTAGAGCGGCTTTTTTCCAAAGCGGTCGCGGCTGAGGAAGAGCTGTCGCCGGTCCCTGTCCCAGAGCGCGAATGCCCACATACCATTGAGCCGGCCGGGCAGGTCTTCCCCCCATTCGCGCCAGCCGTGAAGGAGCACCTCGGTGTCCGAGTGGTCTGTGAGGAAGTGGTGTCCCTTTTCGGAAAGTTGCTTCCGGAGTTCGACGTGGTTGTAAATTTCCCCGTTGAAGACCACCACGATCCGGCCATCCGCCGAGGCCATCGGCTGTGCCCCGCCGCCGAGATCCACGATGGAAAGTCTTCTGTGCCCGAGGTAAATCCCCCGATCCTGCTCGATGAAGAATCCCTCCGCATCCGGTCCGCGGTGTGCCAGACGCGAGGTCATGGCTTCCAGATCGCCCCGGTCTCCGCAGCCGAGAAATCCGGCGATTCCGCACATCAGCGATCCTCCGGTGTCTTGTCCAGATTCCGGGTCGCGCTGATGAGGTAGATGGATTTTCCCTGCGACTCATGGAATGTTCGTGTGATCATCTCCGCCAACAGGCCCATGAGCACGCAGATCATTCCTGTCATGAAGGAAAAGACCGCCATCATCGGAAGCGGAGTGGCCGTGAAGTAATACCCCTGTGTCCGCATGTAAAAGGTCCAGACGGTGAAGAACAGCGAGGCCGCAAAAAAGATCAGCCCCCAGAAACCGAAAAGATACATCGGCTTGAGCATGTATTTGTCGAGGAACTTCACCGTCACGAGATCCATGATCACCTTGACAACGCGCTCAAGGCCGTATTTTGATTTTCCCGACGTGCGGGCATGGTGGTTCACGGGAATCTCCGCGATCCTTGCCCCGTGCCATTTCGCATAGATCGGAAGGAAGCGGTGCATTTCGCCGTAGAGTCGGACGCCCTTGATCACTTCCGCGCGGTAGGCTTTCAGCGAACAGCCGAAATCGTGCAGGGCCACGCCCGAGACCGCCGAGATGAGCTTGTTGGCGAAGATGCTCGGGATGTTTCGCTGGAGGGCATTGTCCTGACGGTCCTTCCGCCAGCCGGAGCAAACCTCGTAACCTTCGTCGAGTTTGGCCAACATGCGGGGGATGTCCTCCGGATCGTTCTGGCCGTCGCCATCCATCGGAATGATCGTCTCTCCATTGGCAAAATCGAATCCGGCCATCATGGCGGCGGTCTGTCCGAAATTCCTGCGGAAGTGGACCACCTTGACCTGGGGGTTCGCCGCCGCCAGCTTGTCGAGGAGTTCCGCGCTGCCGTCATGGCTGCCATCGTTGACGAAGATGATCTCCCACGGCTGGCCATGCGCGTCCATGACTTTGCTGACTTTTTCAAAAAGGGGCAGGAGGGCCTCCTTCTCATTGTAAACAGGCACGGTCAAAGAAATCATGGTGCATTGTTTTCCTTTGCCTGCGTGCCGTGGTCAAGGGAATCCGCGCGGGGAGGGGGTGGGATTTCCGGCTTGGAGTTTGGGCTGCCGCGTGCGATTCAGGAAAAACGCATGAAAATCTATACGGGCACAGGCGACCGTGGGGAAACCGGATTGTTCTCCGGCCAGAGGGTTCGGAAAACCCATCCGCGGGTCGTGGCCTACGGGACATTGGACGAAGTGAACTCGCTGCTCGGGGCCGCGATTGCGGCGGGAGCAACGGCACCGGTTCGCGAGGCATTGCTGGCACTCCAGGCACGTCTTTTTGAACTGGGGGCGGATCTGGCCACGGTGCTCCGTCCGGGGGAGGCTCCCCGCATTACGGAGGCGGATATTCGGGAGATCGAGGGGCAGATGGATGCCATCATGGGAGAAGTGCCGCTCAAGAAAGCCTTCGTTCTTCCCGGCGGCACTCCGGCGGCCGCGCAGATCCACATTGCGCGCACTGTCGCGAGACGAGCCGAACGGGAAGCGTTGCTGATTGATGATTCCCAGCCGGTTGCCCGTGAGCCGATGATCTACCTGAACCGGCTTTCGGACTATCTTTTCCTCCTGGCTTCCCATGAGAACCACTTGGCGGGCGCGGAGGAAACGGTCTGGGTCGCGCGTGGGAAATAAAAAAACGACCGCCGACAGATTTCCTGCGGGCGGTCGTTTGAAAGAGGCCGGCGGCGATCAGTTTGGACTGCGAGGATAGTCGCGAACGTAGTCGTAACGGGTGTCAAACCCGAGTTCCGGCGGAAATTCCTGATAACCGGAATTGATCCACGGGATGTCGCTGCGATAAGGAGGATAGTAGGTGCCCCTTTGGGTGGGAACCGGGAACAGGGCCACTTCGTAAAGGCCGTAGCCGAGGCGGGCAAAGAAGCGGCCGACTCCACGGACCAGACCGTAGCTCCAAGCAGCGGAATTTCCTTCGGCATAATTCACCGCCATGATCTGGTCGGGAATCTCCGTCACGCCAAAAGCGATGTTCCCCAAGCCGCGCCCCAGTTTGCGTGTCGGACCGTAATCCGACGCGGGAGGAGCCTGGATATCCGCATACGCGGTGACGGCAAAGGCCATAAGAATCAGGAGGGCAGCAGCTTTCATAACAACTGTTTCTAAGCGGAAATCCTTTCTGAAAGCAAGAAGAAAGCTCTATGCATGATACTCTTGCAGGCTTTTCACTCCATAACCTGCCTGTTGGATGGCCCGGATGGCAGCCACACTGGATCGGGCTCCGCGCAGGGTGGTCATCGTGGCAACCCGTGCCGCCACGGCGGCACTGCGGATGACGACCTCGTCCCGTCGCGGTTGTTGTCCGCTCGGGGTGTTGAGAATGAAGTGGATTTCTCCGTTCTTGATGAGATCCAGCACATTCGGGCGTCCTTCCTGGATCTTGAGCAGGGTTTTGACCGGCACCCCGGCATCCTTGAGGAGTTTCGATGTGCCCGACGTGGCGTGAATGACGAACCCCAGCCCGGCAAATTCCTTTGCCACTTCAATGGCCGCCGGTTTGTCGCTGTCCTTCACACTGATGAAGACATTGCCTTTTGTCGGCAGGGGCGGCTGGGCGGACATCTGACTTTTTGCATAGGCGATGCCCAGATCGGGATCGATGCCCATGACTTCGCCGGTCGAGCGCATTTCCGGTCCGAGGATGATGTCCACTCCCGGGAACTTGATGAACGGGAACACCGCTTCCTTCACCGAGTAATAGGCGGGAATGACTTCTTCCGTGAATCCCAGCTCGCGGAGTGTCTTTCCGGCCATGATTTTTGCGGCCATTTTTGCAAGCGGAACACCGATGGCCTTGCTGACGAAAGGCACGGTGCGGGAAGCACGCGGGTTGACTTCCAGAATGTAGACATCCCCGTCCTTGATGGCGAACTGGACATTCATGAGGCCGCGCACTTCCAGTTCCTTTGCCATGGCTTTCGTCGCGCTCTTGATCGTGGCGAGTGTTTCCGGAGCGAGTGAGAAGCTGGGAATCACGCACGCGCTGTCACCGGAGTGGATGCCGGCCTGCTCGATGTGTTCCATCACCCCGCCGATCACACAGGTTTCGCCATCGGCGATGCAATCCACATCAACTTCCGTGGCATCCTCAAGGAAGCGGTCGACGAGCACCGGTCTCTCCGGACTGGCGGCGACGGCTGTGCGGATGTAACGCCGGAGGTCGGCTTCATCATGGACAATTTCCATCGCGCGTCCGCCGAGAACGAAGGACGGACGGACAAGCACGGGATACCCGATGCGGGAGGCGACGGCGACGGCTTCTTCCTCGTTGGTGGCGGTTCCACCCTGGGTCTGTCGGAGGCCGAGCTTGTCGAGCATCGCGGAGAAATGTTTGCGGTCTTCCGCCATCTCGATGCTTTTCGGTTGGGTGCCGATGATGTTGCAACCGTTGGCGGCCAGTCCTGCGGCGAGGTTCAACGGGGTTTGTCCGCCGAATTGCACGATGACGGCATCCGCCTGTTCCCGCTCGTAGATGTTGAGCACGTCCTCCAGGGTGAGCGGCTCGAAATACAGTTTGTCGCTGGTGTCGTAGTCGGTCGAAACCGTTTCCGGGTTCGAGTTGACCATGATGGTTTCCCAGCCGAGTTCCTTGAGGGCAAAGGCGGCATGGACACAGCAGTAGTCAAACTCGATGCCCTGGCCGATCCGGTTGGGTCCCCCCCCGAGGATGAGCACCTTCTTTTTGTCGCTCTTGCGGGTCTCGTCCTCGTCTCCGTAGGTGGAGTAGTAATACGGCGTATAGGCTTCAAATTCCGCCGCGCAGGTGTCCACCAGCCGGTAGGTGGGCAAAACACCGGCGGCCTTCCGTTGTTCGCGAATCTCCGCTTCGGTCGAGTTCGTGAGATGCGCAAGCTGGCGGTCCGAAAATCCAAACTTCTTCGCGCGACGGAGATCGGACACCGACCCCGCAGCCCGGATTTTTTCCTCTTCCACCACAATCAGCCGGATGTGCTCGAGAAACCAGCGGTCGATTTTTGAAAGATCATGGACTTCTTCAACGCCCAGCCCGGACAGGAACGCATAGCGGAGGAAGAAAATCCGGTCGGCTCCGGGGATTCGCAGTTTTTGTTTGATGGTGGCGGAATCCGGCTCGGTGTCCTTTCCGTCGGCGCCGAGGCCGAAACGCCCGATTTCCAGCGAACGAAGCGCCTTCTGGAGAGATTCCTTGAACGTCCTTCCGATCGCCATCGCTTCGCCGACGCTTTTCATCTGGGTCGTCAGCGTCGGGTCCGCCTGCGGGAATTTCTCGAAAGTGAAACGCGGGATCTTCGTGACCACGTAATCAATCGAAGGTTCGAAGCAGGCCGGAGTCTCGCGTGTGATGTCGTTTTTGAGTTCGTCCAGCGTGTATCCCACGGCGAGCTTGGCCGCGATCTTGGCAATCGGGAAGCCTGTGGCCTTTGAAGCCAGGGCGGAACTGCGCGAGACGCGGGGGTTCATCTCAATGACCACCATGCGGCCGTTTTCCGGATTCACGGCGAATTGAATGTTCGAGCCTCCGGTTTCAACCCCGATGGCCCGGATCACCGCAAAGCTTGCATCCCGCATCGCCTGGTATTCCTTGTCCGTCAGCGTCTGAATGGGGGCCACGGTGATCGAGTCTCCGGTATGCACGCCCATCGGATCCAGGTTTTCAATCGAGCAGATGACCACGCAATTGTCGGCCCGGTCGCGCATGACCTCCATCTCGAATTCCTTCCAGCCCAGAAGAGATTCCTCGATCAGCACCTCGCTCACCGGCGAGAGGTCGAGGCCGCGTCGCACGATTTCCTCGAGTTCCTCGCGGTTGTAGGCTATTCCGCCACCGGCACCCCCGAGCGTGAAAGCCGGACGGATGATCAGCGGGAACGTCCCGATCTGGGCCGCCACGGCCGCCGCTTCGTCCAGGGTGTGGGCCACGCCGGAATGCGCGCAATCCAGCCCGATCTCGAGCATGATGTTCTTGAAAATCAGCCGGTCTTCTCCCCGTTGGATGGCTTCCGCATTCGCGCCGATGAGCCTGGCTCCGTGGCGTTCCAGCGCTCCGTTTTCCACCAGTGCCATGGCCGCGTTGAGGGCCGTCTGGCCGCCCAGCGTGGGCAGAACGGCATCCGGTTTCTCGCGTTCGAGGATTTTTTCGATCACTTCCGGAGTGATCGGCTCGACATAGGTGCGCCCCGCAAACTCCGGATCCGTCATGATCGTGGCGGGATTTGAGTTGACCAACACCACCTCATAGCCTTCCTCCGCCAGAGCCTTGCAGGCCTGCACACCGGAGTAGTCAAATTCACAGCCCTGCCCGATGACGATCGGACCCGAGCCAATGAGGAGGATTTTTTTGATGGAAGTATCCTTGGGCATGATGCGGCGGGCAGACTACGCCAACCCGGTCCCAAAGGGCAACGAAATGCTTGGAAGGAAATTTTTTCCTCCGGCGGACCTGCCGGGAGGGAAAATTTCCGCTTCCGGCACAGCGAGCGGCCTTGATTTTGCCTGCTGCGTTCTACAAAACGTGTTGTATTTCGCGTAAATCCACCTACCATTGAACGCGCATTTTATCCAAAAATCTCCAACCCATGAATCCCATTCTCGAAACTCTTGAAGCCCGTATCGCCCCTGCCACTCTGATCGATGGGAAAACGATCGAATATACGGATACCGACAGTGACGTCGTCCGGATTCAGTTGTCCAAATCCCTTCTTACGGCGAGCAATTGGCAAAGCTACTTCGATTTCAGCACCTCCGGCGGAAAAGACACACTGGAGAATGTGGATCTCACGAGTTCGATTTTTGCCGGGGTGGATTTGACGATTTCCACAAAAACCATTGTGGGAGACGGCAAAGTGAATGTGGGGGCCATTCATGCCCTGGGGAATGATATTGGGAAAGTCGTTGTTGGCGGAGGACTTGTAAAAATTGAAGCTGGTGATTATCTGACTCCCACAAAGGGCCTGACCCTTTTGAAAGCAGACTCACTCGGTCTGTTGGATCCGGCGACTTTTGGACTTTCCGACCGCAGCAGTATTGTGCAGGGAAAATTGGGCGAACTTTATGTGGGGGGAGACATGGGAGGTTCTCTTGTCGTCAATGGCGGTATTCAGTCCGGAATTGGAAAAATTACCATCGGAGGTTCGCTGCTGGGGGGAGCGGGATCCTTGGCCGGGACGATTTCTTCCATGGGATCGATCGGGTCGGTTCTCATCAATGGGGATGTGGATGGACGCCTTGCGGACTCTGCCTGGGAAGCTTCCATTTCCAGCCGGAAGTCCATCGGAACGGTTACGATCAATGGTTCCCTGATTGCGGGAAACACGGAATCCTCCGGAGCCATCAATGCCTTCTACAATATCGCGGATGTGAAGGTGGGCGGAAATGTGGGGCACGATATCCTTGATATTGTGGACAGTGGGGCCAACGCCGGCTCAATCATCGCCCAACATGGAAAGATCAACTCGCTGACCATCGGGGGAAGCCTGCTGGGAGGGCAGGGGGAAAAGTCCGGGTATGTGCAGGCGGAGACAGCCATAGGAGCGGTCAAGATCAATGGCTCCATCAAGGGACACGACGGCTTTTCCAGCGGAACAGTCCTCAGCTATGGAACCTTGGCTTCGCTTTATGTGCAGGATTCCATCGAAGGGGGGGCGGGGGCTTTTTCCGGTGCAGTCAATATCTCCGGTAAAATCGGCTCTGTGACTGTGCAGGGCAATCTGGTTGGAGGTGCGGCGGACGATGCCGGAAGCATCCAAACAGAAGATACAATCGGACCGGTCTTGATTGGTGGCAATCTTCAGGGCGGATCACAGGAGAATACCGGAACCATCCTGGCGGTTGAAAATATCGCAAAAGTGGTTGTCCTCGGTGGCTTGGAAGGCGGAGCCGGTTCAAGCAGTGGCGCCGTGGTTTCCACATATGGTTCACTTGCTTCCGTGGAAATCGGGACGGGAATTGTCGGAGGAAGCGGCGAGGGAAGCGGTTACGTTTACTCTCTGCTCGGCATTTCCAGTTTGAAAATTTCTGCGGGGGGTATTGTTGGGGACAGTGCTCTCAACAGCGGATCCGTTTTTTCCCAGGGGGATATCAAAACCCTTTCGATTGTGGGTGACATCACCGCAGGCACCGGAGTCAACAGTGGCTCCATCCGCTCCGGAGCCATCGGCACAGCAACTGTGCTCGGGTCGTTTCTTGGCGACGATGGAGACTATTCGGGGGGAATCATTTCCACGGGAAACATCGCCAAGATTTCCATCACCGGAAGCCTGACCGGAGGCTCGGGTGTGAGCAGTGGTTCCATTCTGGCTCAGAAAGGCATCGGCACTTTTTTCATGACGGGAGACTTGGCCGGTGGCACCGGTTTGGATTCCGGTTCTCTGCAGGCCGGTTCTGAAACAGCGAATGCCAATGTTGGTTCAGTCACCATCAATGGGAATGTCATTGGCAACTCCGGCATCCGCAGTGCCTCCATTCTTGCATGGGGAGGAAACATGACACAGGCCCTCATCGGTGGTTCTGTTACTGGAGGAGGTGGTCTATACAGCGCGCTTATTTACGCGAACAACAACTTTTCCAAAGTTTCCATCGGTGGAAATTTGGCCGGAGGTTTGGGTGACTTCAGCGGACGTGTTGCCACGGACGTCGGCACCCTTGGTCCGGTATCCATTGGGGGGGATTTTACAGGCAATGATGGAGCCAACAGCGGAACCATTTTCGCCGGGACAAATATCGGAGCCGTGGTCATCAAGGGAGAAATGACCGGTGGGACCGGCGACTGCAGTGGCTCCATTGGCATCATGCAGAACTCTGGTTATGTTTCTTCTGTGCAGGTTGCCAGTGTGACCGTTGGAACAGCGCAAAATCTCAAAGGGGTTGCCGGCGCAGATGGCACATACAGTGGTTCCATTGTCACATTTAAAGGAATTGGAACTGTGACCATCGCCGGAGATCTTCAGGGAGGGAATGGATCAACGAGTGGCTCGCTCATCGCGGGAACCTCCATTTCCAAAGTCACCATCGGGGGCGACTTGCTGGGAGGAACGGGAGATGATGGAGGCTCCATCCAATCTTCCAAAGGCATTACCACTGTTGCCATTGCTGGAAAAATGCAGGGAGCCGCCGGGGATCGCGGAGGCTCGGTAATCGCGAGTGGCGGTGCTTTGGGGGCTTTGAGTGTTGGAGCGGGGGTCACAGGCGGAACAGGACTTCGCACCGGAGTAATTTGGGGAAACGACTCCATTGGGGCCATCTCCATCGGTGCAGACTTTGCTGCCGGAGCAGCGGCTCAGACAGGCATGATTGTTACCTTCGGGGTGGCAAATACCATTCAAATTGGCGGTTCTGTTACTGGCGAAGATTACAGCTACACAGGCTATATTCTTGGCCAGAAGGGCATCAATAAAATCGTCATCGGTGGAGACCTTGTTGGTGGAGACAATGCCAATGGCGACACCTATTACTCGGGAGCAGTTGTTGTCGGGGGAATTGCCACTGACAATTCCATTATTTGGGGAGGAATCACCAGCATGGAAGTCAAGGGAGACATCAAATCCGGCACAAAGGTCAGTGCCACAGATGACCTTACGAACAGTGGAGCCATTCGGGCCACTGGAAAACTTGGCAAGCTGGTCGTTGGGAAGTCCCTCATTGGAAATGCCACCATGCCGGTCTGGATCACCGGATTCATCAATCCCTCCGCCGCTTTTGTCGGCAACACGGCGATTGACTCTGTCTCTGTTGCCCAGGATGTCACTTATGCACTCATCCTGGCCGGGGTCATTGATGCAAGTGATCCTTTATATGGAGGGGCTCCCTTTGCCGGAATCAATGCCATCACTGTCGGAGGAAACTGGACTGCCAGCAGTGTCTCTGCAGGAGCCAATCCCGGAACAAACGGCTATGGTGTTGGAGATACAGCGATGACCAGCATATTTACCGGAACCCCATCGGGACTGTACGGGAAAATCAGCAAAATCAACATCGCCGGAACAGTCTCAGGCGGCCCGGATTCCCATCAATACGGTTTCGTTGCCGGATCCTTGGGTTCGGTGACAATCAACGGAACAGCACAAACAATTCCCGCCGCAGGCCAAAGCACTTCCGTTGCAACAAATGTGACCATCCATCGTCTGTAAAAAGGAAGTGTTACCGGCGGAGGTGGTGGAGTGCTCGTTGCCTTTCCTGAGTTTCGGTAAGAGATGTTTTGTGGCAGGAACAGAGGGACTCCCGCGAAGCGCACCATCTCAAAATTCACAAAAGACGGTCGCTTGCCTGCCTGTGATCCGCTCGGGGGGGACTTTGGATTTTTTCAGGAGGCGCGGGGGCCGGGGCGGGCGGTGGATTCGCGGAGGATGAGGCGGGTGGGGAGGGAGACGTGGGTGGCGCTTCCGGTGACACGGCCTTCGATGCGCCCCAGGAGGGCGTCTGTGGCTCGCTGGGCCATGGTGTCGACCGGTTGGGCGATGGTGGTGAGGGGGCAGGGCAGCAGGGAGGCCAGGGGAATGTCATCGTATCCCACGATGGAAACATCCCCGGGAATGGAGAGCCCGGCGTCCAGAAGTCCTCTGGCTGTGCAAATGGCGGTGAGATCGTTTGTGCAAAAAAGCACGGTGGCGCGTTCGGCGGGCGGGAGAATTTTTGCCCAGGTTCGCGTGCTGGCCCGGACGTCATCAAGCTGGGGCGAGCAACGGATCCAGGAACTTTCGGGAAACTGCAATTTCTCTCCGGCGGCCAATTCCCGGAAGACTTGGAGTCGGCTGATGGGATCCGAGCGCCCGGCAAAGACATCGACAAAGCCGGCCCGGGAGTGTCCCAACTTTACAAGATGGGCGATGATTTCCCCAAAGTCGGCCCGGAAGTCGGAGGCAACGGTGTCGATTTTTGTGTCCGGCATGAGAGAGCCGAACAGGACGACGGGCATCCGTGCCAGCAATTGGTTGAGCCGTTCGCGGTGCACGACCGGGTCTCCCAGCACGCAGATGACGCCATCCGTGTGCTGTGAAAGAACGTCCTGAAGAACGCGCGTCTCTTTTTGCAGGTCGTTCTCTGTTTCTTCAACAAGAAGTTCGTATCCACGGTTGTCCAGAGCCCGTTGGAATTCCCTGGCCAGCGTCGCATAGAACGGATTGGTCAGGTCCGGAAGAACCAGCGTCACGTGCATGAAGCGGTTGAGGCGCAGTCCGCGTGCGATCCGGTTGGGACTGTAGGAAAGTTTTTTGACCGCTTCCAAAACCCGGTCTCTGGTTTCCTGGGATGCCCAAGAGTCCTCCCGTTGATTCAGGATGCCGGAGACAGTGCTTACGGCCACGTTTGCCTCCAATGCCACATCACGCAACGTCGCGCGCCGACTCATCTTTTGCTGCTGCTCATGGCGTGATGCTAAGATATTGGGCGGTGGATAAAAACGAAAATTCTCCTGCTGGGAGAATTCTTTTTGAGGAAACACTCTTTCTCGTTGAAGAGGGGGGTGGGAGCGCCCCTTTGAGGAGGCATCACGCTCCATAGGCTTGCAGCTTGGCAGCTCCTTGTTTTGTAACAGGAGTGCCGAAATGATCTTGAAAGATAACGTTTCCTATGAAAAGGATCATGGAGCGTGTCTTTATGAGAATCCATCAGTTGCGAGTCAGTCTTTTTGAAAATCCCGTTGGGTTGGGGGAGCGGGAGCCGGATTTCAGTTGGGAGTTGACCGAGCCTTCGCCCGGACACAGCCATCAGGCGGCCTATCGGGTGATTGTTGCCTCCTCGGCGGCGGGTGCTGCGGCAGGCGTGGGGGATTGCTGGGACAGCGGTCGGGTGGAGTCGGGGGATTCCGCGTTTGTGCGCTATGGGGGGCATTGCCTGGAGAGTCGGCGGCAGTATTTCTGGAAGGTGAAAATCTGGGACGAGTCGGGAACCGAGAGTGAGAGTCCGGTGGGGTGGTGGACGATGGGGCTCCTTGACGGGGAGGATTGGGCGGCTCACTGGATCGGGTTGGACACCCCGGGTGAATATCCCGCAGATCCGCTGCCGGGAGCCTGCTGGATTTGGGATGAGGTGGCGGGGCCGGGAGAGGTGGAATTTTCAAAAACCTTTGTTCTCTCCGGACCTGAAGAAGGGATTCTGTGGGGATTGGCAGATGACGAGGCGGAGGTGGAAGTGAATGACGTTCCTGTGGGCCATCTGCCGCGTGCGCAGGGTGGCT
>JADHED010002095.1_pt1 | contig 14807 bp, 8 predicted proteins | sample 8952041 | NCBI WGS metagenome assembly JADHED01 (sample SAMN16124423, study PRJNA663239) | bioreactor sludge metagenome | isolation source: sludge (control) | place: India:Bengaluru | collected 2018-09-08
CCATGATTAATTACGGTTGGGATAAGCAATACGGCGGTATATTCTACTTTATGGACCGTTTGGGGCATCCAACCCAACAATTGGAATGGGACCAAAAACTATGGTGGGTTCATATCGAGACATTGATATCTCTACTGAAAGGATATCAGTTGACCGGAGATCCCAAGTGCTTGGAGTGGTTCGAGAAGATTCACGAATATGTATGGACACACTTTAAAGATCCTGAATACCCCGAATGGTTCGGTTACCTCAACCGTAGGGGAGAAGTGTTGCTACCGCTGAAAGGTGGAAAATGGAAAGGATGCTTCCATGTACCCCGAGGACTTTTCCAGTGCTGGAGTATATTGGAAAAGCTATGAAAAAATCTACAAATCTAATCAATCTATACGTTTAAACTAAAAATCAGATTTTATGAGAGAAACTGACCTAAGATTAATTAAAGATTGTCACAGGATGAAATCGTTTTGGTTTTCATTGGTGATACTTTTGTTGTGCTCCATCTCTGGTAATGCACAGACAATTTCTGTAACGGGCATCGTCTCTGATGCATCAGGAGATGCTTTACCTGGAGTTAGTGTCGTTATAAAAGGTACTACTGAAGGAGCTGTTACCGATATTAACGGGAAATATACTCTTAATGCGGGAAAGAACGCCATGTTGGTTTTTTCTTTTGTAGGAATGAAAACTCAAGAAGTAAATGTGAGTGGCAGAAGAACGGTCAATGTGAAAATGGTGGAAGATAGTGAAATTCTGGATGAAGTAGTTGTGGTAGGATATGGTGTGCAGAAAAAAAGTTCTCTGACGAGTGCTGTTTCTGCAATAAAAGGGGATGATCTTCTGAAAGCTCCTTCTACAAATATTTCTCAGATCTTAGGAGGACGCTTGCCCGGTATCTCCTCTGTGCAGGAATCGGGAGAACCCGGTTTGGATCAGGCATCATTAAAAATACGTGGATCTATATATAGCGTAATGTACGTTGTTGATGGATTTCCGGTAAAGAATATTAATGATATTGATCCGAATGACATTGAAAGTGTCTCGGTACTCAAAGACGGTGCTTCTGCAGCCGTTTATGGTCTTCAGGCAGCTGGAGGTATTATCATTATCACTACCAAAAAAGGAGAAGCAGGCAAAACCAAAGTCACTTATGATGCTTCCTTTGGTGCGTCTATGAATGCTAACTTTCCTAAGTTTATGAATGGTCCACAGTTTGCATATTATTATAATATGGGAGATATGATGGATCAATTGGCAAATGGAACCATAAAAGATAAAAGCCAATACGTACCGGTTTACTCCAAGGAAAATGTAGCAGCAATGACTAACAATGATCCGACGGATGGCTGGGACAATGTGAATTACATTGATAAGGTCTTTGGAACGGGTTTTAACCAGAAACATAGTGTGACCATTCAGGGTGGCAATGAGAAAATGCGTTATTTTGCTTCTGTGGGATACTTGGGGCAAGAAGGTAATATTGAGAATTTCAATTATCGCCGGTATAATCTACGAACCAATATTGAGTCTGACTTTGCGAAGAACCTTCATTTTTCATTGGGTGTGTCGGGAAATGTTGCCCGACGTAATACTCCGGGCTATGCTTCAGGCGGAACAGATAGTGATTCATCACTAGGAGAACAGGGCTGGTTGTCTGTTGCACATCAAGCAATTATAATGCATCCTTATTTACCCGAAAAATATAATGGTCTGTATACAGCTACTCTGCAAAACAATACCTCTTTGCCTAATAGCCCTTTAGCTGCAATATATGAATCGGGTTACAAGAAAACACGTAGTAATGATCTTCAAACAAACATCTCGCTTTCTTATAATGTACCATGGATAAAAGGGCTTTCTGTAAAAGCTAATGGATCATATAGTTATGGAACTTCCCATAATAAAAATTTGAACACACCATATTCTACTATGGTTCGTAACAGTTCAATGGATTGGGTTCAGGCAGCCGATCCACGTGGCGTTGATTTAGGGATAAACCTTGGAGAAGGACAATATACCTACGAGCAATTGGTTGGACAGACTAGTATTAATTATGTGAATACATTTGGTAAGAATAATATTGATGTAATGGCTCTTGTTGAAGCTCGCGATTATAAGGAAAATAGCATGTCTGCGTATGCAAAAAATCTACCTTTCGCAGAATTGCCCGAATTGGGTCGGGGTGTTGCAACAGATTCTCCTATTGGTGGATGGAGTGATGCATCCCGTTCGGCCGGCTACGTTTTCCGTCTAAAATATGATTACGATAATAAATATCTGGCAGAAGTTTCCGGACGTTATGATGGTTCCTATAAGTTCTATGGAATGTCCGGTAAGCGTTGGGGATTTTTCCCTTCCGCTTCTCTCGGCTGGAGAATGTCAAAAGAAGATTTTATGAGTGGTCTTTCTTCTTTCTTGAATGATTTAAAAGTACGCACTTCTGTCGGATTATTAGGTAATAGTACAGTTCCCGCTTATTCTTTCTTGAGTCAGTATACTAATAATTACTCATCTAATATTGTAATTAACGGAACTTTGTCTCCTGCATATTATACAAACGTTATTGCCAATCCATATTTGACATGGGAAAAGACATTATCGTGGAATACCGGATTCGATTTTACAATGTGGAATGGATTGCTGGGTATGGAATTTGATGCATTTTATAATTATACCTATGATATTTTGACTGCAATGGGTTCAAATTATCCTCCTTCTATGGGAGGCTATTATCCATCGTGGAAGAATAATAATAAAATAGATGCCAAAGGGCTTGATGTCTTGGTTACCCATCGTAATAAGCTGCAATTGGCTGGAAAGGTCTTTAATTATGGCGTTAGTGCGAGTCTTACCTATTCCAAAACTCGCTGGCTGGTTTATCCCGATAGTCCCAATACCATGGAGTGGAGAAAAGTGACCGGTACTGCGTATGGTGCTCTTATGGGATGGGAAGCTGAAGGTTTGTTTAAGTCGGAAGACGAAATCACCAACTCAGCATGGTATGGCACCCGTCCTAATATAGGTGATATAAAATATAAAGACTTAAATGGAGATGGTAAGATTACTGAAGATGATAAAGCGATAATAGGCCGTAGCAACCGTCCTCAACTAACTTATGGCTTAAATTTGAACTGCTCTTGGAATGGATTTGACTTTAACGCCCAGTTTACGGGTGGCGCATTATTTGATGTTTCCCTAACCGGTACTTATTATAATGGATATGATGATAATACTGTTTGGACGCAACCTTTTAAAGAAGGTGCCAATTCCCCTTTATATTTGGTTCAAAATGCATATAGTACAGAAAATCCCAATGGTACGTTCCCACGTATAACAGCAGGACATTTAACTCATGGAGGAGATAACGGTTTATCTTCTACTTTTTGGATGCGCGACGGAAAATACATACGTCTAAAATCGGCTCAACTAGGTTACACCTTCCCACAAAAATGGATGAGAGTAATGAATCTACAGAATCTCAGACTATATGTTGAAGGATCCAACTTATTTACAATAAGTGGTCTTCCTGCAGGCATTGATCCTGAATCGCCGGGAGTCAACAATGGATATTATCCACAGCAACGGATAATAATGGGTGGTATCTCAGTAACGTTCTAGTCTAATCTTAAAATCAAATTTTATGAAATTGAAAACTTTAAGCTTATATTTATTGGGATTATCTTTTAGTCTTTCTTCATGTAACGACTATTTGGATATGACTCCCACAGATAGTGTATCTGATAAAATGCTATGGAGCTCTACTCAAAATGCAGAGTATGCGGTCAATTATTTATATAAGTCTTTTTATGATCTCAGTAATTTTACCTTAGGACAGTGTGCTGCGGGTATGACCGAAGGGCTCACCGATATGTTGAAATACGGTTCTTCCAATTATAACGCATTGCAATATATACCCAGTGAGATAGCGTACGGCGGTACCACGCTGACGGTAAATTATGTAACTGTTTATATGGGAACATGGGAGACGATGTACACTTACATTCGTCGTACCAATGAAAATTTATATAACTTACATCACTATGGAACTCTGAGCAAAAGTGATGCAACTCGTCTTGAGGCGGAAATGAGATTCGTCAGAGCCTTTCTTTATTTTGACTTGATAAAACGATATAAGGAAGTGATTATTTATGATGAAGACCTCCCTAAAATAACTAAAGATAAAGCCGTAAGCACAGAGAAAGATGCTTGGGATTTTGTTGCGGCCGATTTGAAATATGCCGCTGAAAATCTTCCAGTAAAAGCCAGTGCTCATGGTCGTTTAGATAAAGGAGCAGCTTATGCATTCTTAACTCGTGCAATGCTTTATGCAGAACGTTGGGCTGATGTGAAGAGTGCCGCCGAAGAAGTGGCGAAATTGGGTTATACATTGGAAAGCAATTATGCAGACTCTTATTCTAAGACAATTACCGATGGCAATAAAGAAGCGATTCTTCAGTATTGTTTTGATCAGAGTAAGTTCTCGGTGGGACACGATTTTGATTCATACTATGCTCCTGGCGGTGATAAAGCATTGGATGGGAATACGGTTGTCGGAGGTTTTGGTACTCCGACTCAGGAAATGGTAGAATCTTATGAGTTGTCTTCGGGAGGTTTCCCCGACTGGACGACCTGGCATACCACCGATGGGACTACAGAAGAGCCTCCTTATTCCAGCTTGGAGCCTCGTTTCCAAGCAACCATACTTTATAATGGCTCTTCATGGAAGGGACGTTCAATTGAACCTTTTGTAAAAGGTACCGACGGTTGGGCTACATGGCTGGTTGAACCTAAACCGGAAGGCAGAACCACCACCGGCTACTATTTACGTAAACTGGTGGATGAGGGACATAGCTTCAAAACCACTCAGGTAAGTACTCAGCCTTGGACTGTAATCCGCTATGCAGAAGTATTATTGAATTATGCGGAGGCTTGTTATCATCTGAGTGATGCTACGAATGCTAACGCGGCAATTAAGCAGATCCGTTCAAGAGTAGGATTGCCATATAAAGACAAAGATGGAACTGATTTATGGGCTGCTATCAAGCAAGAGCGTAAAGTGGAATTAGCTTATGAAGGACAATGGTATTGGGATTTGCGTCGTTGGAAACTGTCTGCAAAAACTTATGCCAATGGAGGCTTGAACAATTATCGTGTTCATGGTTTGAAAATAGAGAAGTCGGGTAATAATTTTGTATATACCTATGTGGAATGTGATACTCAAAATCGTAATTTCCCCGAGAAAATGTATATTTTCCCTATACCTCAATCGGAATTGAGTAATAATGCACTGGTCGATCAAAATGCAGAATGGAAATAACATTAACTAAATTGAATTATGAAAAAAATAATATACTCCTTTCTTGGTATGCTGGCAATTCTTTCTTCGTGCCAAGAACCTGAATATGTACTACCTACCGCCAACAGACAAGGCATCACCAGTCTGACAGCTATATTTGTTGAAGGTGAATATGCAGAGAAAGTGGCTGTGGAATATAAAATATCCGATTCTTCTGTAGACAAATTTGTAATCCCTATACCGTACTATTATCCCGAATCGAGCGATAATGAAACGGGAGAGTACATGTCTAAATTTAAAGTGCAGGCGGAGTTGGCTCCAAACTATCAACTTTCTCCTTCTCTTGGCATTCTCGATTTGACTAAGGAGAACTACTTTACGTTGACAGAGCCTGATGGAACCCAACGAAAAATAAGCATTTCGGGCATACGTAAGAAATCAAGCGCATGTCAATTGTTGAGTTTCGCATTACCTGATCTTGGAGTGACAGGGTCTATTGATGAAGATACGAAGTCTGTTGCTTTGCCGACTTTAGATGAATTAAAGGCAACCATGGCCTCCTATACCCTGTCTCCTCATGCTACGATCTCACCCGATCCGGCTGTTGAAAGTATAGACTATAATCAACCGGTGAAATTTACGGTGACTGCCCACGATGGAACTCAAGCGGTGTATACTGTTGAAAAGAAGATTCCGGAAAAGATAAACTATGGTTATCGTGCCGGAAGTGAATCACTAGCATATACCATTGATTTGACCACAAACGGAATGCCGGCTGTATCTCATCCTTCGATAGCCGTATGTGGAGGAAATCTGGTTGTTAATTATGGCGATGGATCAACTCCTATATACTTCAATGCCTCTACCGGTGGAACAAAACTCGGAACAGTGAATCTGGGTAATGCTACAGCTACCGGTTCTGTTACTAGTGATACGGGTGGAAACATGTTAATCTGTAATTATGCCCAGGCAGGTGAGTCATGGTCTCTTTATGCTACGAACGATGTGAAGCAGGAACCGAAGAAAATCCTTTCTATGCAAAATACCACTTCATTCCCTGTCGGGTCACGTTTGTCCGTAACTGGAGATATCTCTAGCAATGCTATTATAACCAGTGCTTTTGATGGCGTTGGCGCAGGTTCAAATCAGTTTATCCGCTGTGTCGTGCGAAATGGCGTAGTTGGTCAACCCGAGATTGTGACTGTTTCCGGAGTAGGTTATTGGTTCGCCATGGATGCTAATGCCAAAGTGGCTTACCGTAACACTGAAGTAGAAGATGGTTATTTTGTAGGGCACTATAACTACAACGACCAACTTAACTATGTAGATGGAACTTCCAATACCGCTACATCGGCATTAGGAGCCCAGAGCGATGATAGCGGATGGGGATATAATAATAGTATTGTTTCCACAACGACATTTAATAAAGCTACCTATTTGGCTTTATATGCCGTTGGTTACTTCCCGCAGTGGGGCATGAACTCTATTTTCTATCTGTACGATGTGAGCAGTGCGTCTGGTTTTAGCGGAACGGTTGATGCTACAGATATATTGAAGATGAGTTCCTCTGTGAAGTCTTATAACGCTGCTGAACCATCTCAGCCCCGTACCGGAGACATTCTACTAGTGCCATCTACGAATGGTTTCAAAATGAGTCTGTATTATGTAGATAACACTTGTAAAACTGTAGGGTGCTACAATTTTGATTGTATTAAAAAATAATATTTAGCTATTTAGGGAATATTTCTTTATAGGAATATTCCCTAATTACAAAGAACCCAATATGAATAAATATTTGAAAATGCTGCTTTTAGCGGCGATAGGAGCTATATACTCCAGCTGTGGAAGTAGCGACAAAGATCCTGATTGGATATGGGGCAATGACCCCCAGGAATCGGATGCAAAACCTCGATTTGTCTGGATTGATGCTGCCGCCAACTTTCCCGATTACGCCAATAGTAAGGAGAATATTGAAAGGGACTTGACTAAAGCGAAGAATGCAGGGTTTACCGATATTGTTGTTGATGTTCGCCCAACGATGGGGGATGTTTTGTTTAAGACAACGGCTGTCGATCAAGTTCAGAAGCTCGACGTGTGGGCAAGTACCGGATATACTTATTACCAGCGAACAGCTACCTGGGATTATTTACAAGCATTTATTGATATTGGTCATAAACTGGGACTAAAAGTAAATGCAGCGATAAATACTTTTGTGGGAGGTAACCTTTATCCTTATGGCTTGGGTAAACAGGGATTGCTATTCCGTGATTCATCAAAGAAGAGTTGGTGTACAACGCTGAATTTGGAAGCGGGGCTTACCAATGCAATGGATTTGGATTCCGGAAATGATCCGGACAATGAATATGGCACTAAGTTTTTGAATCCCGCCAATGAAGAAGTGCAACAATTTATTCTGAATATATTGGGTGATTTGGCAAAATATGATGTCGATGGAATCTTTCTTGACAGGTGTCGGTATAATGATTTTGCTTCAGACTTTTCGGACACATCAAGACAGCAGTTCGAGAGCTATATCGGCGAGAAGGTAGCTAATTTCCCCAATGATATTATTGTACCGGGAACATCAAGTTACCCTTTGCCCGCAACAAAGCCAAAGTATTTTAAGAAGTGGTTGGAATTTCGTGCAAAGGTGATTCATGATTTTATGGTGAAAGCCAGGTCAAAAGTTAAATCGGTCAATTCGAAAACTAGATTTGGCGTATATGTAGGTGGATGGTATTCCACTTATTACGAGGTCGGAGTAAATTGGGCTAGTCCCAAATATGATACCGGGGCTAACTTCCCCGATTGGGCTACAGCCGATTATAAAAACTATGGATACGCCGATTTGCTTGATTTTATGTTGGTCGGTGCCTATGCTTCAACCACCAGTATTTACGGTAATGGTGAATGGACGATGCAAGGATTTTGCAAAAATGCCCGTACTCTGCTTATGGGGGATGTGAAATTTGCCGGAGGCCCCGATGTGGGCAATGCTTCGGGATGGGAGAATGGCGGACAAGCTTCGAAGATACCTCAAACAGTTGATGCCTGTATTAATGCCGGGGACGGTTACTTTATTTTTGATATGATCCATATTAAGAAATATGATTATTGGGATAGTCTGAAAGAAGGTATTGATACTTATTTGAAGACCGTAAAATGATGTAAGGTATGAAGCGATACTCATTGAGAATACTCTTTATAACGCTGTTAGTGTTCAATCCATTTTTGAGCATTTTTTCATCCACAGACGGTAACACGATACATGGTAAAGTCTTCTGTGAAGGAAAACCTTTTATGGGGATCATTGTGACGGATGGTTATGATTGTGTCCTGACCAATGCTAAGGGTGAGTATCAGTTGCAGGCAGATAAGAATGCTCGTTTTATCTATCTTACCGTTCCTTCGGGCTATATATCTCAGAGAAAGGGTACAATTCCGGTCTTTTATCATAGAATAGATAGAGCCTCTGTTAAGCCATACGATTTTTATTTAGAGAAAAACCCGGTGGGCGATCTCGACCATACTTTCATTGTGCAGGCGGATGTTCAGGTTACTTCTCTCGATGATATTGATGGATACAAATCTTATTTAAAAGATATTGTAACTTACAATAAAATGATCCCTTCTGGACAAGATGTTTTTGGCCTAGATTGCGGAGATATTGTGGGCGATACTCCCTCTTTATACCCCGATTATATTCGTGCTGTTTCCACCTTGAATTTTCCTGTCTACAGGGCCATCGGTAATCATGATATGACTTATGGAGGACGCACTTTTGAACAATCATATTCTACTTTTGAAGATTATTTCGGACCTGTTTACTACTCCTTTAACAAAGGAAAGGCACATTACATCGTTCTCGACAACTGCTTTTATGTAAATAGGAATTATCAATACATTGGGTATATAGACGAGAGGACCTTTTCATGGATGGAAAAAGACTTGTCTTTTGTACCGCGTGGATCTTTGGTCTTTGTGCTAATGCATATTCCTTCGAGTTCTACCAAAGAGTTAGTATACAATGCGCTCCTACAAGACGAAACGAGTAATGCAGCCGGGTTATATGAAATGTTGAAAGGTTATAATACACATATCATCACGGGGCATTCCCATTTTAATTTGAATGTATGTTTCAATGATAGTCTGATGGAACACAATACTGCCGCTGTCTGTGGCACTTGGTGGAAAGCTGATCTTTGTGTTGACGGCACTCCAAATGGTTATGGCGTATATCAGGTTAGTGGAGATGAGGTAAAGTGGAAATATAAAAGCGTAGGTTATCCTGTTGATTATCAATTTAGGCTATATCCTGTGGGAACATCAGATGAATACCCTGGGGATGTGATAGCCAATGTGTGGAATTGGGATGAGAACTGGAAAGTTGAATGGTATGAAAATGGAAGTAGAATGGGGGCGATGGAGCGTTACACAGGATATGATCCGGAAGCCAAAGCTATTTGCTCGGATAAGAAAAAAGTCGTCTATGATTGGATTTCTCCTGTAAAAACCGGACATTTATTTCATGCCATGCCGAAAGATCCGATGGCTAATATAGAGGTTAGAGTGACCGACCGTTTTGGAAACATTTACAGATCATATTTGAAAAATAAATAAGTAGTAATGAGAAAAGCATTATTTTTTTCGGGAGCATTACTTTATGCTGCTATTTTATCGGCAAAGGTTTCTTTGACTTCCATTTGGGGCGATAATATGGTATTGCAGCAAAAGTCGGCGGTTGTGTTTACCGGAAATTCTACAATAGGTAAAAAAGTTTCCGCCAATGCTTCATGGGATGGAAAAACCGTCTATGCAGACTGTGATAAGAATGGGAGCTTCACTTTAAAGCTGAATACCCCATCTTATGGTGGTCCGTACACCATCACTTTTTCCGATGGGGACCGACTGATACTGGAAAATATTTTAATAGGCGAAGTCTGGTTTTGTTCGGGACAGTCTAATATGGAGATGCCGGTGAAAGGCTTTAGAGGGCAGCCTGTATATGGTTCACAAGAATATATAGTTTCTGCCGATGTCAAAAGACCTATGAGACTTTATACCGTGAAGAATGCGTGGAGTACCACCCCTAAATCCGATGGAATTGATGGGTGTTGGAGTGAGACATCACCTGAGAATGTGGCGAATTTTAGTGCGGCGGCCTATTTCTTTGGAAATCAGTTGCAAAAGACCTTGAAAATACCCGTCGGATTAATCAATTGCTCCTGGAGTGCTTCGAAAATAGAAGCGTGGATGAGCCGGGAAACACTTTCTTCTTTTGCCGGTGTGGAGCTACCGGATGTAAGTGCCACGGAATTTGGTTGGCCTGCCGGAACTCCTACTTTATTGTGGAATGCAATGGTAAATCCCTGGAAGGGTTTTCCTGTAAAAGGAGTAATATGGTATCAAGGTGAAGCCAACTCGGCAAATCCGGATTTATACCGGAAGCTTTTTCCCGCAATGATCTCCCAATGGCGGACATTCTGGCATCAGGCGGAATTGCCGTTTTACTACGTTCAGATTGCTCCTTGGCAGTCCGAAGGCAGTGATAAGTTCGATTGGGCCTTATTCCGGCAATGTCAGCTTGACTTAATGAAGGAAATTCCTAATGTGGGAATGGCTGTAACAGCCGATGCGGGTAGCGAGAAGTTCATTCATCCCCCTTATAAAATTAAAGTGGGTGAGAGGCTGGCATATTGGGCTTTGGCCAAAACTTATAATTTAAAAGGGTTCATGTATTCGGGCCCTGTTTATAAGCAATGTAAACTGACCGAAGGAAAGGTGGAAGTTGATTTTGATTTTGGAGCTGACGGACTGGTGCCAGAAAATGAATCGGTCACAGGATTTGAATTGGTTGATCGCGAAGGACAGGTTGTTCCGGCTTCAGCCGAAATAATCAATGGCTCTTCTGTTGTAAAGGTCTGGAATGAGAATGTTCCTAATCCGGTTGAAGTACGTTATTGTTTCCGTAATTTTAAAATAGGAAACTTGTGTAATAATGCAGGTCTGCCTGCTGCACCATTTAAAGCAATCATTAAGTAAATATTAAAATTTATCCTATGAAATCATCTAAAATATTGATCGTTCTATTCTTTATCGGGCTTGTTCTTTTTAGTGGTAAAGCCGATTGTAAGATAGTGAAGCCGTCATCTGTTTCGCACAAACAGGCTTTGATGTGGATTGATGCAGAAGCTAATTTTGCACGTTTCAGTCATAAAGACTCCATAACGTATTATCTGAAAAAGATAAAATCACTTGGATTCACCCATGCCATTGTAGATGTTCGTCCCATCACCGGGGAGGTATTGTTTGACAGTAAGTATGCTCCTCGGATGAATGAATGGAAAGGTGCCAAAAGGGGTAACTTCGATTATCTGGGAGAGTTTATCCGGCAAGGCCACCAAATGGGACTGAAAATATATGCTGCGCTGAATGTATTTTGTGCCGGGCACAATTACTTTGATCGGGGATTGGTTTATGATGGTCATCCGGAATGGGCTTCCATGGTTTATACTCCCGATAAAGGGATTATTTCCATAATGGATGAAAAGCAGAAATATGGAGCTATGACCAATCCGATAAATGAGGAATATCGTACGTATATTTTGAATGTATTGAAAGAATTGGTTGCCAAATATCCGGCTCTTGACGGGCTAATGCTTGATCGTGTCCGTTACGACGGCATCAGTGCCGACTTTTCTCCACTATCCCGAAGTAAATTTGAAGAATATATTGGAAGTAAAGTAGAAAACTATCCCGAAGACATTTTTAAATGGGTTAAGGGTGAGAATAATAAATATGTTCCGCAATGGGGAAAATATGCATTGAAATGGTTTGAATGGCGTACCAAAAACATTACCGAATTTATGGCTTTGGCGCGCAAGGAGGTAAAACAAGTCAATCCCCGAATATCTTTCGGAACGTATACCGGTGCCTGGTATCCTTCATATTACGAAGTCGGAGTTAATTTTGCTAGCAATAAATACGACCCGAGTAAAGACTTTAATTGGGCTACCCCAAAATATGGAAGTTATGGGTATGCCGAATTGATAGATCTCTACTCAACCGGGAACTATTATACGGATATCACGATAGATGAGTATAAGAAACATAATCGCACGATTTGGAATGAAACCGACAGTCAGGCTCAGGAAGGCACTTGGTATTGTGTGGAAGGCTCCTGTCAACACCTCAGGAAAATACTGAAGAATAATAAGTTTATGGGAGGCGTGTTGGTCGATCAGTTCTATGATGACCCTCAGAAACTATCAAAATCCATTGCAATGAATCTCTTGCAGTCCGACGGTCTGATGGTATTCGATATTGTGCATATCATTACTAAAAATCTTTGGAAAGAAGTGGAAGAGGGTATGAAAGAAGGAGGAGCTCTATGAAGCAACGGGCTTTTGCTTTGGATGCATTGCGGGGATATGCCATTCTGACGATGGTACTTTCCGCCACAATTGCAGGAGGCATTCTGCCGGCATGGATGTACCATGCCCAGACTCCTCCTCCCACACATGTTTTTAACCCCGATATACCCGGGTTGACTTGGGTTGATCTGGTGTTTCCTTTCTTTCTGTTTTCCATGGGAGCTGCTTTTCCCTTTTCTATCGGTAAAAGACTTGAGGCAGGAGAGAGTCGCTTAAGATTGACTTATGATGCATTAAAACGTGGATTACAACTGACTTTTTTTGCAATATTCATACAGCACTTCTACCCGTACGTGTTGAGTAATCCGCAAGATCTACGCTCGTGGCTATTAGCTATATGCTGCTTTATCGTACTTTTTCCGATGTTCATGCGTATTCCGCTGAATATGCCTTCATGGGGACATCAAACGATAAAATGGGGTTCGTATGCCATTGCTACTGCAATGTTACTAACGGTCGACTATGCGGATGGCCAAGCTTTCAGTTTGTATCATAGCAACATTATTATCCTTCTGTTGGCTAATATGGCTTTTTGGGGAACCCTTGTCTATGTGTTTACCATGAACAACCGTTGGCTGAGGGTTGGAATATTGGCATTGCTTGCCGGCATTATTTGCAGCTCGAAAGTGGGAGGATGGCAGCGTTCACTATTCGATTTCACTCCTCTTCCATGGATGTATAAATTTGATTATTTGAAGTACCTCTTCATTGTATTGCCGGGTAGTATTGCCGGTGAATACTTGGTTCAGTGGATGAAAACCCGCAATGTAAACGCACCGGAGGAGCGCCCTATAAAAGCTATAGGGATGTTGTTGGTCTCAGTCGGAATTATCATCTGTAATCTTGTAGGGTTGTACAATCGTTGGTTGATGCTCAACCTGTTGTTGGTAGCTGTGTTGCTCTCTATCGGATTTCTCTTATTACGCAAGGCTCGGGAATCTTCTCTGCTGTGGCGAAACTTATTTGCATTGGGAGGCTTCCTGTTGTTGTTAGGGCTTTGTTTCGAATCGTTTGAGGGAGGCATAAAAAAAGATCATGCCACTTTCAGCTACTTTTTCGTGACATCCGGATTGGCTTGCATGGGGTTGATCGCTTTACATATTCTCTGCGATTACTTTCACTGCCTGAAATCGACTCGATTCCTTGTGATGTCGGGACAAAATCCGATGATAGCTTATGTTGCAGGTGATCTTCTCATCATGCCTGTTATGGGTATATTGGGCGTTACTCCGCTATTAAGCTATTTCCATACAAATGTCTGGCTGGGATTCTTGCAAGGAATTATTCTGACGTCTTTGTCACTTCTGGTTACGATGTTCTTTACCCGTATAAAATGGTTCTGGAGGACATAAAAACTCTTATTGGTGTTAGGCCGGAAAATAATTAGAATATCTTTTTTAATAAAGATATTGCCGTCTGGTAATTTCTAGTTGTGTTTTTTGTTATATCCAGATTCTCATATCCAGATAGTTCTAACTAAGTAAAGTATGGGAGATATATTGTTATTCAGCAAGTCTTTCGTAATGAGGAGTACTTAAATAAACACTCGATTAATGTAGATACTTATTAATGGTGATTAGAAATTTATTTATCTTTGACGAACTGTTATAAATATTGATTCTCAGATATTTTCTGATATCCTCAGATGTTATTATATGTTTGTTTTTCAATGTTATATATCTGTTTTAAGGAATATTTCAATAATAATAAGAGCTGAAAGGGTATGAGTTGTATATTGAAGAAGAAGAGTGCTATTTTATGTTTTATTTATTTTTGCTGCATGTTCAAAGGAAATATATTGTTTGCTCAGGATATAGACGAAAACTGGGTAAAGGAGAACTACACTAAAAGAGAAGCAATGATACCAATGCGAGATGGTATGCATTTGTACACTGCCATTTATGAGCCGGTTCATTGTACTGAAGATTCTCCTGTTTTAATGACTCGTACTCCTTACGGGGCTTTTCCTTATGGCGGAGAAATGAGTGATCTTCTTTGGAATGCCTGGCAAAATTATGCAAGAGAAAAATATGTTTTTGTCATCCAAGATGTGCGTGGGCGTTGGAAAAGTGAAGGGGATT
>JADHED010002096.1_pt1 | contig 14795 bp, 11 predicted proteins | sample 8952041 | NCBI WGS metagenome assembly JADHED01 (sample SAMN16124423, study PRJNA663239) | bioreactor sludge metagenome | isolation source: sludge (control) | place: India:Bengaluru | collected 2018-09-08
ATCGATCGCTCAAGCATTAATAACTTTTCAACCGACGCTTTTGCCATTGGAGATTGACGAAGTTCATTACGAGCCTGTTCGATTTCTTTAAAGTTAGGAGCAACCGCCGCCGTCTGCTGATCCAAAATTGCTTTTAGGTCCGCTTTATCCGCATCTTTAGCAATACCTGACAACGAGTTAATTTCACGATCTAAATACACAAATAAATCTTTGTTTGATTTTAAACCGTTCTTTAAGTTTTCTTTCCAGTTCGGTGTCGCCCAAAACTCGTCCACTTTCATCATGGCTTGTTCTGATTTCGTCTTAAACGGAGCCGCTTGCTGAGATAACAAATTCATATACTGACCTTGTTCTTCATCAGACAGCCCATCTGGCATCGGAAGACTTAATAACTCTTGATAAAAACGTCCGCTTTCAGACGCAAATAATTGTAGAGCTACCAATTGCGAAGTCCAGTCACCTTTTTGAATGGCTTTTTGAGCCAAACCTTCTGCTTTTTCTAATTCTTTGTTACGCGCTTTGATCGTAGCCACTAATGTTTTTTGATTTTTGCTATCAATTTTATGAGCCGCAAGGACCGCGCGCTGGGCCGCGATGCTCGCTAAGAAATCATAGCGGAACAAAATCGCACCTTGTGGTGTTTTTTGAATCCATTCATCTTTAAGTGCCGCCTGCAATACCTTTGGATCTTTCGTTTTACCGAACGCTTCCATGTAGGCTTGACCCAATAGACCTGGATTCTTTTCGAAGTTCTTTCTATAGAAAGCGATGTCTTTTAAAGGTTGTTTGCTTTTGCGAATCATTTCTAGCGCAATTAACTCTTTCATTTCTGCATTCTTAGTCAAAGCCAAGAATTGGTTGTAATAGGCCGGTGACGAATCCCCTGATAATTCAGCAAATAAGGCCATCTTTAAGGCTTTCTGCTCTGGCTCCATGCCTTTTTGAACTTTCTCTACCGTTTTTAGCGCTACCGAGAAATCCAATAGTAACTCAGAATAGTACGCCTTACGAGACAATGCGAATTCACGATCATCACCCGCTACGGATTTAAGATTCAACATCTCTTCTGCAGCTAAGTTAGCTTTTTGAATATCGCCCGCTTTTTCATTTAACACGACTTTGTTTTTCAAGTAGATCACGCGATCTTTTTCAGCTGCTTTGTTCGCCTGAAAGCGACCCAGAACTTCCAACGCTGCTTTAGGATTAGTTGCCGCGATATTTGCGGACTGAGTCAGTATGGATTTTTGCTGAATTTCAGCGAATTCCATTCCATCAGTGCCTTTGAAAATTTCAGCAAACTCAGAGGCCCAAGCTTCCATTGTTTTTTCATCTTTTAAGATAACTAACGCATCCAAAGCCAGATCCGCCGATTGTTTGCGAACGGTCATTGGCGCCTGCTTGTTTAAAGCCAACGCTTTCAACTGTTCCGCACCCGCTTGTGTTTGACCGGATTCATATAATTTATGAGCTTTTTGGTATGCGACTTCGTGTACTTTTGTTTTAAGTTTAGAGTGTGCTAAATACGCCGCCTGTGCTTTTTCAAGCATTGCCGCGTCGGCTGATTCTTCAGCGACTTCAATTTGCGACAACAGCGCTGACTCGAGCTTAGTTGCATCTTGGCTTGGTTGATTCAACGTTTTCGCGGCCGTCTCGTACAAAAATAAAGACGTTGAGTAGTCTTTAACTTGTCGAGCCGCCTGAGCACCCCAAATCGCCACTTCCAAATCTTCAGGAAATTGCTGAGAGTACACTTTATAAGTCATAATTAAACTTGAAGAAGGTTTAGTCTTTTCTGCCTGATTCCATGTCACGACAAACTGACGGAATAATTTTCTGATATCGTCGCAGTCTTTTTTTCCGCAGCCTTTCAATTCATTCCAAATATCAAGTGACGCTTTAAAATTTTGCTGGGCGATTTCAGCTTGGCCTTCTGCCCATTGCAGGGGTGATAAATGAGCCATGATTTCTAAACGACCTTCGGGTTGACTTTGTTTATTTAAAACAAAGTTCCATGTCATAATGGCTTCTTTACGACGACCCACACGCTCTGTTTCCAAAGCCAATGTCGTAATTGTTGATAATTTTGCTTTTTCCGGAACTAGATCATAAAGTTCTTTTACGTCGGATTCACCGTAAGGCTGTTTTGACAATAACTTTGCATAGTCTTTGGCTACTTCTTTGAACGTAGGTTTGTCAGCCACATCTTCATTAGAAATGCCATGTATGGCAGATGATTCTGCCGGAATTGGAATCGTTGGGTTGACCACATTACTCTTNAGTCTTTGGCTACTTCTTCTAGGAATTGCAGATCGGCAGTTCCATCAGAAATACCACTTTTAGTTTGCAAACTCTTATCAGTTAAAATTTGTTTGATTTGCGCCAGTGATTCAGAAATCTGACCCAAATTAAAATGGGACCATGATTTTCTATAGGCCGCTAACCCGCGGGATGCTGCCACTGGGGTTGAAACTACTTTAGCATAGTATTCTATCGCTTCTTTGAATTGGTTTTTCTTAAATAGCATTTCCGCTAGCGACAAATTCGCCTCGGACTGGGCCTGTGGGTCACGCGCAGTTTGAGAAATCGTTTCGTATGATTTTTTAGCGTCATCTACATGACCAAGGATTTCTTGTAGATGACCCATTTGAATCATGACTTTGCTACGGCTGGTTTCTGGAGTGCGCGCTACGCTTTCTTTATAAAGAGTGAGTGCTTTTTTTCTATCCTCTTCACCAGCTGTACACACTGTACAACCTGATTCAAGTTCTTTCATCGCGGATACGCGAGCACGTTCCGAGTATAAATCGGCAAGTCTTAGGCCAACTGAAACTTTAGAAGGATCTTCAGGAGATAAGTTAAGATGAACACCTTTTAATTTATCAATTAATAAATCGCGAGTGGCATCATCTGGCCCCGCAAATGAAACACTGGCTACACAAAGCGCCAGACTAACTAATACCTTCATTCCCCCTCCTTGGAACGTTTGCAGCGACTACTTCATAATCACTGCAAACTTTAAATCACTAAACCCTGCGTGCGCACACGCTAAAACGATGTGATTAAGAGCCTCATATTTTGTACGACGATCCGCTTGCACCGTAATAGTGTTAGGCATTTCTTCGCCTGCAGGATGAGTCGCTTTAAAGTTCTTTCTTAGCTCAAGTAATTCCGCGATTAAACCTTCTGCTGTTAACATCTTCTCTTCTAGGAACACTTTTCCGTCCTCAACCTTGATGACCGGATTACGTTCTAAGACATCCCCAAGAGCTGCCTTTGGCAGTTCCATGTCTTTTTTCATGAATAGGATTTCACCGTTACTAGAAAAGTTCATCAATAGAAAGATAACCAGAATCGAAAAAGCATCGATCAAGGCAGTTAACAGAAGATCAGCGGCTAAGCTTTTCTTCCATTTTTTTCCTTGAGGATTTAAGAAAGACGCATTCGCAATCGGACTATTAAGAGCCGTATTTGCAATCACATTCTGTTTAATCATAAAATCCCCTCTTCTTAAAGTGGAACCACGCCCAAGTCAGCCATTCCCGATTTTTTGAACTGATCCATCAAATCGATAATATCTTCATAAGCTGTTTGCGCGCGGGGTTGGATAAGAGCCGTTTTTAATTCAGGCTCTGATTTTTTCATAAGATCAAGCTGAGCTGCTAGCGCCTGAAGATCCACTTTACCTTCAGTGCCGCCGCCTAATTTCAACTTTCTCATGTTTACAGGAAGCGCTTGCGCATCCCGAGTTTCTAGAGTCATATCTCCTTTATCACCTAGGAACACCCAAAGCGTTGGCTTTTTTGGTGTTTCCGAAGCTGGCTGACCGCCAACGGCTTGTTTCACATTCATCGAACCAACATTTAACCAAACGGCAGTTAGCAGAAGGAAACAAATACACGTCGACAATAAGTCGATAAACGGGATCAAATTTAGTTCAAAATCTAAGTGCTTTTTACTTTGGGACATTAAATCCTCTTTAGACTAAGCGTTGATTTCTTTAACAGATTCTTTTGCAGATCCATCTTTACCCGTGCGGAAACTTTTGAAACCTACAGGTTCGTACGAGTAGCTCAACCAGTTGAACACCTTTAGTGCTGAACGGTTAAGATCCTCAACGATATGATTGGCTCTGTTTTGAAGAACCGCGTACATCACAAGAGCTGGAATCGCAGTGATTAGACCGTATGCTGTAGCATTCATCGCTTCGGCGATACCGGCAGCAAGTAGAGTTGCCTTTTCAGCAGGAACCGCATTCGCAACCGCAGCGAAGGACTTGATCATACCTGTGATTGTTCCAAGTAGACCCGTCAAAGTCGCAACGTTACCAAGCATTGATAAGAAACCGATACGGCGCTCAACCAGTGAGTTTTCCAATAGAAGAACTTCATCCATTTTCCCTTGGATTTCTTCTTTACCGCCGAAGTTTTTAGCCGCTTTAGTTCCCGCTAAGATCGCTTTTGCTACGGGCATTTGTGCCTGATGAGCTTGAGCTTGATCCATTACGCGATCTAATTCTCCACGACGAATAGAATCTTCGAACCCGTTTACGAATTCGCTTTGATTGATTTTGTTTTTAACGAACAGCGTGTACGTACGCTCCGCCAAGATAGCCAATGATATCAGCTGAGTGATCAAGATTGGCCACATCCAGAAGCCGCCCTGTTCAAAAGCAATAGCAATTTTAGAAAACATCTCCATATATCCCCCCAATTAAATTTGCAACTTAGTAACTTTTATTGTTTATAAAAATATGATCTCTACCACCTCGACCTAAGTCACTGCTTTTTTTATTATGGGAAATATTATTTTTTCTTTATGTTTAGGTTAGGTTCTTTTTCCGCCCAATTTTTCCAAAAACTTTTCGCACGAAACTCTACTCTGAGTAGCCATCCACGGCCACAGAGGTCCCTCATCAAAAACCCAAAACCTACACTTTGCCACTCCGGGCAAAAAAACCAATAAAGCGCCCGGCCCTAGGAATCTCCCACCCTCTGTTTCGGGAATTTTAGGACCTGGAACCCGATGGAAAGGTGAATATTCTACCTAGCACCTTTTTTTTCGGATGGGGGTGTGCTATAGGACGGGTCTATGAAATATCAGAATCCGTCTTCTCGTTTGAAATCGTTCCTGGATTTGAGTTTGCCTGACTACTTGATGACTGCACTTTCGAAAATGGAAATCTCTAAACCGACTGAAATTCAGACGCTGACTATCCCAGCGGGAGCCGCTGGATCTGACTTAGTCGCTGTTGCCGAGACTGGCAGCGGGAAAACGTTAGCCTACGCACTCCCTTTAATCCAGGCCCTTCTCAAAAATGAAAATGCACGGCTGCTTGTTTTGGTTCCTAGTCGCGAGATGGCTCAGCAGATTCACAAAGTGTTCATTCAGCTACTTGAATCTAAACCTATGACGATGTCGCTTGTCATTGGTGGCGTTCCGAGCGCGAAGCAAGTGAATGGTCTAAATCGCGCCCCTCGTATCATCATCGGAACTCCGGGCCGCATCAACGATCACCTTCTAAAAAATAAAACTCTTCTTCAAGGCGTCGAGCATGTTGTACTCGATGAAGCCGATCGCATGCTCGATAGTGGCTTCACTCCGCAGCTTAAGAGCATTCAGCTCGCCCTTCGTGGGCATAAGCAAACTCTGATGTTCTCGGCGAGCTTTAACAGTGATATCGAAGCAATCGCTAAGCTATTCATGAACCCAGCAACGGCAATCATGATTCGCTCGTCTCAAGCGGAAAAACCCGTGGAGAGCTTAACGCAAACGGTTCTTTTTATCGACAAATCGGAAAAGAATGATCGCCTACTAGATGAATTGAACAAAACTCAAGGCGGCATAATCGTGTTTTGCCAAAATCAAGGCGGCTGCGAACGCACGGGTCAATATTTAAAAGAATATGGCTATGAAACCGATATGATTCATGCCGGCCACACCCAGGGGCACAGAAATCGAGTGATCGCGAAATTCCGCGATGGCAGCATCCGCGTTTTAGTCACCACCGACTTACTTGCACGCGGTTTAGATGTCCCTCACGTTGATCACGTTTTTAATTTTGAATTACCGGCGCAATCTGATGATTTTCTTCATCGTATCGGACGCACAGCACGCGCGGGACGTACGGGCCACGCTCTAACGTTCATTACACCATCGGATAAAAATGGTTACACCAAAATCAAAAAATATCTAGACGGCGCTCAAGAAATCAAAACAAACCCAAAGTTTGAATTTGAGGCCCCACGTGGAGCAAATCATTTTTCCGAGCGCAACAAAAAGAAAAATACTCAAGAAAAACAAAAATTCGATCCGGCCCAAAGATCCAAAGGCAAACCCAAAGCAAAAAGCTATGGCGATCTACACAAGCCAAGCAAGTACACGAAAAAATCTTAAGCTCGCCAAAAAGATTTATCTAAAATTCTTGTTCTTGAGTTCAAAATAGTTCAGCTTCGTATCATCGTCGTGACGAAGCAAAGTAAATCCAATCTTAACCAGGATCTTCGTTGACGATGGATTCCCATCATCCGTCACCGCTTGAACTGAAGCCAAGTTCAATGAATGAAAACCAGCTTCCACTAGACAGCGACTGACTTCGGTTGCAAATCCTTGCCCCCAAAATGTCTTTACGATCATGTAACCGAGCTCAGCACTGCGTTCGGGTTTAGGCACGAGCATAAACCAGCCAATAAATTGATGAGTGTCCTTCAACTCTACGGCCCAAATTCCAAATGGCGCTGGTCCGTCGTCACGCTGAAGCTGATCATTTAAGCGCGCTTGTGTTTCCTGTTCTGTTCTAGGCGTTTGAATTCGCGTGTACCGCACGACATCAGCATCTGCTTCCAACTGTCTCAAGTTGATGAAATCATTTTGATTCAAACGCCTTAATCGTGTCCTATTAGTTATTAATTCATACTTCATACATCACCATTTTTCATGTTCTATTTTGAAACGAAGAACGCCTAATTACTCAAGGAAAACCGACTTTTTTCCGAAAGATTATTAGTTCGCAAGTTCAAATGGGAGAATGCTTGAACGTAGTTTCGATTATTGCCCTAACCATCCTACTAAGTCTTCTACAGATTGGCTGCAGTCCAGTTAAGGTGTCGCTTAATTCCGAATTTGGTTTGTCGCTGGGCAAGACACCCGGCGAAGACGACCAACCAGCTCTCGCCCGCGAAATAACTGTAGCCAACCAACCTCCGTTTCTTAACGCCGCGAATTCTAGCTCTTTTACCCTTGATGGTTCATGCAAAAATTTAGAAGTAATTCAGATCACGATCAATGGCTCTGCGGCATCAAAGACAAACTGTAACGCTGGTCAGTGGCAAATTACTCTAGACTCTAGTTCCGAACCCGACGGGAACGTAGTCATCGACTTGATCGACTCAGAATCACTCAAATCTCTAAAGAGCGTCACCCTTGAAAAAGACGTCGTTTGGCCAGTGGCCCTGTTTTCCACCTCTATAACGGCCGTTAACAATTCACAGAATATCGTAATTTCAATTACGCAAATGATCGGCTCTGTCCAATATAGTTATAAATTAGGTGATTCCTCGACCACCGACTGCGCAAGCTCTTTCGGCTACTCAAGTTACATGACGGAACAAAGTAATGTAACAGAAGCTTTGCCCAGCGACGGCAACTATCGTCTTTGTCTCATTGGCAAAGATAGCTTTGAAAATGAACAACCATACGCCATGGCAACGGTTCTAAATTGGGAGCTTGATACGGTCGCTCCGTCAGTTTCATTTTCGTCTGCGACCTCAGCGTCCTATATCAACTCCCTAAATAAAACGGCGTTTTCAGTCTCAGTCTCGTGCTCGGACGCAAACCAGATGGTAAAATTTATGGCCGTTGATAAAAATGGTCTCGAGTTATCGGGAATAGAAAGTTGCTCCTCAAGTAACCTCGCCGCTTACACGTTCAATACATCAACACTCGCAGACGGACCCGTTAGTTTCTTTGTAGTTCACAAAGACGCTGCCGGAAACACGACTCCGACAACTCTCATTTTAGGTGTCAGCAAAGACACAATCGCTCCCACGTTTGCTGACCCCACTCCTGTTGATGCAGATTACTACTCAAGTTTATCTTTGAGTCCCCCTCTCGCTTGGGCTGCTGCGACGGACACGAGCGGTAGCGGGGTCACGGGATATCATATTGGTTTCGGCACCAACTCGACCACTCCAAATATTCGCCCGCTATCTTCTATTGGAAATGTGTTATCCTATCAACACACGTTCGCTGGGCCGCTAACAGAAGGCTCCATATATTACACATTCCTTAAAGTCTATGACGCCGCTGGAAACTCTGCCCTTTATGTTAGTGACGGCTGGAAACCTGATGTAACACCGCCGACAATTAGCGCGATGGACGACGGAATTTTTTCAGGCGTTGGCGCTACCCCAGTGTTCTCTTGGACGACAGGAAATGACGGCTCGGGTTCAGGAATTGAACGCTACGAATTTTCAGTCGGGACCGCTTCCGGCGGATCAGATGTAGTGAGCTGGACTTCGACAGGAACCTCCACAACAGTGACATCGGGATCATCTTTCATTGTTTTGGGTGGAACCTACTACGGCAGCTTGCGTGCGATCGATAAAGCCGGAAACGTAGGAGCCCAGGTACTGGGTAATGGTTTTTATGTTAAGCCGCTTCTCGTTGCAAATAGCGTTGTTTCAAACTATGGCGCATTTGCAGCCATTATGACTAATGGCAAAGTCGTCTGCTGGGGTGACCCATCTTACGGAGGTGACTACACAACACTCCCAAGCACATTAAAATCAGGGCCACGTTCTGCGACAAAAATCTATTCAACATCTCAAGCCTTCGCCGCTATCCTGGATGACGGTTCAGTAGTCACTTGGGGTGCTTCGCCGAATGGTGGCGATTCGTCAAACGTTGCCTCTATGTTAGATGGTACGATAAACGTAGTTTCGATCTCAGCAACCTTTTATTCATTTGCAGCACTGAGATCTGATGGCAGTGTCGTCATGTGGGGAGCCACTACTTATGGAGGCAGCGCCTCACTTGGGGTCCTCGGCGATCTAGATGGCTCTAACCCTGTGACCTCTATTCAGGCAACCTCAACAGCTTTTGCAGCACTCCGCTCGGATGGCTCAGTGATCGCTTGGGGTTATAACGGCGGCGATGCTTCGTCAGTGTCTTCGGACATAGACGGCACTATTCCTGTAACTGCACTCTACTCGACATCAGCGAGCTTTATTGCAAAACGTTCCGATGGATCACTAATAACTTGGGGCTACCACTCGCCCGGAATTCTACCGACTGCGGTTGCAAGCGAAATCGACGGCACAATTCCAGTGAAAAACGTTGTAACAAACTCGTCATCCGTAGCCGCCTTACGTGACGATGGTTCTGTCATCACTTGGGGTAATTCAACCTGGGGCGGAGACTCCTCATCGGCGTCAAGCAGCATCGATGGAACGATCAAAGTCGCAAAGTTGTTCTCAAATAACGCCGCATTTGCGGCACTCAGGGAAGATGGCTCAGTCGTAGCTTGGGGTTTGACCTCATCCGGAGGTGACGTATCGTCCGCTGTCAGCCAATTAACAGGAAGTCCGCACAAAGTTATTAACATCGCGCGAACATCAGCGGCTTTCGCTGCTATCCGTGATAATGGTTCAGCCATTGTTTGGGGTATGTCGGGTCTTGGCGGAACTCTAGGCTCTCTGTCGGCGTCAGCAATTGATGGTTCTATTCCGATAACATCTGTTACCGGTAACCACTATGCCTTTGCGGCCATTAGAGATGACGGCTCATTAGTCGTTTGGGGTAACGCAAGCAATGGCGGTGATACCAGTTCAGTGGCGTCTAAGCTTGATGGCGCCACTCATGACGTTGTGGCCGTTCACTTCAACACGTGGGCGTTTGCTGCCGTTTTGGATAACGGTGAACTTGTCACTTGGGGTGATGCCACGTATGGTGGCGACTCCAGCGCGATCAATCCCTAAATCTTGACCTTAGCTAGCGCACCCGCTAGCATTTATGACATGAACCCCATTTATAGTATCAGCTTACTTGTTGCTTCTAATGTTTTTATGACATTCGCATGGTACGGACACCTTAAGAGTAATCAAAACAGTCCTTTATGGATTGTCATTTTAGCTTCGTGGGGGATTGCTTTTTTTGAATATTGTTTGCAAGTACCAGCTAACCGCCTGGGCATACAAAGCTTCACTTTGCCGCAGCTAAAAATCATACAGGAAGTTGTCACACTTGTCGTGTTTTTAGGATTTGGCTATTTCTATATGAATCAGCCATTAAAATTGAACTACCTATGGGCGTCTATTTGTTTACTAGGTGCCGTGTTTTTTATTTTCCGAGATTAATACTATTTAGCTCCATCCAAAATCCATTTTCGAATTAACGCCACATCACGATCGACAACATCAGGCGCTTTTCCAGCAACCACGTCTTTTTTAGGTGGCATTAAACGAATATCTTTTCTTAAATTTTCATCTTTTAAAACAGATAAATAAAAAATGCTTTCTTCTGGCTTGCCAACAACCACAAAAGATTGTCCAAATGAGTTCGAAACGGCAAGCAACTCTTCACGTGTACTAAATGCAAGCTCTTCCGATTTACCGCCCTCTTTATGGCACGTCATACACTTCTTCTCTAGAACTTCAGTTTTAAGCAAAGCAAAATCCACAACATCTGGAAGGGGATTCTGAGCCGCCGGAGCTGGCTCTTGAGGCGTGCTTGGCACGGATGGAACTGTTTCCTTAGGGGACTCTATTACCGGTTGTTCTATTTGCGGAGGTTGCTCTTTTGCTTCGGGCGGAGTCACGACTGGAGCGATCTGTTGCGATGGCTCTTCAACCTTTACGGCGACGCCTGCGATCCAAGCAGCGATAACATGCTGTTCAGACGCTGTTACGGGAGCATGTCGAGAGTCCTTAGGAGGCATTGCTTTTGCGCGACCACGAATTTTTTCGTCACTTACGATAGAGCGATACAACATACTTTCAGCCGGACGGCCGGGCACTACTAAAGCACCTAGATCTGTAGAGCCATTGACGACTTGAGCCTCTGTTTCAAATGGAATATCTTTCGCATTGGATTTACTATCAGCCTTGTGGCAACTAATACACTTTGCATCAATGATGTTGGTCTTAATAGATGCGAATGTAGCTTCCAAGGCGGCCTCTGAAGCGGTCTTTTGATTCACCCCTTTTGCGTTGCTTAAACCTTGAGGTTCGCTGTACTGACTGCAGCTAATTAAAAAAACCGTGCCCGCTAAAAATAGTATTACTTTCTTCATAATCAATCCTGCCGTAGCGTATACAAGTACCAGGTTTCGCCTTTTTATACGCTGTCAAAAAAATGGACAGAATTTTTTTACACGTTTTCCGAGTTTACTTTAGGAAATCACCGTATATTCGAGTTCCCAGCAGAAAATGCTGTTCAAAACGCGAATTCCCTACATCTGGCTTAACGTTCATTTGAGTCACCATAACATGATAACGAAAGATGTCCTCAGGATACGGCTTAAATTCAACACCCACCACGACACCATCGTATTGATCTTTAGTCGAACCTGACTTCTTTGTGGTTAGTTCATATTTGAATTTAGGAATCACGCCATCAAAATCATACCCAGCATCCAACAATATAGTGGTTGTAGTCTCGTTTACATCAACCGCCGTAATGTTTTTTTGAGCATACACAATGTAATCAAAAGCTACATAGTACGGTTTTGGATACCATTTCACACCCAGTGACGAAATGGCCGTTGTCATCTTCACATCCGATGTTGTTCCTTGCTTTTCATCACTTAAATAACCGGCCACTGTCGTTAAAGTTTTTTCTAGGAAGGACCCTTTATAAACAATCCCATAGGCCATTTTAGTTTGTTCGGTGGATTGCGATTCCGATTGATTCGCCAGGAAGACTGAGGCTTCCTGTTCCATTTGCGAGTAGGTTAACTTTCCCCCACTAACGTATAAAAAATCGTTCGACGAAATAGCTTTGTACGACTGCGAGGGCATATAAATATCAGGCGAGGACATATTGCCCTCGATTGAACCTACCTCCGACGCAAACTTACCGGCAGTGAAAGCCAAACGTTCGGATATTTGATGCTGAATATAAGCATAATCGACTTGAGTCGAAAAATTGTCAGTCTTGTGTTGAGTCGTATCGCTATCATGATCGATCCCCCAACGTAAACGGTAGCTAACGTCCTTATTTAGCGTCCCTTTAAAATCTACGCGCCCCGTGCGCATCAAAAACTGTGACGATTCTTTTGCACCCGCTGTTTTAGCGGCACTATTGTAGCTAGCGGAATCGGATTCAAAGCGGAAATCAAAATTAACACTCCCTGCAAATGATAAACCAGAACTGACCAACACCAGCAAAATGGTTTTGATTTTTTGAAACACGCATCCCCCCTTTTGAAGTAGAGATGTTGTTACTGAATATTTAAAAGTGCAATACTATTTTTTAAGAACCGCCGAAACCGCGTTTTCCAACTCCGTACGATTCCATGGCTTATTGATAAACGAACGAACACTATACGTTCTAAGTTGATTAGCCACCATGCTATCAGCATGGCCAGTTAAAATAATGACCGGAGTATTCAAACCTAGTAGCTTAATTTTTCTAAGCAGCTCAAATCCGTTCATTTTAGGCATGGCAATATCTGAAATAACCAAATCGATTTTTTCTTTTTTTAATATATCGATTGCTTCCAAACCATTCGCGGCAAAGTAGAAATTGCGTTCCGCATCTTCCAATTGCAACCCAATCAGTTCGCGAATTTCATCTTCATCATCAACAATCAATACCGAATTTGCCATGCTATCCTATCGACGGCCTTATCTATAAACTTAAATATTATTGTTACGACGTGTAGATACGGCCTCTATAAAATTCTAGATATCATATCTAATAAAATCAATATTGGTATGAAATAAAGCAGAAACACTTTTAAAGGCTTATAAAACCAGCCTGCCGTGGTCGACCCATTCCTTAAGATAAACTCAAGAAATCCTGAGGAGCGAATATGTGCACGGGACATCAAAAGCATACACAGCACACCCAACGGCAACAACCAATGAATAAGGAAATGATCCATACGTTCAATCAGATTAAAATTATTAATACGCATGTTATTAGCTTGGGCCAAGAAATTAAACGGAACCCCCATCGATGGAAACGAGCTGAAAACAAACAACGCTATCCCTGTTCTTACTCCGAGTTGATTTAATCTTACATCAGTTTTCGATCCATCAAGGGTGCCTTCTAACATGGACTTCATCAAACCGATTAAAGCACGAAATAAAATGAGCGAGCTATTTAATGCCGATAAGTATAGAAAAAAGAAAAAAAGAAAACCAAAGAACGCCCCGTACTTATAGGTCAAAAATGAAGGTGGCAAAAAATCAAATAATAAAAATGGATTCGAATGCGCCTTATCTCGCTGAAGAAAAACAATTGGAAAAATCACAATTAGCGAAACTAGCGAAAACAAGATATCCATAATCGTCAAACGCAAACCGATGGACGGCGTATGATCACTGGATGTGTAAATTTCTTTTACGGTAAGAAACACGCCGAAACCCACGCTCAACGTAAAAAATACGTGTCCAATGGCATGCCCAACACTATTACGACTCCACTCTTCAAAATCTGGATAAAACAGATAGCGAAGAGAGTCGCCAATACTAGTTAGCTGTAACGATCGGTATAGCAGCAGCCCTAACGTGACAAATATTAAGGGCAGTAACACCGCACGAAACCGCCAAAGCAAAGACTCCTTTTGAGTCATCCAAATAAACACAAATGCAATAATATGCACACTAGCCAGCATCCACTGAAGCCAAGGCTGATGAAACAAAACAAACAAACCTTGAGCGGAACGATCCGGCATCAATATCAGCATCAAAAAGTCAGTCAAAAAAAACAAAACCCAACCACTGATCACACTATAGTACGTTAACACAAAAAACGAGAGGACCAGCGGCACGCAACGAAAGAACAACTGCCGTCGCCCCTGCTGAACCTCAGACGACAAAAACATTTCCAGAATTAAAACAGGAAGTCCAACCAGAAACCCTAAGATGATGTATAGAAAAACAAAGGATCCCCCGCCATTTTCACTAACGACAAATGGGAAACGCCACAGATTTCCTAAACTGAACGATGTCCCCAAAGAAATCATTAAAAATAATAATTGTCTATGAGAACGTATCGCCATCTCTACTCGCCCTGATTACGCGAACGCATACAGAAGATACGTATAGGCACGCCGTATAGTTTAAAATGTTCTTTCATCTGATTTACCAAGAAACGACGATACGACGGCGTCACCGCATCTGGGTAGTTCGCAAAGGCGATAAATGCCGGCGGTTTTTGGTAGGTTTGAGTTAAGTAATAGAACTTAACATTCACCGTGCCCGCACGCGGAGCCGGTGCTCGGCGAATAGCATTAAAAAACCAGTCATTTAATTCACTAGTTGTTGTACGGAAATTCATTTTCTCGACCGTGGTTTGGATCTCGTTCATTAACTCGCCAAGGCCTTTGCCTTCGTGTGCTGAGGTAAATACGATATTAATATCGGTGAAAAAATGAAAATGACGTTCAATTTGCTCGCGAAATTTCTCCCGATAATGCGGGTTTTCTTTTTTAGCCAAGTCGGACTTGTTTGCCACTACAATAACACCGCGATGATCTTCTAGGATCAACTCTAGAATCTTGGCATCTTGTTCAGTGGGACCCTCTACGCAATCGATAACCAGTAGCACCATCTGAGACTTACGGATCGCCT
>JADHED010002050.1_pt1 | contig 14793 bp, 10 predicted proteins | sample 8952041 | NCBI WGS metagenome assembly JADHED01 (sample SAMN16124423, study PRJNA663239) | bioreactor sludge metagenome | isolation source: sludge (control) | place: India:Bengaluru | collected 2018-09-08
GGCGGCGCCGGCGGCGGCGGCGTTCGCTGGCCTCGCCGGCGGTCTCCCCGGGCACGGCGGCGGCGCCGTCGCCCGACGCGCCGGCCCCGGCGGCGACCGGTCCCGTATCCGCGTCCTCGCCGTCGTCCTCGTCGTCGTCCTCGCCGTAGATGTCGCCGAGGATCGTCTCCGTCAGCGTGGAGAAGTCGTCGAGGTCGACCTCGCCCTCGGCGCGCGCGCCGCCGGTCGCGGACGCGGCGTCACCCTCGGCGCCCCCGGCCCCCTCGGCCCCCTCGGCACCCTCGGTGCCGGTCGCGCCGTCGCGCTCCTTGCGGTGCTTGCGGCCCCCGCGGCGGCGCCGGCGGCGCTTCTTGTCGGCGTCGCCGGCGGCCCCGCCCTCGCCCTTCGCGGCGACGCCCGGCGTCGCGGCGGCGGCCTCCTCCGCGCTCTCGTCGGCCTCGACCGCGGCGAGGATCTCCTGCGTCGAGGGCGCCAGCACCATCGGCTTCGCGGCGTGGCTCCGCTCGCGCTGGACCGTGCGGATGTCGCAGCGGTCGCGGATGTACGAGCCGTCCGAGCGGACGAAGATCTCGGTGCGGTAGCGCTCTTCCCAGCCGACCAGCTCGTCGCGCTTCTGGTTCAGCAGGTACTCGGCGACCTCGGGCGGCAGCGTCATCTCGACGTTCTCGAGATCGCCGCGCACGACGGCGGTCTGCAGCCGGCGCAGCGCCTGGATCGCCGCGGCCTCGATCGTCTTGATCGAGCCCGTCCCGTCGCAGGTCGGGCAGTCGGTGTAGCGCAGCGACGACTTGCCCGCCGTGATGCGCTCGCGGCTGATCTCCATCAGCCCGAGCGTCGAGATCCTTGTGACGTCGTAACGCGCCTTGTCCCTCTTGAGCGCGTCCTTCATCACCTTCTCGACCTGCCGCGCGTTCTTCGACGCGCGCATGTCGATGAAGTCGATCACCACGAGGCCGCCGAGGTCGCGCAGCCGCATCTGCCGCGCGATCTCCTGGGCCGCCTCGAGGTTCGCCTTCAGCGCGGTGTCCTCGATGTGCCCCTCGTGCGTCATCTTCCCCGAGTTGACGTCGATCGACATCAGCGCCTCGGTCTGGTCGAAGATGACGGCCCCTCCGGAGGGCAGCGGCACGCGCCGGCGGAAGATGTTCTCGATCTGCTCCTCGAGGTTGTGCTTGTTGAACAGCGGCCGGTCGCCCTCGTACAGCTTCACCGTGTTCTTCTTCTGCGGCAGCACGATGTCGAAGAACTCGATGATCTCCTCGGCCGCACCCGGGTCGTCGACCAGGATCTCGTCGATGTCCGGCGTGTACAGGTCGCGGATCGTGCGGATGACGAGGCTGCGCTCCTGGTAGATCAGCTTCGGGCCGCGCACCGCCTTGGCGGCCTCCTCGATCGTCTCCCAGAGCCGCAGCAGGTACTTGAGGTCGCGCGACAGCTCGGTCTTCGTCGCCGCGGCGCCGGCCGTGCGCACGATGACGCCCTGGTTCTCGGGCACGGCGAGGCTGTCGAGCGCCTTGCGCAGGCGCTCGCGCTGCTTGTCGTCGAGCTTGCGCGAGATGCCGGTGCTGTCGGCGAAGGGTGTCAGCACGAGGAAGCGGCCGGGCAGCGAGAAGTACGTCGACAGCGTCGGCGGCTTGTTCGCGTACGCGTCGCGCACGACCTGGACCAGGATCTCCTGGCCCTTGTGCAGGTGGTTCTCGAGCCGCCCCCGGCCGCCTTCCTTGCGCGGCGGGTGGATCTTGAAGTTCACCTCGTCGAGCGGCAGGAAGCCCGCGCGCGCGCCGCCGATGTCGACGAACGCGGCCTGCAGGCCGGGTTGGACCGATTCGACCCGGCCCTTGTAGATGTTGCCCTTAAGCGCCTTGTGATCGAAGGTCTCGATCTCGAACGCCTCGAGCGTGCCGTCCGTCACGATCGCCACGCGGCTCTCTTCCGCGTGCGTGACGTTGATCATCATGAGCTTCTTCTTTTCGGACACCCTCTGGTCTCCCCGCAAGGAGCATCAGCGCCGGGGTCGTCGTCACGATCACGGGAACACCTCGACCGGCACTCCCGGAACCGCGGAGCGCGCGCGACGGGCGATCCCTTCGAGCGTTTCCTGCGGCAGCGGCCCGACGTCCGGGCGCGGCGGCCTGCGGGCCACCGTGGTCACCTGGACGGCGGACAGGCGGCCGCCCGCCGCGACCACGGCCGCGAGGCGTTCCGCCCATGCGTCGATCTCGGCGTCGGACGGACCGTCCGCGCCGAGGCGCAGGAAAAGACTCTGGACGACGAGAGGATGGCGCAGCGCCTCCTCGCGAATGTTGTCGAGCACGCGGGCGAACGGGACCAGGCTGTCGTTGATCCGCCTGTACTGTCCTTCGGTCCCCGCGTCGAGCTTGGCCCAGACCTCTCCGCCGTGTGCGTGCAGGAGGTCGACGGCCTCCCTGACCCGCGGCACGTGGAGCAACGTGGAATTCGTGATCAGCGTGAGCGGCGTGCCGGGCAGGTGCTCGCGCACGACGCGCGAGACCTCGGCCACCAACTCCTTGAAGCGCGGGTACGACGTCGGCTCCCCATCGCCGGAGAACGCGACGTCCGCCACCCGGCGAAGCGATGTCGGCACCCCTTCGCGGCCCGCGCGGTCGGCGAGGCGCCCCTGCGCCGCCGCGTCGAGGACCGCCGCCAGTTCGCCCAGCAGCCGCGGCTCGTCCACCGTCTGGACGGCCGGCGCGGTGGTGCGGTCGACCTGGCAGTAGATGCACCCGAAGTTGCAGGCCTTGTTGGGGTTGAGGTTGATGCCGACGGACAGCCCGCGCGCGCGCCGCGACAGCACCGCGTAGACGTACAGGTTGTCGTCGAAGGACCGCGGGTGGTCATCGTGCCGGAAAGAGCCGCCGGGGTTCGGCGTGCCGGCGGGAAGGCCGGTCATCGAGGGCTCGGCCGGCGACCCGGCCGGGCGGCCCGCTCGGCCCCCGTCCGTCCGCCCCGGTCGCTCGTCAGCGTCCGCAACTCCAAGAATCCAACTCCTGCGTAAGTGCTTACACCGCCTATTGTAACCGAAAGACGTGCCGGCCCGCGGGGGCGCGGTGAACAAGATGCGAAACCGGGCCGGCAGCTGGGCCGGCAGCCGGGCCGGCAGCCGCCCGCACCGCCATCGCGACCGCTGGCGGGCGGAGGAGCCCGGCCCCGACATCCGAGGGAACCTCCGGCGGGATGCTGCGTTGGTACGTGTGGAGGTCGGCGGCATGGACGAGCGCACCGACGCGGAGCTGATGGCGCGGGTCCGGGACGGGGACCGGGACGCCTTCGGCGCCGTCATGGACCGCTACCGCAACCCCCTCGTCGCCTATCTCGGGCGCCTGACGGGGAGCCGGGACAGCGGCGAGGAGGTGGCCCAGGAGGCGTTCCTGCGCCTCTACCGCGCCGCCCCGACCTACCAGGAGCAGGGCCGGCTGGCCCCGCTCCTCTACCGGATCGCCGTGAACCTGGTGCGCAGCGAGGAGCGGCGCGCCCGGCGCTTCCGGACGCTCGCCGTCCTGCTCCCGTTCGCCGCCCCGCGCCCCGCGCGCGGCAGCGAGCCGGAGGACGCGGTGCTCCGCGACGAGACCCAACGCCTCGTCGCGCAGGAGCTCGCCCGCCTGCCGCTCGTCTACCGCGAGCCGCTGGTGCTGCGGGACGTCGAGGACTGGAGCTACGAGGACATCGCGCGCGCGCTCGGCTGCCCCGAGGGCACGGTCAAGTCGCGGATCAGCCGCGCGCGCCAGCAGCTGAAGGAACGGCTCGCCCCCCACGTGGTGGGCAACGGAGGCAGGGCATGGACGACGACCGGCTGAAGGCCCTTCTGCGGGACCTCCCCCGCGCGGAGGCGCGGCCGGGGTTCAACGAGCGCGTGCTCGGGCGCCTCGACCGCGAGGGCGACCGGCAGGACCAGGATCTCGTGCTCGTCGCTCCGCCCCGCGCGCGCTTCGCCGGCTGGGCCGTCGCGGCCGCCGCCTGCGCGATCGCCGCGCTCACGTTCGGCGGCTGGCGCGTCGAGCAGGGGCGCGAGCGCGAGCGGCAGCGCGCCCGCCTCGAACTGCTGCGCGAAGAGCAGCGCGCGCTCGCGACCGAGCTCCGCCGCCTGCGCGAGGCCGCCGAACTCCCGCGCTCCCAGGTCTACCTGGGCGGCGACGAAAACGTCGATGTCGTGTTCGACCTGGCCCACCCGATCGCGGCGCGCAACCCGGGCGCGCGCCGTGGCGTGGTCCCGGCCCGCGTGGTTTCGCAACCCTGACGTTCACGTTCCTGGCGCCGGCCGCAGAGCCGGCCTTCGGAGACCGACACCATGAAGACCCATCTCCCGAAGCTGCTCGCCTTCCTGCTCGCCGCGGCGGTGTGCGTGCCCGCGCTCGCGGCGGAGGAGGGCACCCCCGAGGCTCCCAAGGTGAAGGAGAAGCGCCGCGTCGTCGTGAAGACGCCGGGCGAGGACCCGCAGATGTTCGTCTGGAACGGCGAGCCGGGCGACGTGATGATGCTGTCCGGGAAGGGCGGCTACCTCGGCGTCGCGCTGCTCGACCTGACCCCCGAGCTCTGCAAGTACTTCGGCGTGCCCGGCGACGACGGCGTGCTCGTCTCGCGCGTCGAGCCCGACAGCCCGGCCGCCAAGGCGGGCCTGCGGGTGGGCGACGTCATCACCGCGCTCGGGGCGAAGAAGCTCCAGAACGCCTTCGACCTGCGGCGCGAGGTGCGCAAGCTGAAGAACGGCGACGCCGTCACGCTGGAAGTGGTGCGCGAGCGCAAGGTGCAGACGGTCCAGGCGACCGCGGCCGAGCGCGAGCGGCAGCAGGTGGACGTGCGCGAGTTCGTCGGCCCCGGCGACTTCGACATCCACGTCGACCCGGAGGAGATCCAGCGCCACGTCTCCGAGTCGATGAAGCACTTCAACTCGCCCGAGATGCAGCAGAAGCTGAAGCGCACGCAGGACCTCGAGCAGCGCATGCGCGAGCTGGAGCAGAAGCTCGCCGACATGGAGCAGCAACTCAACAAGAAGTAGGGGCGTACCTCGGGCGCGCAGCGCCCGATGGTCGCCCTTCGCGTACCTCGGGCGCGCAGCGCCCGATGGTCGCCCTTCGCGTACCTCGGGCGCGCNAGCGCCCGATGGTCGCCCCACATGAACCCCTGGGCGCGGTCCCTCGCTCTTGGTCGGGGAGGGGCCGCGCCGTCCACAACCCGGATCAGCGCGGGAAGCGGCGGCGACGGGCCGCGGGCGCGGCGGCGGCGTCGCCCTCGGCGGGCGGCGCGCCGGCGGCCTCGGGCGGCTCGTCCTCGGGCGGGGCGTCGTCGTCCGGCGGCTCGACCTGGACCAGCACCGGCGGCAGGTCGAACACGCGCAGGCGATACGTCGCGACCTCATCGGGCAGCTCGAACACGGCGGCCAGCGGCAGCGAGGGCGGGCGGTGGTCCTCGCCGCGGCGCGCCTCGAGCGTCCCGCCGCCGAGCAGCAGGCGGGCGGTGGTCCTCGCCGCGGCGCGCCTCGAGCGTCCCGCCGCCGAGCAGCAGCTGCTGCTGGCCGTGGACCTCGATGGGGACGCCGATCGGCCGGAACAGGCCGCCGTGCCCGTCCACCAGCACGACGTCGCTGCGCGGCCCCGACGTCACGAGGCGCAGCAGGTCGGGCCCGCCCTCCTGCGCCTGCACGAGCGCGGTGACCTCCGCGAAGACGCGGCCGTGCGCCGGACGGAGGCCGTTGAACTCCCGGCGCGCGGCCTGGCCGAGCAGCGCGAGCGTGAGCCCGTTCGCGCCGACCTCGCGTCCCGCGAGCCGCGGCACGGCGCCGCCGAGCACGTGGCGTTCGACCCACTCGAGCGTGCGCTGGCACTCGTCGAGCCGGTGCGCCGGCTCGGAGAGCCCGTGCCCCTCGCGCGGGTAGACGACGAACTCCACCGTGCGCCCGAGCGTCAGCAGCGCGCGGTACAGCCCCTTGGCGTTCGTCACGACCGTGTTGTCGTCGTCGAGGCCGTGCAGGATCAGCAGCGGCGCCGTGATCGACGCGGCGTGCGTCAGCGGCGAGCGCTCGCGGTACAGCTGCGGCTTCTCCCACGGGGTGCCGCCGAGGTAGTGCGTCTCCCAGCAGCCGTACTCGGACGTCGAGAAGTCCTGCCCCAGGTCGAAGATCCCGGCCATCGAGACGCCGGCCTTGAAGCGCTCGGTCGTGGCGAGCAGCCAGTTCGTCAGGTAGCCGCCGTAACTCGCGCCCGCGACGGCCGCGCGCGAGGCATCGGCGAGGCCCAGCCGCGCCACCTCGTCCACGCCGGCGAGGACGTCGCGCGCCTCCGCGCCGCCGAGGTCGTGGCGGATCGCGAGCTGGTACGCCTCGGCGTAGCCGGACGACCCGCGGTACTGCGGCAGGAAGACGGCCCATCCCTCGGCCGCGAACGCCTCGGCGTCGTACGCGCGGAGCGTGTCCGTGACGCGCCAGTGCGGACCGCCGTGCAGCCAGACGATCAGCGGCGGCGCCCCCGCGCCGCGCCGGTCCTCGGGCGCCGGGAGCAGCAGCAGCCCCTCGTGTTCGAAGCCCTCGTTGGCCCAGCGCACGACGCGCCGCTCGGCGCGGCGCCAGTCGGCGGCGTCGGGGTTCAGGTCGGTCAGCCGGCCGAAGGCGCCGTCGACGTCGAGGAAGCCCGCCTCCGGCAGGCTGCCGGGGTCCTCGGAGACGACGGCGAGCCGCCCCGAGTCGCGCGCCACCGCGAGGTGCGTGAGATAGCGCCCGGTCACCGGCAGCATCTCGTGCGCCCCGCGCGCCGGGTCGAGCAGCACGACGCGCGACTCCATCCCCCACGCGACCAGCGCCGCGACACGGCCGTCCGGCAGCGGCTCGAATTCCTCCATGTCGCGGTCGACCGCGGCGAGCAGCGGCCGCGGCGGCCCGTCCTCGCCGCCCTCGGCCGTCGCGAGCTCGACCGCGAACAGCTCCTGCCGCGAGAAGGCGAAGCCCGGGTCGGCCCAGCCGTGGAACAGCACGAAGCGGCCGTCCAGCGTGAAGGTCGGCGCGGTCTCCGCGCCGCCGCGCCCGCGCGTCAGGCGCCGCTCGGAGCCGTCGCGCAGGTCGCGGACGAGCACCTCGGTGCGGTCGCTGTCCTCGGTGCGGCCGGTGTGGTTCGTGGCGTAGGCGAGCAGGTGGCCGTCCGGCGAGACGTCGAAGTCGTCCACGCCCTTGAGGCCGCCGTGCAGACGCCGCGCGCGCCCCTCGAGCGGCTGGAACCAGAACTCCCACGCCGGCAGGTCGCCGTGGACGACGACGGCGTCCTCCTTCGCGTCGCGGCGGCGCCGGCGCCAGCCGCGCTCCGCGGCCGGGCGGGGCGCGTGGCCCGCGAAGTAGACCCCGGAGCCGTCGGCCGCCCAGCGGAAGATCTCGACCCCCTCGGGGGCCTCCGTGAAGCGCCGCGCCTCGCCGCCGCCGCGGGGCAGCAGGAACACCTGGTTCTTGTCCGAGCCGTCCTCGCGCTGGTCGTCCTCCTCGTCCTCGTGCGGCTGCGGACGGAAGGTGATGAACGCGAGGAAGCGGCCGTCGGGGCTCCAGGCCGGCGAGCCGACATGCGACAGGCCGTGCGTCAGCTGCCGCGCCGGGAACCGGTCCGGCTCCTCGCCGGGCGCCGCGGGCGGAGGGTCCGGGTCCGGGGCCAGGTGCAACTGGACGTCGTGCTCGCCGTGGCCGAAGTCGACGTCGGCCACGGTCAGGGCCAGCGCCGTCCCGTCCGGGGCGGGCGCGAGGTCGACGGGCAGCCGCAGGGCGATGAGGTCCTGCGCCGTGATCCGTCGCCTGGGGGTCTCGGGTCGGGGGTTCTCGGGTGACGTTTCCATGGACGAGGGGGGAGTCTAGCGCCCCGGGGGACCCGACGCTCCCCGGGGGACCCGACCCCTCCCCGTCCGGAGACGTCCTCCAGAGGGGACGTTTCAAGAAGCCCGCAGGTCGGCCGATACGTCTTCCCAGGAATCGCCGTGACGACCTCCACGCTTGCCGGACCACAGACCTACTTCCCGGTCGCGCTCAGCCTGCTCGAGCCCGGGTCGGTCCTGCCGTGCGAGATCTGGCTCAAGCACGACGAGCAGCGGGAGCCGGTCCTCTACCGGAGCCGGCAGCTCCCCTTCTCCGTCGAGCACCGGGACCGGCTGGCCGCCGCCGGGGTGGAGACGGTCTGGGTCCCGTTCGCCGACGCGGACACCTGGACGACCTACCTCGAAGAGCGGCTGCACCAGCGCGTGTGCGACCCGGCCCTGTCCGTCGAGTCGCGGGCCGAGGTCCTGATCAGCACCTCGCGCTCGATCATGCGCGACGTGATGACCGAGCCCCGCGCGCCGGGCACCCGCCAGCGCGTCGGGACGGTCGCGGACTCGATCTGCGACTTCATGCGCGAGCCGTCCGCGGTCGCCGCGACGGTCCGCATGATGGAGCACGACTACTACACGTACACGCACAGCCTGCACGTGACCGTGTACTCGGTCGCGCTCGCGCGCGCCGCGGGCATCGACGCGCCCGAGGTGCTGGGCGAAATCGGCCGCGGCGGCCTGATGCACGACTGCGGCAAGTGCATGCTGTCGTCGTCGCTGATCAACAAGCCCGGCCGGTTCACGGGGCCGGAGTGGGAGCAGATGCGCAACCACCCGGTCTACGGCCTGCAGGTCCTGCACGAGACCGAGTGGCCCGCGAGCGTCGTGCACGACGTCGTGCACAGCCACCACGAGCGGATGGACGGCAGCGGCTACCCGCAGGGCCTCGCCGGCCGGGCGATCCCCGTGGGGGCGCGGATCGCCGCGATCTGCGACGCCTACGACGCGATGACGACGGACCGCGCCTACCAGCGGGCCAAGAAGGGCCGCGAGGCGCTGCGCATCATCCGCGTGGACGAGCGCCAGAAGTACGACCAGGGCCTGGCGGAGATCTTCATCCGCATGCTGCTCGCGCAATAGCGCGTCCGCGCAACCTTGCGCCGTGACGGCGTCCGTTTCACCTTCGCGCTACGGGTTCACGAAGATCGCGCCCTCGGTCCAGCCCAGCGTGACCGACGTCACGACCGGGCCCAGCGAGCCGTCCGCCTGGACCTGCCGCAGCGGCCGCGGGAGCAGGACGGTGCGCCGCTCCGCGCCGTGCCGGCAGATGCCGGACACCGCAGGGAACTTCGCGAGCACGAAGCCGCGCGAGAAGTTGCGCGCCAGCAGCGTCTCGTCCTTCCCCTGGCGGCAGACGTAGAACCGGGTGGACCCGCCGATCGCGCGCCCCCAGTAGTCGTGTGCCACGGTCAGCCCGTCGCAGAGCGGCGTGCCGTACGCGGGCAGCCCGAGGTTGGCGCGCAGCGCGGGGTCCCAGTGGGACGCGGCGTAGCCGCTGCCGTAGGTGCCGTAGTTGGCCGCGCTCCCCTTGTGGTAGCTGAACACGCCGTTGTCGTGCCGGACGAGGTAGTGCGTCGCGAGCACGAAGTGGGAGTAGCGCCAGGGAATCGCGCCGGCCGACGTCTGGCGCGAGCAGCTTCCGGGGTACGGGTCCTCGTACGCGGGCCACGTGCCCTCGGTGAAGTTGGACTGGCTGTTGACGAACGTGGCCACCGGCTCGCGGGTGCCGGCGTTCATCTGGTCGAACAGCTGCCGCAGGCGCGGAATGCGCGCGGTGCTCGAGAGCGCGGTCGTCAGCAGGAACTCGACGCTGACCTCGTCGTAGTCGTCCGGCCTGCCGAAGCGCTCGTGGTAGAGGTCCGCGTAGCCGGCCGGCGACGCCCGGAAGACGTAGTCCACGTCGCCGGCGTTCGCGAGCACCCGGACGGGCGCGCCGCTCGCGCCGCGCAGCGCGGTCTCGACCGCGTCCTGCAGCGCCGCGAGGTCGTCGACCGCGATCCGGCGCGCGGCCTCGTGCGTGGTGCCGCCCGCCGCGCGGTACTCCGACACCCAGTTCAGCTGGACGCGCCACGTGCTGTCCGCGATCCCCTCGAACGTGTCCAGCAGCAGCCCATCGGCCCACTTCGTGGCGGCCGGCCGCGCGACCCGGATCATCTCGGTGGCGAGCGCCGCGTAGGCCTCGACGAAGTCGTCGCTGCGGGGGCACGCCGCCGGGTGCGCGCCGCCGAGCCAGGTCGAGCGCATCCTCGACCGGGACGGCTCGGAGCCGGTCCCGGGTCCGATGCTCCCCTCGCGGACGCCGCCGCTCGTCGAGGCCATCACGTACGTGCCCGCGCCCGTCTCGTCGTCCACGAGCCAGGCGGCCGTGTTCAGGGTCTCCGCGCTCATCGCGGCGCATTCGGCGGCCGTGCCGCCGTAGCCGCGGACCTTGCGGAACACCTGCGCCGCGACCTTGCTCGCGGGCGGCGTCGTGGGCGTGCAGGGCTGGCCGGTGACCGCGTCGACGCACTGGGTGGCGCGTGTCTTCAACTGCACGTCGCAGCGGTAGTGGCACCAGGCGTCCTCGACGGGGCGCCCCTTCGCGCGCATCCACGCGTCGATGTAGCCCTGCTGCCAGTTGAGCGTGAACGCCGGGAGGTACTGGAAGAAGCGGACCTCTGGGTTGGCCGCCTTCATCCGGTCGAACAGCACCTCGGGGAGCTTCTGCACCCTCGGCAGCCCGGTGTGCGGATCCGTGCCCGTCGGCACGCCCTGCGTCTGCAGGCCGATCACCCAGTCGTGGTGCGTGGCCAGCCAGTCGGCCTTCTTCAGGTCGTTCAGCAGGACCTGCGGGTCGTAGTCGTAACCGCCCGTGTTGATCGACGGGTGCGTCGGTCCGGCGGCGAGCACCGGGAGGCCGCAAGGGACGAGGACGGCGAGGGGGGTGAGGACGAGGAGCAGCGCCGGGCACACCGCTCGTAACGTCACGAGAGCCTCCTTGTCTCGCGCAAGACAACATTCGCATCTGAGATGGGACGGGTCCGGTGCCGCGCGAGCGATCCCGGTGAGGCAGAAGGTGCGGTCTCGAGGCGGGGACGCAACGCCGATTTTCGTACTCTCGACGACGACGCGGGCGCGATCGACGCTCGGTGTGGCCCCTCCGCCACCTTCCCGGCGGAGGGTGATCGGACTCGAAGGGTTCTCGGACGCTACGGGGACGACCCGCTACGGGGACGGGCCGAGGCGCGTGATGTTGCGGCCGCCGACGTTGCGCGGCACGCCGTCGGGCGGCACGAACTCGATCAACTCGAGCACCTCGTCGCCGCGCGGCGCGAGCGGGTGCGGCTTCGGATGCCGGACGATCCCGAACAGGATGCGCACGAGCGTGCCGTCCTCCGCCGCATCGACCTCGAGCAGGGAGACCCGGTGCCGGTGACGCGGCGCGAGGCGTGCGGCGGCGAGGCGCCGCGGATCGGCGAAGAGGCGGTCGAGTTCCACGCGCGCGGCGCGGTCCCGCCGCCGCGCGGCGCGTCGTCGTCCCCACCACGCGCGGAGCCCCATCGAACACTCCCGAAAGCGGATTTTCACGCCGAAGCGCCGCGTATCGACGCTTTGCCGAGGTCGCCAAGATTCTCCCTTCTCTCGGCGCTCAAAACTCGGTACCCTCCGGGCACATGTCGCCCGAGAGGTTTCGCTCGGGCCAACCCCTCCCGGTCCCCGGTCCCGAGCCGGACGAGGTGGTGGTCGGGCCCGAGCGCAGTTGGTTCTTCGGAGAGGAAGGCCGGCCCGCGGGTCCGGTCCCCGAGGGAGTTCTGCGCCGCATGCTACGGACGGGCGAGCTGGCGCCGGCCACGCGGGTCTGGAGCGACGGCATGGCCGCGTGGGTCCCCGCGTTCGTGGTGTCGGATCTCGTCCCGGGCGCGGCCTCGGCGCTGGAGGCCGAGTCCCTCGGCGCGTGGTCGCCCCGCACGCGTCTCGCGCGCCGCGTGGCCGCGCGCTCGATCGACACGCTGCTGGCCGTCGCGGCCGGCGCGTTCTGCGGCGTGTCGCTGGCCGCCCTCACCGACGCGCCGCACTGGCCGCTGTACCTCGCCGGCGGCGCGCTGGCCGGCCCGCTCCTCGGCGCGTTCCTCGAGGCCGCGACGCTGACGCGCTGGGGGACGTCGCCGGGCAAGGCGCTGCTCGCGCTGCGCGTGCGCACCGAGCGGCAGGCCCGGCCCGAGCTGACGACCGCCGCGCGGCGCTCCCTGCTCGTCTGGTGGCGCGGCCTCGCGGCCGGCGTGCCCGTGCTCGTGCCCTTCTCGGCCGGCGCCGCCCTGACGCAGCTGCGGCGCCGCGGCGTCGCGCCGTGGGACCGCGCGACCCGCCTCGTCGTCGAGCAGCGCGCGTTCCGCGCGGCGCGTCAGGGGCTCGTGATCGAAGACTCGACCAGGTAGAAGCGCAGCGAGCCGGGACTCCCGCGGTCGCCGTCGCGTTCCACCCACGACGCGACCGACGGCGCGGCGACGCCTTCGAAGCCGGCGTCCGCGCGCCCGGACGTGCGCACGACGTAGCCCAGCGGCGGATCGACGCCGCCCGGCGCTGCGGGAGGATCCCACGTCAGCCGGACGTGCCCGCCCGCGATCCGCGCGAGCCGCAGCGTGGGTCCGACGTCGGACGGCGTCCCCGGCTCGAGCGTGAACGGCGCACAGTCCAGGGTCACCCCGACCAGGACCACGTCGTCCACGCCGCCCTCCACGGTGTCGTCGGCGCCCGCGTCCTCGGCGGTGAACCGGACGCGCGTCGCGGCGCCGGGGGCGAGCAGGTCGGACAGCACGATCGTCCGCTCGCGCCAGGCCGGCGCGGAGGCGGTGAACTCCTCCAGCGAGCGCCACGCGACGCCGTCGTTGGAGGCCGCCACGGTGAAGCGGTCCTCCCCCGCGGGATCGGACGTCGCGAACCAGCGGGCGTAGCGCAGCTCGACCCGCGCGTAGCCGGTCGTCGCGCGGGCCGGCGTCGTCAGCTCGGCGCGTCCGGCGTCCACGTCCGCCGCGTCCGGGTCGGGAGGCCCGTTGCCGGTGACGTACGCCATCGCGCCGGGGTCCGGCGTGTGGTCCGCGGGCGGGTTCATCGGCACGCCGTCCCGCGTCGTGCCGACGGGGACGGCCCTCACCCACGCGCCGGACGCCGGCGCGGTGCCGCCCCCGGCGAACCCGGCGTCGGCCTCGAACGTCGCCTCGATCAGCGGGACACGCGTCTCGGTCCCCACCGCCAGGAAGACCGGCTCGAGACGCGACCCGCTCGGCGCGCGGATCTCGACGCGCAGCTCCGCCGTCGCGCCGCACGAGCCGGCCACGAACTCGAGGCCCAGGTGCGGCGCGGGCGTCGTCGCCGTCGCGCCGGCCTCGATCCGCGGCAGGCGCGCGTACCCGTCGCGGACGTGCGCCCGCCCGTCGCCGGCCGCGGAGAGGAACAGCTCGACGCCGTCGATCGGCGCGCCCGACGTGTTGCGCAGCGTGATCTCCAGGCGGTCGATCTCGCCCGCGTCCGGCGCGTCGTCCCCGTCGCCGCGCGGCGCGCCGCCGTCGATCACGCGCAGCGCCGCGATCTCGAGCGGAGGCCCGAGCGCGGCGAGCGCCGCGGCCGCGTCGGGGAGCCCGGAGCCGTGCCGGTTGTCCGGCCCCGCGGGGCCGAGGTCGCGCGCGGTCGTCGCGAGCGCGCGGAAGACGTCGGCCGGCGTCGCCGCGGGCACGGCCTGACGCAGCAGGGCCGCGAGCCCCGCGACCCGCGGCGTCGCGGCCGACGTGCCGCTGAAGACGGCGTAGCCGCCGCCGCGCGCCGTCGTCCACGAGTTGTCTCCCGGCGCGACGAGGTCCGGCTTGAGCAGCCCCGGCTGCCCGCCCCAGGCCGGGTAGTCCTGGTACTCCGGCGGCATCTCGCGCGGGTACGCGGGGTCGCGCTGCGCGCGGATGTCGGTCCACTCCGCCGGCCCGAACGGCGAGCCGGGCGCGACCAGCAGCGAGGCCGCGTCCACGTTGCCGACGGCGACCACGCTGGACACGCCGGCGCGCAGCGCCTGCGCCGGCGGCAGCCAGGGCGGCGGCACGTTCGCCGGCGCGCCGACGTTGTACGGGACGGGATCGGTGTCGAGCGCCTGGCCGTTGTTGCCCGAGCTGTTGACGTGCAGGACCCCGGCGGCGAGTTCGGTGTCGGCCTGGCGGCGCCAGCCCGCGTAGTCCGGGCGCGGGTTGAACGACCAGCGCCACGACGACGACTGCGTGATGACCGCGGCGCCGTTCGCGACGGCGTACTGCGCGCACTCCCAGAGCGACGCCTCGGTCGTGCCGCGGCGCAGCACCATCAGCCGGACGCCGGGCGCGACGCCGGTCTGCCGCCCCGAGGCGCCGTTCCCGGCGAGCAGGCCGGCGACGTTCGTGCCGTGGCCCGCGGCGTCGGTCGGGTCCGGGTCGCGCGACGCGAAGTCCCAGCCGTGGACGTCGTCGGGGTAGCCGTTGCCGTCGTCGTCGAGGCCGTTGCTTGGCACCTCGCCGGTGTTGACCCACAGGCTGGGCGCGAGGTCGGCGTGCGCGAGGTCCGCGCCGGTGTCGATCAGCGCGACGACGACGCCGTCGCCGGTGAACCCGCGCTGCCAGGCCTCCGGGACGCGCAGCGCGACCAGCGGCGCCTCCGGCGGCACGCCGCGGTTCGGCTCGCCGCGGTCCGGCTCGCCGCCCGCGTCGTCGAGCTCCGCGTCGGCGCGCGGCGGGTCCTCGAAGACGAAGCCCGGTCCCGCGCCGCCCGGTCCCCCGCCGCCCGGTCCCGCGCCGCCCGGGGGTCCCATGGCCGCCTCGAGCGCCCGGAACGCCTCCGCCGGGGCCCAGCCGCAGAGGACGCCCGCGCCCCAGAGCACGCGCAGGTCCCGCGCCCCGCCGGCGCGCAGCGCGGCCGCGAGCGGCCGCGACGCGTCCTCGGCCGCGGCTCGCAGCG
>JADHED010002076.1_pt1 | contig 14777 bp, 14 predicted proteins | sample 8952041 | NCBI WGS metagenome assembly JADHED01 (sample SAMN16124423, study PRJNA663239) | bioreactor sludge metagenome | isolation source: sludge (control) | place: India:Bengaluru | collected 2018-09-08
GCATCATCGCCAGCTGCGACGTGGCGGCCGCCATGATGGAGCCGCCCGGCGGCACGGCGCTGGTGGAGGAAAGCATCGTCGAGGCGCTGGACTTTCGCCGCGCCATGCGCCAGGTGGCCGAGGAATTCGGCAAGGACGACTGGTGGTTCAAGGTCTGGGGCCCCGAGGAGCTCGTGGATGAGGGCCTGGGCACGGCCGAGAACTGGGTCTTCCGCAGCAAGGGCAAAAAGAAGAACGGCGCCGCCAATGCCAGCAAGTGGCACGGTTTTGGCGATCTGGCCGATGGCTTCAACATGCTCGATCCGATCAAGTCCACCATCGTCACCCCTGGCCTGAACCTGGACGGAAAATTTGGCAAGACCGGCATTCCGGCCTCCATCGTCACCAAGTACCTGGCCGAGCACGGCGTGGTGGTCGAGAAGACGGGGCTGTACAGCTTCTTCATCCTGTTCACCATTGGCATCACCAAGGGCCGCTGGAACACGCTGCTGGCCGCGCTGCAGCAGTTCAAGGACGACTACGAGAAGAACCAGCCGATGTGGCGCATCCTTCCAGAGTTCTGCCAGCAGCACAAACGCTACGAGAAGATGGGCTTGCGTGACCTGTGCCAGCATGTGCACGAGCTATACGCAAGGTTCGACATCGCGCGCCTGACGACCGAGATGTACCTCTCAGACCTGACCCCGGCCATGAAGCCCAGCGACGCCTACGCCCACATCGCTCAGCGCAAGACCGAGCGCGTGCCCGTTGATGAGCTGGAAGGCCGCATCACCACCAGCCTGATCACGCCGTACCCGCCGGGTATTCCGCTCCTGATCCCGGGTGAGGTCTTCAACAGGAAGATCGTGGACTACCTCAAGTTCGCGCGCGAGTTCGCCAAGCTGTGTCCCGGTTTCGAGACCGACATCCACGGCCTGGTGGAGATCGAGGACGAAAGCGGTAACGTGCACTACTACGCTGACTGCGTGGCCCAGCCGGGCGCCATCGCTGCGCCCAAGGCGCGCAGCGCACGTGCATCGGCCAAGGACAAGCTGGTGCAAGTGGGCAGCGACGGCCCCTTCGGCCGCACCCTCTGACGCGTCACCTGGCACACCGGTCAGGCCAGAACCGAGGGCGAGCGATAGCCCTCGGTTTTTTTTCTATTGTTTTGATAGCTGATAGCGCTTTATGGACGGGCGCTACGGCCGTATTTGGCTGATTTTCTCACCCGGTGGCTGATCCGCCCGCACGCGCCAGAAGCGCGCAAAGCGTGGCAGGCCGCCTGCGTGCGTGCCGTTGAAGCGGTAGGTCACCAGCGTGCCCAGCGGTGGCGGATCGCGGCGCAGTGCATCGCTCAGGCCGCTGCCCAGGCGAAAGCGCTGGCCGTCCGGCATCTGCACCAGCAGCGCTCCGGTCTGGCCCGCGTACTTGCCGCGTCCCGGTACATGGCCCACCACCAGGGCCTCGGCGTCGTCGAAGGACTTGAGCTTGAGCAAATCCTCGCTGCGCCCGCCGCGGTAGGGCGCATCCCCCCGGCGCAGCATCAGGCCCTCGGCGCCGGCCTTGTCGTGGGCGCGCAGCTGCTGCATCAGCTGGCCATGGCTGGCCACGCGCCACTGCGGCACCGCCTGCACCCAGGGCTGGCCAATGGCTTCGACCTGGCGTTGCAGAGTGGGCAGCCGGGCATCGAAACCACCCGGCGCGCTGGGGACATCGAACACCATGTAGCGCAGGCCGCGCCACTGCGCGTCGTCGGGCGTGCCGGCCGCCACTGCGGCCTGCGCGGCGGCGAACCGGCCGCGTCCGGCCCACAGCTCGCCATCCAGGGGCTCTGCCGGCCAGCCGGCGGTAAACCAGGCGGGTGCGCGAATCGGCAGGCCCTGGCGGCTTTGCAGCTGGCTGCCCGTCCACAGCGCGCGCACGCCGTCGTATTTCTCGCTGACCCGGTAGGCGGTCACGTCTATTCCAGGGTGGTAACGCAGTGCCAACGTGGGCGAGGGCGGAGCGGCATGCGCCGCCATGGAACCCAAAATCATCAAAAAACATAGCTGCAAACGCTTTATACATAGGCGCTGCATGTGAAAAACATGCTGAAACTCATGGCTGTTCGGGCGCAAAGTGGCATCAACGGGGCGCATGGGATCTCCCGGGTGGCTGGAGCTTGTCGAGGCCGCATGAACATGCTTGCACAGGGTCAGCGGTGGTGCGGCCGTCTCGGTGGTGGATTCGGGGGGCGGGGGGCGAGCCCGTAAACTGTAGGCGTCATTCACCCCCCCCTAAGGAGCACCGATGTTTCCCGAGTATCGCGACCTGATTACCAAGATCAAGGGCCAGGACGGCCACTTCACGCGCCTGTTTGACAAGCACAACGAGCTGGACCAACTGATCAAGAACATGGAGGCGCGCATCGTCGCCGCCACGATCCATGAGATCGAGAAACTGAAGAAGGAGAAGCTGCTGCTCAAGGATCAGATCTACGCGCACCTGCGACGCGTGGACGGGGCGCAAGCCTGATGCTGCCTGCCTGAACCATCCAGCCCCGCAGGCCATTGTTGCTGGCAGGGTTTTTTCATGCCTGCCTGAACCATCCAGCCCCGCAGGCCATTGTTGCTGGCAGGGTTTTTTCATGGGCTCCAGCGGTGCCCACATCCCGGCGGTGGTTGCGCCACGCGGGCGGTACGTTTTACCCCTCCATTTCAGTCGATTCCATCCATGCCCGGCGCAAGCTACAACGATCTGCTGGCCTTCATGGCCGTGGCGCGCGAGCAGAGCTTCACGCGCGCGGCGGCCCGGCTGGGTGTGTCGCAATCGGCGCTCAGCCACACCATCCGCGCGCTCGAGTCCCGCTTGGGGCTGCGCCTGCTGACCCGCACCACGCGCAGCGTCAGGCCAACGGCGGCGGGGGAGCGGTTGATGCGCAATGTCGCGCCGCGCTTCCAGGAGATCGAGGCCGAGTTGGCGGCGGTCGGCGAACTGCGCGACAAGCCGGCCGGCGCGGTGCGCATCACGGCCACCGAACATGCCGCCCGGGCAGTGCTTTGGCCCCGCCTGGCCAAGCTGCTGCCGCAATACCCGGACATCCAGGTCGAAGTCATCATCGAAGCCCGCCTGGCGGACATTGCCACCGAGCGCTACGACATGGGCGTGCGCCTGGGCGATACGCTGGCGGGCGACACGACCTCGGTGCGCATCAGCGCCGACATGCCGGTGGCCATCGTTGCGTCGCCCGCCTATCTGGCTCGGCATCCGCCACCCGCGACCCCGCAGGATTTGCTCCGCCACGCATGCATCAACCAGCGTTTGATGAGCCAGGGCGGCCTGTACGCCTGGGAGCTGAAGAAGGGCCGCCAGCGTGTCAATGCGCGTGTCGAGGGGCAACTGGTGTTCAACGAGCCCCGCCAGATCCTCGATGCGGCGCTCGATGGTTTTGGCCTGGGCTACGTGCTGGCAGACATGGCGCGGCCCTATCTTGACCAAGGCCAGCTGCAGCAGGTGCTGGCGGACTGGAGCCCGGCGTTTCCGGGCTACCACCTCTATTACCCCAATCGCAGCCTGCCCACGCGCGCCATGTCGGTGCTGATCGAGGCGCTGCGCCATCCAGCCCGGGAGAAATGACGAATGCCGCGCGGCAGTGACAGCTTCAACGACGTGCTGGCCTTCGTCCATGTGGTGCGCGAAGGCAGCTTCACGCGCGCCGCTGCGTTGCTGGGCGTATCGCCATCGGCCTTGAGCCACGCCGTCAAGGGGCTCGAGGCGCGGCTGGGCGTGCAGTTGCTGACGCGCACCACGCGCCGCATTGCGACGACCGAGGCGGGCGATCGGCTTTACACCCATGTCGCGCCGCGCTTTGAGCAGATCGACGCCGAAGTGGCCGCCGTGGTGGCGATGGGCGACAAGCCCGCCGGCACCATTCGCATCACCGCGGCCGAGCACGCCGTCAACAGCGTGCTGTGGCCCAAGCTGTCCCCGGTGCTGCACCAGCACCCCGACATCCACGTCGAAATCAGCGTGGACTACGCGCTGTCGGACATCGTCGCCCAGCGCTTCGACGCGGGCGTGCGCCTGGGTGACCAGGTGGCGCGGGACATGATCGCCGTGCGCATCAGCGCCGACCAGCGCATGGCCGTCGTCGCCTCGCCGGCCTACTTTGCCACGCGCCCCAGGCCCGCCACACCCGCTGATTTGGCCGGGCACAACTGCATCAACCTGCGCCTGCCCACGCATGGCGGCCTGCTGCAATGGGACTTTGAGAAGCAGGGCAGGCAGCTCAATTGCCGGGTTGCCGGGCAATGGGTCTTCAACGGCAGCACGCCCATCGTCAGGGCCGCGCTGGCCGGCTACGGTCTGGCCTTCGTTCCTGAAGACATGGTTCTGGAGCATGTGGCCGCAGGGCAGCTGGTACGCGTGCTGGACGACTGGTGCCAGCCCTATCCGGGCTACTACCTGTACTACCCGAATCGCCTCGAGCCCTCGCTTCCGCTGTCGGTCATCGTCGAAGCCCTGCGGCACCGGGAGCCGCCGCGCGCGCGGCCCGCCGCTCGCAAGCGCTGAAAACCGGGCGCTGCGCGCCTTCACGCTGATCCTGGACGGGGTTGCGGGTGCCCGGCCATGCGTGTACCTGCCCATCCGGCCCCTCCGTCACTTATGAGTCTGGCTCACGAGTGCATGCGCAATTGGCACCTTTATCCGCGTCGCCGGTCTGCCTACCATTTCAGTCATTGAAGTGCAACGGGCGACGTTCAGTGGCCCGGCCAGTGCAGTCGCCCACCTCGACCCGAAAGGTACATCCATGAAGAAGCATCTCATCGCCGTGGGCGCAACCGTGCTGATGGGCACCGCATCCGCGCAGGCCGAAGGCATCAGCATCACACCCGTCGGCGCCACTGCCACTGCTTTTGGTGCGGCCCAGAACTTCTCCGGCCAGGTCGCGGTGGACATCAAGGCAGCCGGCGGCAGCGGCAAGCATGGCAGCGTCGGCATGGTTGATTTCATGCCCGGCGCGCGCACGGCCTGGCACACCCATCCGGTCGGTCAGTTGCTCATCGTCACCGAGGGCAAAGGCTGGGTGCAGGAAGACGGGCGCCCAGCGCGCGAAATCAAGTCGGGCGATGTGGTCTGGATCGAAGCCGGCGTCAAGCACTGGCACGGCGCCGCCAGCAACACACGCATGAGTCATCTGGCCATCGCCTACATGCGGGATGGCAAAAGCGCTGACTGGAAGGAGCTCGTGAGTGATGAGCAATACAACGCCCGTTAAGCGCTGCGCCGCTGCATTGGCACTGGTGCTGGCGGCGGCATCCAGTACCACCGTTGCGCAGACCGCAAGCCCCCAGGAGCCCAACACCATGACGAATGTCCAACAGGTCTCGGACACCCTGTCCGCCAGGCAGCAGGCCATCCCGCTGATTGCCGCTTTCATGGCCGCGAGCGATATGCCCAAACTCCATGCCGCCCTGAACCAGGGGCTGGACGCGGGCCTGACCGTCAGCGAGGCCAAGGAGATTCTGGTGCAGCTCTATGCCTACGCCGGCTTTCCCAAGAGCCTCAACGCGCTGGGCGAGTTGCTGAAGGTGGTGCAGGCGCGCCAGCAGCGCGGCATACAGGATGCGCCGGGCCGCGAACCCAGCCGCGCCATCCCCACCGGCGATGCCTTGGTGGCGGCGGGCAAGGCGAACCAGACCACGATTTCCGGTGGCCCGGTTCAGGGCCCGCTGTTTGACTTTGCGCCCGCCATCAACCAGTTTTTGCAGGCCCATCTCTTCGGCGACATCTTCGAGCGCGACAACCTTGACTGGCAAAGCCGCGAACTGGCCACCGTCGGCGCACTTGCCGCCATGCCGGGCGTGGAGGCACAACTGCTCTCGCACATGCGGGCCAGCCTGCGTGTGGGCCTGAGCGCCGCGCAATTGCGGCAGTTGGTCCAGGTGCTGGCCGCTGGCGGCGATGCGGCCGCGGCCCAGCGTGCCGGCGACGCCCTCACGCAGGCGCTGGCCGCGGCGTCGGGAGGGTGATTGTGAAGGCACGGCGAAGCTTGAGCCGCCAGAAGCGGGCTGACAACCAAACAATGAAAGGACTCTCCATGACCGCCCATCCTGCAGACCAGAACCGCCGCCGCCTGCTGACCGCTGCCGCCACGCTGGGCGTTGCCCCGTGGCTGCTGTCCGCCTGCGCCCAGACGGGTGGCGCTCCCGCTGCCGCGACCGGCGCATCGACATCCTCCGCCCGCCGGCGCCTGGGCCCCTTGGAGGTGTATCCGATCGGCCTGGGGGTGCAGTGGCATCCCAGCGGCCCGCAAGGGGTCGTTGACCTGTACTCCAGCCGCACGACCCGACAAGGCGGCGTGGCGCTCATACAGCGCGCAGGGGATCTGGGCGTCAACTTCTTCGATACCGCCGAGGTCTATGGCCCCTTCATGTCGGAGGAACTGCTGGGCCAGGCGCTGCAAGGCAGCCGGCGCGAGCGTGCCGTCATCGCCACCAAGTTCGGCTTCGACGTCGATCCGGTGACGGGCCAGCGGCGCGGCGGCGGCGTGAACAGCCAGCCGGCGCATGTCCGGCAAGTGGTCGAGGCCCAGTTGCGGCGCCTGCGCACGGACCGCATCGACCTGCTGTACCAGCATCGGGTCGATCCGAATGTTCCGATCGAGGATGTGGTCGGCACGATCAAGGACCTGATGCGCCAGGGCAAGGTGCTGCACTACGGTTTGTCCGAGCCGGGCTTGCAGACCGTTCGCCGCGCGCATCGGGAACACCCGGTGGCCGTGATCCAGAACGAGTACTCGATGTTGTACCGCGGCCCCGAAGCCCAGGTGCTGCCGCTGTGCGAGGAGTTGGGCATCGGCTTCGTGCCCTGGAGCCCGCTGGGCATGGGCTTCCTGGCCGGCACCGTCAACGCCAACAGCCGCTTCGAGAAGCAGGACTTCCGCGCCAGCGTCCCGCGCTTCGCACCTGATGTATTGCCGGCCAACATGGCACTCGCCGAGCTGGTGAAGACATGGGCGAGCCGCAAGAACGTCACGCCGGCCCAACTTTCATTGGCTTGGCTGACTGCACAAAAGCCGTGGATCGTGCCCATTCCGGGCACCACGAACCCGGCACACCTGGAGGAGAACGTGGCCGCCGCCTCGATCACCTTCAGCGCCTCCGAGCTGAGGGAGCTGAACGCTGCCGTGGCGGCCATTCCGATCCGCGGTGAGCGCCTGTCGCCCGCCGTGCTCTCGGCCACGGGCGTCGAAGCACCGCCGAAGCGGTAAGACGCGCCCCTTCCGCCCCAGCGCACAGGCGTGGCGTGCGCGGCAGGCGCACTCAATGATCAATGAAGGATTGGAGTCCATATGCATCATGAAATCGTCAACCCACAGCGGCGCGAGTTCCTCGGAACGTCCGCGCTCGTTCTCGCGGTTGCAACCCTAGGAGCCTCTGCCATGACCACCGCGGCAGCAGCCACTTTTGATTACCAGAAGCAGCCGTTCACGCTGGTCTATGAAAACGCGATCACCAAGAACGAGCCGGGCAAGGTCAACATCCACCCGGTGAAATACAAGCTCAATGGCCTGGATATCGTCGCCAATGTCTATACCCCGGCCCACTACGATCCGAAAGAGAAGTACGCAGCGGTCGTGGTTGCCCACCCCAACGGTGGCGTGAAGGAGCAGACCGCGGGCTTGCACGCCCAGCGCCTGGCCGAGCTGGGCTACATCACCATCGCGATGGATGCCGCGTACCAGGGCGGCAGCGGCGGTGAGCCTCGAAACACCGACAAGCCGCAATTCCGCACCGAGGACATCCACGGCGCGGCGGACTTCATCACCCGCTATCCGGGCGTCGATGCCGAGCGCCTGGGGCTGCTTGGCATCTGCGGCGGCGGCGGATACGCGCTGGCCGCAGCGAAATCCGACAAGCGCTTCAAGTCGATTGCCACGCTCAGCATGTTCAACACTGGCCGCGTGCGTCGCAACGGCTTTGCCGATTCGCAGCTGGAGACGATCCAGCAGCGCCTGAAGCAGGCCTCGGACGCGCGGGCGCAAGAGAAGGCCGGCGGAAAGATTCCCTATTCCGGCGACGCCGACATGACCGACGCGCAGATCGCCGCACTGCCGTTCGAGATGTATCGGCAGGGCTACGAATACTACTGGCGTACCCACGCGCATCCCGGCTCGACATTCAAGTACACCACCAGCAGCCTGATGGACCTGATGCGCTGGGACGCGACGGACGAGATCGAGCTGATCCACCAGCCCCTGCTGATGATTGCCGGCAGCAAGGCCGACAGCCTGTACATGAGCGAGGATGCCTTGCCCAAGGCCACCGGCACAAAGGACAAGGAGCTGTTCAAGATCGACGGCGCTACGCACATCGAAACCTATTGGGTGCCGAAGTACGTGGATGCCACCATGGGCAAGCTGAATGCGTTTTACGCCAGAACCCTTTGAGGCCGAGGAGGGCATCACCATGAAGACACGCCAACTCGGAAGCAATGGACTCGAAGTCTCCGCCATCGGCTTCGGCTGCATGGGCATCAGCCAAAGCTATGGCACGCCGTTGTCGAAGCAGGACGGCATCACACTGATACGCGCGGCGGTGGAGCGCGGCGTGACCTTCTTCGACACCGCAGAGGTCTATGGCCCCTTCGCCAACGAAGAAGTGGTGGGCGAGGCGCTGGCACCGGTGCGCGAGCAGGTGGTGATTGCCACCAAGTTCGGCTTCGACATCGACTTCGCCACGCGCGCGAACCGCGGCGTGTGCAGCCGGCCGGAGCGCATCCGCCAGGCCGTCGAGGGCTCGCTCAAGCGCTTGCGCATCGACACCATCGACCTGCTGTACCAGCACCGCGTGGATCCTGCCGTGCCGATCGAGGATGTGGCCGGCACGGTCAAGGCGCTGATTGCCGAGGGCAAGGTCAAGCACTTCGGTATGTCAGAGCCGGGCGTGGCCACGCTGCGCCGTGCCCATGCGGTGCAGCCGGTCATCACGCTGCAGAACGAGTACAGCCTGTGGACGCGCGGGGTGGAAACCAACGGCATCCTGGCCGCCTGCGACGAGCTCGGCATCGGCCTGGTGCCCTACAGCCCGCTGGGCAAGGGCTTTTTGACCGGCGCGATGAACAAGGACACCAAGCTGGGCGAGGGCGATTTCCGCAGTCTGGTGCCGCGCTTTGCGCCCGAGGCGATGGAGAAAAACCAGGCGCTGGTGGACCTGCTGCGGCGCGTCGGCGCAGCCAAGGGCGCCACGCCTGCGCAGATCGCCTTGGCCTGGCTGCTGGCGCAGCGCCCTTACATCGTGCCGATACCGGGCACCACCAAGCTGCACCGGCTGGAGGAAAACATCGGCGCGGCCGCCGTCGATCTGTCGGCTGACGACCTGCGCGAGATCGAGCAGGCGGCCGCGCAGATCCACATCGAGGGCGAACGCTACGCGCCGCAGCAACTGGCGATGGTCGGGCGTGATGCGCCGCCGGCAAGCCGCTGAACCAATACAGGACAACCACCATGAACGAAACCACCATCCCACACTTCACCCTGAACAACGGCGTGGAGATCCCGGTCATCGGCTTCGGCGTCTTCCAGACGCCACCGGCCGAGACGACCGCCGCCGTGCTCGCCGCGCTCAAGACCGGCTACCGCCACATCGACACGGCCGCCGCCTATGGCAACGAGCGCGAGGTTGGCGCCGCCATCCGCAGCAGCGGCATTGCCCGCGACGAGGTTTTCATCGAGACGAAAGTGTGGGTCACCGACTACGGCTACGACGCGGCGCTGCACGCCTTTGACAAGGCGGCCGCCAAGCTCGGTGTCGATGCCATCGACCTTTTGATCCTGCACCAGCCGCGCGTAGAGGACTTCGGGCTGACCATCGCGGCCTACAAGGCGCTGGAGCAGTTGCTGGCCGACGGGCGCGTTCGCGCCATCGGCGTGAGCAATTGCACGCCCGCGATCCTGGCGCGTTTTCTGCCAGAGGTCTCGGTTGTGCCGGCGGTGAACCAGATCGAGCTGCATCCGTACTTCACCCAGCGCGCCAACGTGGCGGCCAACGCCGCTGCCGGCATCCTCACCCAGGCGTGGTCGCCCATCGGCGGCATCACCCACTACTACGGCTCAGAGGCGACCAGCACCTTCACCGATGCAACCCTGGTGGGCATCGGCCAGCGCCACGGCAAGACGCCCGCCCAGGTCATGCTGCGCTGGCACATCCAGCAGGGCCGCCAGGTCATCCCCAAGTCCACGCACGCGACACGCATTGCCGAGAACTTCGACATCTTCGACTTCTCGCTCAGCGACATCGAGCTTGCCGCCATCGATACGCTCGACAAGGGCGTGCGCGGCGGCCCCGACCCGAACCAGCCACAGCCCGGCTTCCTGAAACTCTCGATTCCTGAAGCATGAATACCGATAAGCTGACCGTGCTGTGCGTCGGCGCGACCGGCAGCGTCGGCCGTCATGTCGTCGAAGAGGCGCTGCGTCGCGGCCATGCCGTGCGCGCCCTGGTGCGCAGCCGCGCCAGGGGGGCCGGGTTGCCGGCGCAAGCACAGATCGCGGTCGGCGAACTGACGCAGCCGGACACGCTGGCGCAGGCGGTTGCCGGCGTGGACGCCATCGTCTTCACGCACGGCTCCAACGGCGGCAAGGCCGACACCCGTGCCATCGATTACGGCGGAGTACGCAACATCCTCTTCGCGCTGGGCGGGCGCAAGGTGCACATCGCGTTGATGACCGCCATCGGCGTTACCGACCGCGCCAGCTCCTACAACCGCAGGACCGAGGCGCACGATTGGAAGCGCCGCTCCGAGCGGCTGATTCGCGCCAGCGGCAACGCCTACACCATCGTGCGGCCGGGCTGGTTCGACTACAACAACGTCGATCAACACCGGCTGGTGATGCTGCAAGGCGACAAGCGGCATGCCGGCACGCCCGACGATGGCGCGGTGGCGCGCCGCCAGATTGCCGAAGTGCTGGTGGCCAGCCTGACGCTGGATGAGGCGCGCAACAAAACCTTCGAGCTGGTGGCAGAGACCGGCTCCGCACCAACGGATCTGGCGCCACTGTTGAGGGCCGTGACGGCGGACTCTGCTGATTTCGACCGGGCACCCGATGGCGTAGGCGATGCCGCCAACATGCCGCTGGATCAGGAGCCGGCGCAGGTGCTGGCAGACCTGAAGCTCTTTCGCGCGCCTGGCGCCGAACCTGCCCTGAAGCCGAATGGAGGTGAAGCATGAAGCCTGATCGCCCCCTGCTCGCGTCACGCCGCGAGATGTTGACCACGGCCGCCCGTGCTGCGGCGGGTGTTGGGATTGCCGCTGCGCTGGGCCGGCCGGCCCTCGCGCTAGCCCAAGGCGCCGAAGGCGCGAACAAGCCGTTCACCAACAGCATCGGCATGGCATTCGTGCCCATACCGGCCGGTACGTTCCTGATGGGCTCGCCCGACAGTGACAGGCAGGCACAGGCTTTCGAAAAGCCGCAGCATCGGGTGACCATCAGCCGCCCGTTCCAGATCGGCAAGCACGAGGTGACGCAGGCGCAGTGGCAGGCTGTGCTGGGCGAAAGCCCCTATGCGCGAGATCGCTCGAACCCCTACTACCAGCTGCCGGGTATGGCCGAGCGCATCACGCGGCCCGATCACCCGGCCACGGTGTCATGGAACGACGCACAGGAGTTCATCGCCGCGCTGAACCGAATCGAAGGTGACACACGCTACCGCCTGCCGACCGAGGCCGAATGGGAATATGCCGCGCGGGCCGGCACCACCACGCGCTATTCCTTCGGCGACGACGAGCGCCAGCTCGAGCGCTACGCCTGGTACGGCGGCGACTTCCAGACCGGTGGCCACCATCCCGTCGGCACCAAGCAGCCCAATCCCTGGGGCTTGCACGATGTCCACGGCAATGTCTGGGAATGGGTGGCGGACTGGTACGACCCGGACTACTACGCCCGCAGCCCCGCGGTCGATCCGCAGGGGCCGCCGCGGGGGACGCACCGTGTCGTGCGCGGCGGCAGTTGGCATGCCACCGCCACGAGCTGGCGCACGGCCTTCCGGCGCGACTACGACCCGGACTATCGCGGCATCAGCATCGGCTTGCGCCTGGTGCGCACGGTGTGAGTCGCCCCACCCCATCTCGATCCCCAGCAAGGAAGGAACACCCATGATCAACGAACACCAAGGACCGAACCAACAAGACCCTGCCGCACGCGGTCGTCGCAGCTTCCTGACCGGCACGCTCGGTGCGGCGGCCACTGCGGCGCTGGCAGTCGGCGCGCAGGGCGCCGCACAGGCGCAGTCCACTGTACCGGCTGTCGCTGCCGGTGGTGGGCAACGGCCGCGTCGCCGCCTCGGCCCGCTGGAGGTCTCGCCCATCGGGCTGGGCTGCATGGCCATGGCGCCGGGTTTCTACAACCCGGCGCCTGAACGCTCCGCCATGGTCCGCCTGATCCGGGATGCGCACCGCATGGGCGTCACCTTCTTCGACACGGCCGAGGTCTATGGCCCCTTCATCAGCGAAGAGATCGTTGGCGAGGCGCTGGCGCCGATCCGCAATGAAGTGGTTCTGGCCTCCAAGTTCGGCTTCGGCTACAACGGCTCGTCCGTCACCGGCCGCAACAGCCAGCCCGCTCACATCAAGGCGCGGGTCGAAGGCATGCTGGGGCGCCTTCGCACCGACCGCATCGACCTGCTGTACCTGCACCGCATGGATCCCAGCGTGCCGATTGCCGACATCGCCGGGGCTGTGGGCGACTTGATCAAGGCCGGCAAGGTCCGCGCCTTCGGCGTATCCGAGGTGAACCCCGAGACCCTGCGCGGCGCGCATGCGGTGACGCCGGTGGCGGCCGTGCAGAGCGAATACTCGCTGCTCGAACGCCTGCCCGAAGTGGCCATGCTGGACACCTGCGCCGAGCTGGGCATCGGCTTCGTGCCCTGGGGGCCGACGATGCGCGGGCTGCTGGCCGACGGCTTCAATGCGTACAGCCGCTTTGCCGCGCCGGATCGCCGCGCCAGTGTGCCCTTTCTGGCGCCCGAGGCGCTGGAGACGAACTTGAAGATCGTCGCGCTCGCCCGTGACTGGGCGCAACGCAAGAACGCGACGCCTGTGCAGATCGCGCTGGCGTGGCTGCTGGCACAGCGCGACTTCATCGTGCCGATCCCAGGCACCACGAAGTGGCCACACCTGCGCGAGAACATGGGCGCGCTCGATGTCCGCTTCACGCCCGGTGAGCTGGCCGAGTTTCGCACCGCGCTCGCGGCCTTGCCCGTGGTGGGCAATCGCCCCGCCAGCAAGGCGCGGGATAACGAATAGCGGGAGAAAATCATGCCCGAACCTGCCCTGACCAAACGCGTCCACCGCGTCAAAGCTTGCGCCGCGCTGAAGACGCTGATCATGCAGATGGCGCTGACGCTGGGCGTCGCCGCCGCCACGGCGCTTTCCTCTGGGCAGGCGCTGGCCGCAAAAGCCACCTATCCGGGCGGTGTCTGGGAGCCGGGCCCGGCCCGCTACGGCACAGCGATCGTTGACGACGTGCCGGTCACCATGGACGACGGCGTGGTGTTGAATGCCAGCATTGCCTATCCCACCGATCTGGCCAGCGGGCGGCGCGCTCGCGGGCCCTTCCCGGTGGTGGTCGAGCACATGCCCTACGTGCAGTTCGCCGTACCGGTCAAGGTCAATCCCTTCTTTGCCGAACACGGCTACATCTCGGTGCAGGTTCGCGCACGCGGGCTCGGCAAGTCGGGCGGCGAAGTCCAGTTTCTTTCGCCGCGTGAAGGGCTCGATGGCAAGGCCATCATCGACTGGGCGGCCCACACGCTGGAAGGCTCCGACGGCCGGGTAGGCCTCATCGGCTGTTCATGGCCAGGCGCCATTGCCATGACCGACGCGGCCGCTGTGGGCCCTGGCTCGCCACTGAAGGCCGTCGTCGCGGCGTGCTCGGGCATGGAGAACATGCACCGGCAGTCGTGGTTGAACGCTGGCCTGCCGACCATGAGTTTCTGGCAGTTCGCCGAACTCGGCCCGCAGCTGACCGGCAACTCGGCGGCGGGGCAGCGCTATTTCAAGCGCTTCGCCGACTCGGTACTGAGCGGCGGCGACATGGCCCATGACGCCGACTACTGGCGCGACCGCGGGCGTGCGGCGCTGGCCCGCAACATTGTGGACAACGGCGTGCCAATGCTGCTTTGGGGCGGTTGGGGCGACGTGCTGGAAACTGGCACGGTGCGAGCCTATGTGGCGCTGCAGAACGCGCATGCGCAGCGGCCGCTGGAAGCGCCGATGGCGACCGGCCAGGCCGTCACGCCGCGCTACCAGTTGATCATGGGCGGCTGGGGCCATGGGCAGGGCCTGGACATGGGGGTCTTCCTGCAGTGGATGGATACCTGGGTCAAGGGCATCGACACCGGCATCCAGAACACCCGCACGCCCATGCATGTGTTCGAGCCCGGCAGCGATCGCTGGCTCAACCTCACCGGCTATCCGGTCGTCGAGCAAAACACGCGCTGGAGTCTGGGCGCCCAGGGTCAACTGCAACCCGCTTCGGCGGACGCGCCTGCAGGCCGCGACGAGCTGCGCTACGGCCAACCCGACGCGTCGGGCGCCAGGCTCATCTACACCAGCGCGCCGCTGGCGCAGGGCGCGACGATCGCCGGCCCCATGAGCGTCACGCTGCATGCCTCGTCCAGCAACACCAACCTGGTGGTCATTGGCCGGCTGTACGACGTGGCGCCGGATGGCAGCGCGGTGCTGATCAGCCGCGGTGCGCTACTCTTACTGTGTTAAAAATCAAAGCGTTGTGCGATGATATTCACGCAGGAGGTGAG
>JADHED010002098.1_pt1 | contig 14765 bp, 14 predicted proteins | sample 8952041 | NCBI WGS metagenome assembly JADHED01 (sample SAMN16124423, study PRJNA663239) | bioreactor sludge metagenome | isolation source: sludge (control) | place: India:Bengaluru | collected 2018-09-08
AAGCATATCGGTTTTTGATTCCTGCAGTTGATTAAGGGCTGCGGAACTGCATGCGAGAAGAAATATACCGACTACCGGATAGATAAAACCAAACCCAAGATTGTCGGAAGCCAGAAAATAACCAAGAGCGGTTGTAAACGAAACGAGAACTGTGATTCTGAATTTAACCAGCTCGAGTAAAATATAAATCTTCGATACAAACAAAGAATAAAATGTTTGCTCTATTGCAACCGCTGTGTTGCTTTCATATTTATTTAAACTGCTCAATTATTGTTTCGTTTTCGTTGTATCGGTGTTTGTTTTAAGAGAATCTGTCTTACTCTTTGATGTATCACTTCCTTCTTTTATTCTTGGTGCATTGTACCACAAATCAAACTTTTCTTTTGGAATGGAATAAATTTTTGATAACATATAAGCATGGCTAAGCCCACAGTATTCGGCACATTCAACAATATATTCACCGTCTTTCTGCGGGTCAAACCACATATAATTCTTTCTTCCAGGAACTGCATCTTCTTTAATTCTAAAAGCAGGAATATAAAAACTGTGGTTAACGTCAGCTGACGTGAGTTCAAGTTTAATCGGTTTTCCTGTCGGAACAAAAAGAGTATCGCTTTTTAGTCCGTTTTCATATTCATAGCTCCATGCCCACATTCTGCCAATAACTTTAACGGTCATAGCGTCAGCGGGGGCGTTCCGCATCTCTTTGAACCCCGAATATCCGTAGAAGAACATCACCATAACAAGTATAGTCGGAATAACCGTCCACAATATTTCCAGAGACGTATTCCCTGTAATATCAGTAGCAACAGGATTTCTTTTTCTGCTGTACTTATACATAAAATAGAACATTGCAACGGTAATTATCAGAAGGAAGAATATTGAAATTCCTACGATAATAATAAAAGTTGTATCAGTGCTTTGAACTATGTTTGGTTTCATTTTAATGGGAATCTGTAAGTTAAGTCAAAAAACGTAAGTACAATCATTACAAGAAAGATTGCAATACATACAAATATAAATACCTTGAACACACCAGAATCTGTTTTTACATGCATAAAATAGTTTGTCACAAGCATTGATTTCACTATAGCAATGCCCATTGCAACGACAATAGTAAGGCTTGCAAGATTAAATCCTGCAAGTGCAACTGTAATGGTAGTAAGACCAACAAGCCCTGCCCACACGAGTATATAAAGACCGTATCCCAGGTGTTCGTGATGTGCGTTTGAATGATGTTCGCTCATAATCTTTTCTTATTAATGAATTAAGTAAAATAAAGGGAATAAAAATATCCAGATTATATCAACCAGATGCCAGTAAAGACCGGCATTTTCAAGTCTTTGGTTGTTGTCGGCAGTCTGTTTATCTTTCATTATAAAATAAACCATAAAAAGAATGAAGACAAGTCCGACCACAATATGCAAAGCATGAAGTCCTGTCATAACATAATAAAGCCCAAAGAAAACATTTTCTCCGTCTGACATATCAGCCATCGCTGGTCCTTTTGGATAAATGCCGTGATGGAATTTTGCACTCCACTCAAAATATTTGTTAACCAGGAATGCACCGCCTGCAACAACCGTGAACAACAGCATGTAAATACTGAAAGTTTTCTGATTTCTTCTTAGTGCTATTATGGCAATAACAACCGTAAGACTGCTTGTTAGCAGCAAAATTGTATTAACTGCACCGATTAGTGTATCTAATCTCATTGCGGCAACTTTAAAAGCGTCTGGGTACATGAATCTGTAAGATGCATATAGAATGAACATGCCCCCAAAAAGAAGCAGCTCTGTAAACAAAAAGAGCCACATCCCCATTTTTGAGCCTTCGTCGTCTCTATGGACGTGAGCTACGGCTGATTCGTTACTCATAATTAATGACTTTTCTCCGGTTTAATTAAATTATCTCTGTAATACGGTCCGTGTGTAACGGTTGGGATTTCATCAAAATTTTCAAGCGGCGGCGGTGATGGTACCGTCCATTCCAGTGTTGTACCGCCCCAGGGGTTTATCTCCGTCGTTCTTTCCTTGCTCAGAAGAGCCTTTAAAAGATTGAAAATTAGAATTAAAATCCCAAGAATTAAAATCCATGAACCTACAGTAGAAATAATATGATAAATTTTATATTCGGGTAAATAGTCGTAATACCTTCTCGGCATACCCATATATCCCATGATAAACATAGGGAAGTAAAGCGTGTTAAATCCTATTACAAATACAAGCGTTCCTAATTTAGCAGCTCTTTCATTGTACATTTTTCCAAACATTTTGGGAAACCAATAATGAAGTCCCGCAAAAAACAGCAGACCCATACCTCCAAACATAACATAGTGAAAATGTGCAACTACAAAATAAGTATCGGTTAAATGTATATCTGTGTTTAACGCCCCAAGCACAAGCCCCGTAAGACCTCCGATTGAAAATATAATAATAAAAGCCACTACAAAAAGAAACGGTGCTCTTGCATCAATAGAGCCTTTATACATCGTCGCAACCCAGTTAAAAACTTTAATACCTGTTGGTATTGCAACAACGAAAGTCAGGAAAGAGAATATTGCTCTTGATGTATCGCTGATACCGCTAGAAAACATATGGTGTCCCCAGACAAGATATCCTACAAAGGCTATTGCAAGAGAGGACATTGCAATCGGTCCGTATCCGAATATGTCTTTCTTTGAAAATGTTGGTATGATTTCACAAAAACGACCCTTCGCAGGCAATATCATAATATAAACGGCGGGGTGTGAGTAAATCCAGAATAAATGCTGGTACAGCAACGGATCACCCCCAAGCGCGGGGTCAAAAATACCAACTCCGAAAAATCTTTCAAGAATTATTAACAATAAAGTAATACCAAGAACAGGTGTTGCAAGAACCTGAATCCAAGATGTTGAGTACAGACCCCATGAAAAAAGCGGCATCTTAAACCAGCCCATTCCCGGGCATCTCATTCTGTGGATAGTAACAATAAAATTCAATCCTGTTAATATTGAAGAAAAACCAAGCACAAACGCGGCAAATACAGCAAGCGAAACATTTGCCTGTGTGCGCAAACTATAAGGCACGTAAAAAGTCCATCCTGTATCTATCGGTCCTCCGCCAACGAATAAAGAAACAAGAACGAGGAACGCACCGAAAATATAGAAATACCAGGAAAGCAGATTCAGCCGCGGAAAAGACACATCCTTGGCTCCGAGCATAATCGGAAGAAAGAAGTTACCAAACACGGCAGGAATACCGGGAATGATAAACAGAAATATCATTATAACGCCATGCAGTGTAAACAAAGCATTATAAGTTTGCGGGTCGATTATTGTTTTTCCCATCGATAACATTTCGAACCTCATAAGGAATCCGAAAGTCACAGCAACCAGAAAGAAAACCATCAAAGACACAAGATAAAGAATCGCTATCCGCTTATGGTCAGTAGAAAGAATCCACGCCAGCAAGCCTTTATGCTTTCCTTTATATTCTAAATAAGAAACGTTCTCCATTTAATATAATTAATTTTTCTTTTTTCTAACTATTAATACCACCACAAAAACTCCAAGCAGCAAAATCATTCCGCCGCCTGCAACGCGTGTAACGTTCAGCACGTATTGTTTTCCGTCGGGGTCATAACTATAACACAGGCTCACTATCTTTGAAATAGTCGTACCAACCCTTCCCTCGGATGCTTCAATAATACCAAGTTTGAAATCCATCGGAAGAAAGTCCGTTCCGTAAAGATATCTTGTAACCTTACCCTCGGGCGAAAGCAGTGTAACAACCGCTGAGTGTACAAACTCGTTATCCTGCTTTATGTACCTAAACCCCACAGCGTCGGTTAACTGAGCAATGGTCGAGCTGTCGGCGGTAAGGAATCTCCAGTCGCTGTTTTCAAGCTTCTTCTTAGTAAGCTGCGCGAAATAATTTTTCTTCTTTTCGCTGCCTGTCAGATATGTTTCAGTCGGGTCAAAACTAACTGTAATAATTTTATAATCCTTCCCCGGGGTTAAATCCGCAAGGTCAACAACTTTCGCAAATCCCGTAAGGAGCGGGCTGCATATCCCGGGACACCTGTAATAAACCAATGTAAGGGCAAACGGTTTACCCTCTGTCAGTTCACTAAGTTTAACAGGCTTTCCGTATTCATCCAGCAATGACAGATTCATAGGAATAGTTTGTCCCAGTTTTTCATCAATGCCAACCTGTGATTTTTTGTCGTCAGCAGATGCGCCGATGGTTAGAGCAAATAATAGTAATATGAATAAATATTTTTTCATTATTTTCAGAAAATGTTTTTCGCATACTGATAAGCCTGGCTCCATTCATCTGAAGTAAGGTTTAAAGATGCATTGAACCCTTTTGAAACAGGGTGTAATGTTACAAACTTAACAAACGCATTTACATTTTCATTCCACTTCGTGTTTCCCGCCATTGAAGAAACAGAACGCTTCAAATCAAAGCTGATATTTCTTAATATGTTTGCGCCATTATCGCTCTTATTGCTTTCAATCATTTTTACTATGTTATCTATTTTGGCTGCAATATCTTTTTTCTCATCCAGAAGTTTTTCTTCCGCCATTTTAACGGGTATTTGGTTTGGAAGTTTGAACCCTTTTGAAAGACTGTAAGCTGCATCTACCGCAGATATTTCTTTCTGGTCTATTGCGGGATAGTTCGGCAAAAAAGTTCTTATATAAAGAATCATGTTAATTCTTTCTTCAGGCTTTAAATTGTTGTAAGAAGCCATTCCCCTTGCGGTTATGCCTTCGTGCAAGGTTTTATACATACCCGAAAAAGTCGGTCCGTTTGTCCAGCCGTTTAAGTCGTGGAAGTTTCTGGGAGGAGGGTTAAGTGTTTTTCCTGCGGCACCATCCCCTTTACCTTCAGAGCCGTGGCAGCTTACGCAATTAGCTTCAAACAATGTTTTACCTTTTGCAATCTTATCGGGAGTAGAAACGACTTCCTTTGCAAGGTCAACGGGTGCACTTATTGAACCTTTTACAACCGGCAAGTCCGCTGTTACCGCGGTTGAGTCTTTAACAAGCGTAGAGGGCGTCAAATTTTCTCTCGAGAAAAATTCAAGTTTCCCCAGATAAGAATACCCAATGACCACAATAATTACCAGAAGCATCACATAAAACAAACCATAAAGACCAAGTATTGCTTTCTTTTTGTCGTGAACTTCAAGGTTTATGTTATCGTTTTGACCAATCATATTTTTATAAACTTTTTGTTTTATTATAAATGAAAATCTATTCCCCTTTGCAGTTTCGGGTCGCCAATCGGGGCAAGATTCTTCTTTTTAGCCTGAGCATAGAACACAAGCATAATAATCCCGATTGAAAGAACCGGAAATCCTAATTCATAAAAACTAAAAACTATAGTTTTGCTGAATGTCGGCATAACAAGCCAATACAAATCTATAAAGTGCGCAAACAGAATAAATATTGAAACACGCTGCAGATTTTTCGGGTCCGATTTCGACGGCTGAGAAAGCAAAGCCGCATAAGGTATAGCAAAACGTGCTATCATCAAAAGAACAGATACAAACCCCCAGCCGCCTTCCCAGCGGGCAACAAACCAGAATGTTTCTTCGGGAATGTTAGCATACCAAATAAGTAAAAACTGGCTGAAGGCAATGTAAGCCCAGAAATTAGTAATCGCAAACATCAAAGCGCCCAAAGAATAGTAATGGTCAGTCGTAAGCCCTTTCACAAGATAACCGCTCTCGTTAAGAGAAACAGCCGTAAACGTCGTCGCTGCAAGACCTGCAAGAAGCGTGGCAGAAATAAAGTAAATCCCGAAAATTGTTGAAAACCAATGCGGCTCAAGCGACATCATCCAGTCAACGGCAAGAACCGTAATACCAATGCCTGCGAAGAACATAAACACTGCGGATAACTTCACGTTTGTTTTAGTTAACTTTTGTTCTTTTGTCTTGTCCTGTTTCAATGAATTTTTAACAAACACGAGATAGAACAAATAAAATAAAGCAACAACACCAATCGTGCGACCAATGAAAAAAGGAATATTAAGATACGGTGTTTTTCCAGAAAGTATAGGGTCTGCCGCAACGACCTCTGTATGTGTCCAGTGGAACAGTGTATGCATCATAAAGAAAAGCGGGATTGCAAACAGAAGCATTATTGGCAAAGACGAAGCGATGAATTCACTTACCCTTCTGAACGGTGTGCTCCAGACGGCACCTGAATATTCCGATCTACGTCACCTGAAAGATATTCGAGAGCCACGAGAACAAGCGCCCCGATAGTAATACTTCCGAAGAACATTAATCCTATTATATTATTAAACGCCTCACGTGCCGGGTCTATAAAATATGAGACCAAAACAAGGATAAGCCCGATGCCCGTAAGCAGAAAGCCTATCTTCTGAACTTTATCCGGTAACTCTTTCTTTTCGTAAACCATTAACTGTATAAGTTTAAATTCATTTTATAATTTTATTTCCCCTCTACGTCAGCATCCAGAGCATTCTGCGAACGCTGCAGTACTCTTATATAATGAACAATTGACCATCCTTCTTCGGCATTCAGCTGCTTCGCATAAGAGGGCATTGCATTTTGTCCGTTAAAAATAACGTGATAGAGGTTTGCATCCTGCCAGTTTCGAACCTTATCGCTATGAAGAGTTGGCGGGTTCGGGAACTGACCGTTAAGCCTGCTGTCTCCTTTGCCGTAATATCCGTGGCAGGGGCTGCAAAATGTATTATATTTTTCTTTTCCTTTTGCGACGACTTCCTTAGAGAAAATTAGCGGATTAGGAACAACCTTAACCGCAGAATCAGACATACCTTTAAATTCATAAGGAAGATGACCGCGTGCGACAGTACCTTCAACGGGCAAACGCATTCCAAATCCGTCCGCAAACATTATGTTTTTCGATTGCGGGTCAAGCCTATCCTGCACTGCCATCCATGTGAAAGGCTCCATAAAAATCAGCTTATTCAGCATAAAGTATGTACCGCCCGAAACGACTAAAGCAACCAAAACAAGCAGCATAATAAACTTAGGGTCAAAAGGATTTATTTCCTTTTTTTCGGGATAGTATATCGTTTCTATATCCTTACCGCCTATACTTTTTAAGAAGTCTGTAACTTTTGTTTCTTCAAAGTTTTTATCAATCGAAACTATACATAATCCGTACTTATCAGAAGATACCTTCTTCATGTATGCTGTGTCATGCAAAGCATGCGAGTTGTTTGGAAACTTGAAGAACAACGCAATCATTGTAAGCACTGTTCCAACAGCTGCAGACAAAACCGTTACCTCAAATGTTACGGGAACGAATGCAGGCCACGAGAAGAACGGCTTGCCTCCGATAATAAGCGGATAGTCAATCGCAGAAACCCAGTATATAAAAGCAAAGGCAAATGCGGCACCCGAAAGACCAAGGAACAACGTGAAAAAGCCAAGGTATGAAGAGCCAATACCCATCGCCTTTTCGATTCCATGAACGGGGTATGGCGTATTCGTATCAAACTTCTTATACCCTGCTTTTACAGTCTCTTTAGATGCATGAATTATTTCATCCGGTGTATCGAATATCGCGGTAACCGAGTGTATCATTTTATTTTCCATTAATGATGCCCTCCTTTGTGCGACGGCTGTGCACCGTCAATAACCGCCTTCACCTCAGCAATTGAAACAGATGGGAGTCCCTTTACGAACAACAGTACAAGTGTAAAGAACAACCCGAATGACATCATCAATATTCCGAAGTCATAAATTGTTGGAGTGTACATCCCCCAGCTTGAAGGAAGATAGTCACGCGAAAGCGATGTTACTATAATAACAAACCTCTCAAACCACATACCTATGTTGACTATAATACCGAGTATGAACATTGGAACTATAGCAGTCCGTATTTTCTTAAACCAGAAGAGCTGCGGGAAGATAACATTGCATGAAACCATCGTCCAGTATGCCCATGCATAAGGACCGAGAGCACGGTTAATAAACGTAAACGTTTCAAACTGATTACCGCTGTACCATGCAATAAAGAATTCCATTCCGTATGCATATCCAACTATAGTACCTGTAAGCAGCATAATCTGATTCATCTTTTCAAGATGGTTTATCGTAATAATATGTTTCAAATCGAAAGCCTGTCTTACGAATATAAGAACATTCTGCACCATTGCAAACCCAGAGAACACCGCTCCCGCTACGAAATACGGCGGAAAAATCGTTGTATGCCAGCCGGGAATAACTGATACAGCAAAGTCAAAAGATACAATGGTGTGCACCGAAAGAACGAGCGGTGTAGCAAATCCTGCAAGTATCATGTATGCCTTTTCGTAATGCTGCCAGTGTCTTGAAGAATGCCTCCATCCAAGGCTGAATATTGAATAAATGGTCTTCTTAAATTTACTCGTTGTCCTGTCGCGAAGCGAGGCAAAGTCGGGCATTAAACCGATGTACCAGAAAACAAGCGATACGGTAAAATAAGTTGAAACCGCAAACACGTCCCAGAGCAGCGGCGAAGTAAAGTTTACCCAAATATGATTTGCGTTTGGATAAGGGAATAAATAACCGTCCAGCCATGCTCTACCAGTATGAATTGCGGGAAAAATACCCGCGCACATAACCGCAAAAATTGTCATAGCCTCCGCGAAACGTGCAATCCCCGTTCTCCATTTTTGCCTCAGCAGGAATAAAATTGCCGAGATAAGTGTTCCTGCGTGACCTATACCAACCCAGAACACAAAATTGACAATGTCAAAACCCCAGCCTACGGGCTGATTGTTTCCCCAGACACCAATCCCCTTGTAGAAAGTCCAGCCAAGAGCACCACCGCCTGTAACAAGCATCAGCGAGGTTATTGTAATCAGAACTTTCCAGAGATTTCCGGGTTTAGTGTCAAGCGGTTTAGATATTACATCATCAATAGATTTTGCAGAAGGATTGCCTTCGACAGTTGGTAATTCTTGTGTGTAATCAAAAGTGCTCACTACGCTTTATTCTCCGGTTTAATATTTCTAAGTTTAGCTATATAAGTTACATTTGGTCTCACGTTTATTTCTTCGAGCACGTGATAACCAAGTTCGTGTTCCCTGTATTTTACAATGTCGGATTCTTTCTTCGTCAGGTCTCCGAATACTATTGCATTAGTCGGGCAAGCTTCCTGACACGCCGTAACAACGTTATCACCATTAAGAGCTCTGCCCTGCTCGGTCGCATGCTGTCTCTCGTCCATTATTCTCTGAACGCAGAATGTACATTTTTCCATAACCCCTCTTGAACGAACCGTAACTTCAGGATTATTCATAAGGCTTATAGAGTCGCTTTCATAATATGCATCGGCAAGATTATCTCTGAAGTTAAAATAGTTAAACCTTCTCACCTTGTAAGGACAGTTATTCGAGCAGTACCTTGTACCCACGCACCTGTTATAAGCCATCTGGTTTAGACCGTCAGGACTGTGATTCGTCGCCGCGACAGGACATACGTTCTCGCAGGGAGCGTTGTCACAGTGCTGGCAAAGCATCGGCTGGAATGATACTCTTGGGTCGTCGGAATGCCCGCTGTAGTAACGGTCAATCCTCATCCACATCATTTCTCTGTTCTTGCCTACCTGCTCCTTACCGACAACGGGAATATTGTTCTCAACGTTACACGCAGCAACGCAGTAGTTACAACCCGTGCATTTGTTAAGGTCTATAGACATTGCCCATTTATTAGTCTTGAACTCATAAGAAGGAACAATGTTGAAAAGATGAACCTCACCTATTTCCTCTTTTAAAAATTTCGGGTTTTTCTGATACTCTTCGTAAACGCCCTCGCGAATAATTTCTCTTTTTAAATGTATGTCATTGTATCTGTCGTTATCTATAGGATAATGTTCCTGCGTTGAGACTAATTCGTGAGTTCCTGATGTCTTGCTGACTTTAACGTCGTTGTAAAGCAATTCAGAAACATTTTTTGAAATAAGATTTATTGTGTTTACACCTACTCCGCTGCCAATAGGACCGGCATTTGTTCTGCCGTATCCAAGTTCCATTGAAATCACGCCGCTTGCCATACCGGGCTGTACCATAACGGGGGCAGTTATAGTTTTTCCTCCTGCGGTAATCTCAATCAAGTCGTTTGATTTTACGCTAAGCTGCTCTGCAAAATCAGGCGAAACCGCCGCATAGTTATCCCATACAACCTTCGAAACAGGGTTCGGAAGTTCCTGCAACCAACCGTTATTCGCAAACCTGCCGTCGTGCAAATACGTGCTTCTATTCAGCTGCAGCACAGCATTTGCGGAAGCTTTTAACACGGGAGCTGCTGCAAATCCTTCCGGATTAAAGCTTAATGAAGCATCGAAAATTTCATTAGTCGCAGCCACTCCATCATGAAGTGAGTTTATCCAAAAGTTTTTAAAACTGTCTTTTGAATTCGCCGTTGTATAAACTGTTTTTTCCCAGTTTGTTTTAAGGTAGTTTAAGTAAAGTTCTTCGTTGAATGCCTCGGGCTTCTCCGCAAACCAGTTCAGGAGAATTGCTTCCTTCTGTCTTGTTTTATAAATAGGTGCAATCACGGGCTGCTGTAAACTAACCGTGCCTGTTCTAACTTTATGGTCGCCCCACGCTTCGAAATTATGATGTATGGCGAGTGAATAATTGCTCAGTTCGCTTGTCTCGTTTGCTGACTCTGAAAGTGTAATTACCAGATTAACTTTTTTTAACGCTTCGGCATATTTATAGTCAGGCGAGAAATGATAAACGGGGTTTGAATCAAAATGAATAACCGCGCCCACGCTGCCTGCGTTCATTTTTTCTACAAGCGCTTCAATTTCAGGCTTTGCTGATAACGGCATTACCTGTACATTAAAACTGTCCTTTGCAAAAACAGCGGTGCCCAGCATATCATTAAGCTTGTTAACGGCTATATGTGTTGATTCGGGAAGGTTTTGCCCTGCCGTTACTATTGATTCTGTCTTGTGCTTCTTTAAATCTTCAACGAGAGAAGTTATAGCTTCTTTCTTAAGATTAAATTTCTTAATTAATTCATCGAGAGCAGTATTATTACCCGTCAACGCATTTATTAAAGCGTAAACAAATTCTTCTATTGCATCTGTTCTGAGTTTAATTCTGTAATCGGAGTTAGCTCCTGTCAGGCTGAATCCGCCCTCAACGACATACAGTTTACTAAACTCTCCCTTTTTCTTCATTACGTCTCGGCTTTCTGCGTAAAGCCTCTGTGCTTCGACGAAGTTACCCTCTCTTCCAAGAAAATCTGATTCAAGCGAAAGTATTATCTTTGCGTCGTTCCATTTTACAACCGGTAATCCGTCCTTGCCGAAGCTCTTCTTCACGGCATTCAGCTTGTTTATGCTGCTGACAAGCTCATAAGAATAAAATTTTGCAGTTGTAAACTTCTTAGTAAAATCTTCGAACAAAAGTTTTGTTGCCGGTGAAGTAATCGTATGTGAAATCACAGCAATTTCTTTTCCTGCCGCAGCTGCTTTTGAAAGCTCATCGATTATCTTTGTGTCAGCGTCGAGCCAGTTGACAGACGTAAAGGTGGTGCCGCTTTTTATCATAGGCTCTTTAAGTCTGTTCGGTTCGTACAGGTTCATAATATTAGCCTGTCCCGCAGCGCAAATCTTTCCTTTGTTTATAGGATGTTCGGGGTTACCGTCAACTTTTATAGGTCTTCCTTCTCTTGTCTTTATTAAAATACCGCATGCATTCGGACACGCCGTACAAGTTGAAGCGTAGAAGTTCGGGATACCAATTGTTATATCTTCGGGTTTTTTGTTGTAAGGAATAATTGCTCCCTTGTCCCTGTAGTCGGAACATCCCGTCGCAGCAAGCGCGGCTGAAGATGCCATAAGTGCCAAAAAGGTACGTCTGCTAACGGAGGATGATTTTGAAATTTCAGGTTTCTCTGAAACACCCTCTGTAAACTCATCTTCCTTCGCCTTCAGAAATTCAGGGTCATTATTTAATTCCTTAAACCCTCTCCAATAATTAATATCTTTATCTGACAAAGTTTAGACTCCTTTCACTTTCTGCATTAAGCTTTATTTTTGTTGACGTTAACTCTTTTCACAGAGTCGGGGTTTTCCCTTATCTGCATCTTCTTGTTTGAGGTATATAAATTCTCCGCTCGCTTTGAAATAAACCTTAAGGGAAATTTCGCAAGCAGAAAACCGCCTAATGCCATCAATCCTGCTGCAATCATAAATTGCTTTCTTTCAATCTTTGTCTCATTAAGACTTTCAAAAATTTTCATTGTTATATTATACTTTGGAAAGTTAAAATTCTTAACGTCTTTTAAACGCTGTCCGTTTTCTTATCTGTGACACGCTGCACAATTTTCGGGTCCTTTTTTAAGGTTATTTTTAATATCTTCGTAATTGCTTATCATCTTTTCGGGCTGTCTGTGGCAGGTTAGGCATGCACCCATAGTAAATGAGTTTGTTTGCCCTACTACCTCCATCTTAGCAACATCACCATGACAATTAATACAGTCTATCTTCTTGTTAACATGAGAGCTGTGATTAAAATAGACAAATTGCGGTACCTTATGAATTCTATTCCATTCAAGCGGTTTATTCTCAACATAGTAGCTTGAAAGTTTTTGAATTTCTGGTCTATCGGTTCTTGCAAGCGAGTGACAGTTCATGCAAATATCAACCGAAGGGATGCTTGCATTCCTTGATTTATCAACTGCCGTATGACAGTATTTACAATCGATCTGCATCGTACCCGCATGCAGTTTGTGCGAAAATTTAACCGGCTGTTCCGGTGTGTAGCCGATGCTGTTGCGTTCGGCGTATGACGCGTAATAAGTAATTGCAAATACAGCTAAAACAACAAACACAATTACAGGCAAACGCACCTTTAAGTTGTAATCCAGTAGATATTTATTCATGTGCGAAATTTATACAAATAATCTATAAAAATAAATTGATTTAACTTGGCGGATAATAAATATATAATCTAAACAATTTAGAAGACAAATAATTCCTTTTTAATGTAGAATTTTAAGCGAAAAACATCATACCGAAATACATAAAATAGATTTACGGGATGGCAAATGATTAACAACAAATCCCGCTTTTTTTATACGCATGCTGCAAACGAAACTCAAGACTAATTAGAGCGCAAGGAGAGACTAATTAGGGAATAGCTCATAGCTGATGGCTGATGGCTCGTAGCTGATGGCTCATAGCTGATGGCTGATGGCTCGTAGCTGATAGCTGATAGCTGATGGCTGATGGCTCATAGCTGATGGCTGATGGCTCGTAGCTGATGGCTCATAGCTGATGGCTCATAGCTGATGGCTCATAGCTGGTAGCTGATGGCTCATAGTGAAAAAGATAAGGAAAGGAAAAACTGGAAACAGTAAACAGTTATCTGTGAGCAGTAAGCAGTGAAATAAAAACGGGGATGAAAGTAAGCAGGAAAAAATTTGAAAAGGAAAAGGGATTTTTTAAAAATATTTTAAAAACATAAGGAGTAATACAATGGACATTCAGGTTTTAGACAGCAGGATTTTTAATTCGATTTGTGCGGTTCAGTTCAGGACTGCTGAGCAGGATACGTTTTTGTATAAATCTTCTTCCTATGCCGTGAAGAAGAATCTGATTGATGTGAAGGAGATTGATGAGGCGGGAAGCGTGAATGATTTGCTCGTGATTAATTATTCGGAATATTATGTGTTTTTTATGGACGGAGATGTTTTAAAGGGGGCAAAGCAGAACAGAGTTCTGAATGCATCGGTTTTGCTGAGACCGAATTCAAAAACGGTTTTGCCCGTGAGCTGCGTGGAGGCGGGCAGATGGAGATATTCGACTTCTAAGTTCGGAGTTGAGGAGGATTATGTGGCGCCTGCTTTTATGAGGAGTTCAAAATCAAAGATGGTGAACAGAAGTCTGGATGCTGACAGTTCTTTTAAGACTGAACAGACCGAAATCTGGAATGATGTCAGGGAGTTTTCGATGTGTTTTAAAGTGGCCTCAAGGACGTCCAACCTTTCGGATGTTTTTTATGATAAGGAGAATGATGTGAATTCGACGATTAAAGATTTTAAGGTTAATGATAAGGCGAACGGGCTTGCGGTTTTTTATAAAGGTTCGCTTCTGGGCGTGGATGTGTTTAACAGGAAGGATGTGTATTCGGAGTATTTCACGAAGATTCTGAACGGGGCTGCGATGGAGGCGCAATATCTGAAGAAAAGGGAGAAGTATATTGACGAGGATTCGGTGCGCGGTGAGGTTTTGAAATTTATGAAGAGGTGCGATGAGGCGAAGAAGAGAGAGTATAAAGGAGTTGCGGAGGGTACGGATAAGAGGTTTGAGATGGATGAGTATTCGGGGTTTGAGCTGGAGTTTGAGGGGAATTTGGTGCATATGGGGGTGAATTATGGGAGGGATAGGGTTTAGGGTATAGGGTATAGGGTGTAGAAGAGCAGTGAGAAAGTGAGTAAGTGAGTAGGTGAGTAAGTGAGGATTAGCTGATGGCTGGTGGCTGATGGCTGGTGGCGAGAAGATGAGAAGGTGAGAAAGTGAGTGAGTGAGAAAGAGGAAAGAGCATTGCACGCTGAAAGAGCTGATTGGATTATGATTAACACTGATAGAAATTGAAGAAGAGCTTTTTAACCGCAGAGTACCCAGAGAGCGCAGAGAAAAGATTTGTTTTATTGCTAAGAGCTTTGCACAACAAAGAGCTGATTGTATTATGATTTTCGCTGATAGAAATTAAAGAAGAGCTTTTTAACCGCAGAGTACCCAGAGAGCGCAGAGAAAAGATTTGTTT
>JADHED010002100.1_pt1 | contig 14751 bp, 12 predicted proteins | sample 8952041 | NCBI WGS metagenome assembly JADHED01 (sample SAMN16124423, study PRJNA663239) | bioreactor sludge metagenome | isolation source: sludge (control) | place: India:Bengaluru | collected 2018-09-08
CCGGGGCGACGGCCTCAGCGAACGGCCACCTCGCTCGACACCGCCGGGACGCCCACCGACAGGGCGTCCTCGACGAGCGCGCGCTGGTTGACGGCGTGCCAGGCCGCCGATCCCTCCGACGGGCTCGCGCTGCGCGGGCGGCCGACGTAGTGCACCGGGACGCCGCGCGCGGCGACCGCCTGCTCGAGTAGCGGGCGCGCGAAGTCCCAGGCGCCCATGTTGGCCGGCTCTTCCTGCAGCCAGGCCACCTCGCGGAGGTTGGGATAGCCGGCCAGGATCGCCGCGAGTTCCTCCTCGGGGAACGGGTACAGCTGCTCGATCCGCGCGACGGCGACGGTCGACGCCGCGGCGCGCCGCTCGCTCGTCGTCACGTCGACGAACACCTTGCCGCTGCACAGCACCAGCCGCTGGATCTCCGCCGCGCGCGCCCGGGCGCTGGCGTCGTCGATGGCCGGCTCGAAGCGTCCGTCGGCGAGGTCGATGGCGCTCGACAGCACCGCCGGGTGCCGCAGCAGGCTCTTGGGCGTGAGCACGAACAGCGGCAGCGGGTCCGCGTCGAGCAGTTGCCCCTGGCGCCGCAGCAGGTGGAAGTACTGCGCGGCGGTGGTGCAGTTGGCCAGGCGCAGGTTGATGTCGGCGGCCGCCTGCAGGATGCGCTCGGGCCGGGCGCTCGAGTGCTCGGGGCCCTGGCCCTCGTAGCCGTGCGGCAGCAGGAACACGAGCGAGGGCGTCTGGCCCCACTTGGCGCGGCTGGAGGTGACGAACTGGTCGATCATCACCTGCGCGCCGTTGATGAAGTCGCCGTACTGCGCCTCCCACAGCACCAGCCGGCGTGGCTCCTGCACGTTGTAGCCGAACTCGAAGCCGATGGCGGCCAACTCCGACAGCGGGCTGTTGTGGATCTCGAAGGACGCGCGGGCCTGCGCCAGCGACTGCAGCGGCACGTGCCGATCGCCGGTCTCCACGTCGTGGAACACGGCGTGACGCTGGCTGAAGGTGCCCCGGCCCACGTCCTCGCCGGTGAAGCGGATGGGCACGCCGTCCTCGAGCAGGCTGGCCAGCGCCAGCTCCTCGGCCGTCGCCCAGTCGATGGTGCGCTCGCGGGGGTCGTCGAAGATCGTCCTCCGGCGCTCGCGCCCGCGATCCAGCTTCTTGTGGCCCGTGAAGCCGCCGGGGCGCCGGAGCAGTTCCTCGTTGAGGCCGCGCAGGCGCGCCAGCGGCACGCCCGTCTTCACCTGCCGCGCGAGCCCGGCTTGCGGATCCGCCGGCACGGGCTCCCGCAGGTCCTCGTCGGGGCGCAGCGACGCGAGCGTGTCCTCGAGGATGCGCATGCGCTTCTGCACGAGCGCCTCGGGCGCGGCCTGGTCCGTGAGCCCGCGTTCGCGCAACGTCGCCACCCAGCGCTCGCGCACCGTCGGGTGGCTCGCCATGCGCTTGTACATGAGCGGCTGCGTGAAGGCCGGCTCGTCGCCCTCGTTGTGCCCGTGGCGCCGGTAGCCCACGAGGTCGATCAGGAAGTCGCGCTGGAAGCGGATGCGGTAGGCGATGGCGAGGCGCGCCACCTCGATGCACGCCTCCACGTCGTCGGCGTTGACGTGGACGATGGGGATCTTGAAGCCGCGCGCGAGCCCGCTGGCGTAGGAGGTGCTGTAGCTCTCGTCGGGCGTCGCCGTGAAGCCGAGCTGGTTGTTGGCGATGACGTGGATGGTGCCGCCCGTCGTGTAGCCCGCCAGGCGCGAGAGGTTCAGCGTCTCGGCGACCACCCCCTGGCCGGGGAAGGCCGCGTCGCCGTGGATGAGCACCGGCAGGGTGACGCCGGCGTCGAAAATGGGGGCGCCGCGCTGGTCCGCCCGCGTGCCGGCCGCCCGCGCCATGCCCGCGACCACCGGGTTCACCGCCTCGAGGTGGCTCGGGTTGGGCGCCATCGAGATGACCACCTCGCCAGGTGCCGCGCCGCGATACGACACGCGCGCCCCGGAGTGGTACTTCACGTCGCCCGTCCAGCCGAGGTCGATGCGGTAGGCCGTGCGCTTGCGGATCGGGTCCTTGAATTCGGCCAGGATCTCCGCGTAGGGCTTCTGCAGCACGTGGGCCAGGACGTTGAGGCGGCCGCGGTGGGCCATCCCGATGAGCACGTTGCGCGTGCCCGCGTCGGCCGCGTCGCTGATCACCTCGTCGAGGATCGGCACCATCATGTCGAGGCCCTCGATCGAGAAGCGCGTCTTGCCGGGGAACGTCCGGTGCAGGAAGCGCTCGAAGGTCTCCACCTGCGTGATGCGATCGAGCAGCTCGAAGGGGTCGATGGGATCGAGCGGGGGCCGGAAGGTGCCGGCCTCGGCGGCATGCCGCAGCCACTCGCGCTCCTCCGGCACGAAGATGGCCGCGTAGTCGTAGCCGGTGGTGGAGCAGTAGACCTTGCGGAGCCGCTCGATGGCCTCCCACGCGTTGGCGGCGCCCTGCGCCACGGTGCCCCCCACGAGGCTCGGCGGCAGGCGCTTCAGGTCGTCGGGCGTCACGCCGTGGCTCGCCGGCAGCAGCGACGGATCGCCCGGCGGCGGCGTGCCCAGCGGGTCCAGTTGCGCGGCCAGGTGACCGTATCGGCGAATCGATTCGGCGAGCGTGACGGCGCCCACCACGGCCTGCATCGACGCCGGCGCCCCCGACTCGGCGCCGCCGGGCGCCGCCCCGGTGGTCTCGGTGGGCGTCCACCGCCCGAACAGCTCGCGTGTCGCCGGGTCGACCGACGCCGGGTCCTGGCGGAACCGCTCGTAGAGCTCGGCGACGTAGCCCGCGTTGACGCCCTGGAAGTCCTGCCACCCTGCCATGAAGTGAACACCTCGCGCCACGACGCCGAGTCCGCCAGTCGCGGCAAAGCTCCTATTCTACTGCCTCGGGACGGCCCGCCGGGACGAGCCGCGACCATGCCGCTCGCCGCGGCGACGGGCTCATGGGGTCGGGGGTTCGTCGCGGACGGGGCACGGGCGCCCCTGCGCGTCCACGGCCACCAGCACCACCTCGGCCTCGGTGACGGGCGTGGCCTCGCCGTGGCCGGCGCTCCAGCGTTCGGCCTCGACGCTCACCCGCACCGTGATCGACGTGCGGCCGATGCGGGTCGTCGCGGTGTAGAAGTTGACGATGTCGCCCACGTGCACCGGCGCGACGAACTCCACGGCGTTCATCGCCTTGGTCACGAAGGTGCGCCGGGCGTGCTTGCGGGCCTCGACGGCCGAGGCCAGGTCGATGTGCGAGAGGATGACGCCGCCGAAGATGGTGCCCAGGGCGTTGGTGTCCTTGGGCAGCAGGAGCACCTTGATGGCGGGAACGCGTTCGGACATGGCGCCCATTATGGCGTCAACGTCCAGAGCGCGACCGGCACCTTGAGCAGGACGTAGCGGCGGCGGAGCGCGTCCACCCGGCCGGCGTATTCCCGCTTGGGGAACTCGCCGCGGAGCAACCGCGCGCGCAGCCGCCGGATCTCGTGGCGGTAGAGGCCGCTCAGGGCCTCGCGGACGAACGCGGGGTCGGTCTGGGCGCCCGGGCGGAGGCCGTGCGCGAACAGCGCGTCGACCACCTCGGGTCGGTAGACGAAGGGCACGGCCCATTATGGGCCGGCGGGCGCGTCGGCCGAACCGTGAACGCCCGGCGTGGCGTCTCAGCAGTAGAGTAACGATATCGCTGATGAAACGCTCCCTTTGGATCCCGCTGGTCACGGTCGCCCTTGCTATCATCGTGAGCTTCGGGTCGATCAGCGCCATGGCCAAAGACCTCGTTCCGGGCGACCCCGCCCCCGACTTCTCGCTCACGGGCTCCGACGGTAAGACCTACCGGCTCTCCGACCTGCGCGGCAAGGTCGTGGTGATCGCCTGGTTTCCGAAGGCGTTCACCGGCGGTTGAACGGCCGAGTGCAAGTCGCTCCGTGAGAGCGGCGCCGCCGTGCGGGACATGGACGTCGTGCTGTTTGCCGCGAGCACCGACGATGCCGACACGAACCGGCGGTTCGCCGAGTCGTTGTCGCTCGACTACCCGATCCTGTCGGATCCCGGGAAGCAGGTGGCGAAGGCGTACGGCGTGGTGGGCGCCCTGCTGCCGTGGGCGTCCCGCTGGACGTTCTACATCGGCGCCGACGGACGCATCCTCCACGTGGACAAGGACGTGTCCACACGGACGGCCGGCGCCGACATCGTGGCCAGGCTGAAGGCGCTGGGCGTGGGGAAGCCGTAGCGAGGCGCCCGCGGGCGCGGCAGGCTTCTCCTACCGCAGGCGCGTCGCCGCGGCGTTCGTGCCAGCCGCCCAGCGCTGGCCGGCGGCGTCCCAGTAGGTGGCGCGCTCGACGACGAGCGGGGCCGGGGTGCTGCCCAGGCTCTCCACCAGCACGCCAAATCTCAGCCCCTCGGCCCCCGCCACGTCCGCGCCGACGTCCAGGTTGGTCCGGCTGTTTGCTGGCAGGTTCACCAGCACCTCCGCCTCGCCGCCCCCTTCGAAGATCACCCGCACGCGCGCGGTGCCGTCCGTGGCGCCCACGTTGGCGATCAGCACGTACGTTCTGAGGTTGCGCGCCGCGTCGGCCTCGCCGTCGGCGATCGCCCACGCGGTGCCGTCCACTGTCGCTCCCCGCGACGCGTGCGCCTCGTGCCACGTGCCCGGCCCGCCAGGCCACCACATCGAGCGTTCCACCACGATGGGCGAGCCGGCCGGCGTCGTCACCTCCACGGACACGGCGGTGTCGGCCAGCGCGGGCGCCTCGTGGTCCACCCACACCGTCTCGCGGGAGCGTGGCGCGAGCCGGCGCGACGACACGACCGTCTCGCCGGACGGCAGGAGGAAGCGCAACGTGGCCTCCGCCGGCGCCTCGCCCGGATTCGCGAGCAGCAGGAACAGGTCGAAGTAGGGTCCGGTGGCGCCTTCCGCCAGGAGCCAGCGGTTCGCCGGCACCGTCGCCCCGGTCACCACGTGCCCCGCGGCGTAGGCCTGGGTTCCGCGGGTCTGGTACATCGCGCGCTCGGCGACCAGTCCCGAGAGAGCGTCGGTCGACACCACGGCCGAGACGTCGGTGGACGCCAGTTCCGGCCCCAGCCGGTTGACCCAGACGGTGGCGCGGGCGTGCGCGGCGATGGGCACCTCGTGGGTCACGACCGTGCCGCCGCCCGGCCGCAGGAAGTCCAGGCGAGCGACGATCGGCGCGTTGGCGGGGTTCAGCAGCAGGTAGAAGAGGTCGAAGCCCGAGTGGGTGGCGCCCTCGGCGAAGTACCACCGCGTGGCCGGCGTCGGGACGCCCGTCTCGGCGTGCGCGCCGTAGGCCGAGCCATCCCAGCTGAGGGTGCGATCGACGACGACGGCCGCGTCCGCCTCGAGGCGGATGCCGAACTCCGCGTCCTGCACGCCGTCCACCGCGGCGGCCACCAGTGTCTGGCGGCTCCAGGGCGCCATCTCGCGCCACTGGCCACGCACGACGCCGTCGGTGCGCTCGAAACGGACGAGCACGCGGGCTGTCGTCGCCGACGCATTGACGAGCGCGAGGCGGGTGCTGAAGAACGCCCCGGTCACCCCCTCGCCGAACCAGCGCGTCCAGGTGCCGCGCGGGTGCGTGCCCTGCTCGTGCTCCTCGCGGTTCGGCACGCTGTCGCCGTCGGGGTCGCCGTCCGGGCCGTGGTCGCCGCTGCCATCCCCGGGGTTCAGCCCGCTCGCGCGCTCCCACTCGTCGGGCAGCCCATCGTCGTCCGCGTCGGCGTCGGGTGGCGGGGGCGGGGGCGCGGCGGGAGGCTGCCAGCCGAGCTGCACCACCTCGAAGTCGTTGGCGGTGAGCGTCCGGAACGCGGGCACGATGGGGTCCATGTCCCAGCGCGGGTCGTAGGTGCCCGTCACGTACATGTCGCTGCCGTTGTCGGCGACGATCAGTCCGTAGGTCTTCATGGCCTGGAAGATGCGACGCAGGTGCGGCGGATGGTTCGAGATGTCCTTCGAGGCCTTGAGGCGGAGGCGCGCGCCCATGGGCAGCGCGGACGGGTTCGAGCCGGCGCGGTGCGACGCGGGGTAGACGTAGCCGTTGGTGGCCCGCACGGTGACGCGGAACGCGTGACGGATGGGCTCGGCCGCGTGGGCCTCGTCGTAGCGGACCAGGCCGGGCAGGATCGCCAGGCCCGCGGCGTCGGCGCTCGTCCAGCCCTGGGGGCGGCGTAGGTTCGTGTCGAGCGGGAAGACGGCGCCAGAACCTGCGTACCACCGCTGTTGGGCGGCGTTCCACTCGAGCGCGTACAGTTCGTAGAGGAGGCGGCGGTCGCGGTCGACGATGAGCAGGTGCCGGTCGCCGCTCGTGCCTCCGCCCGGCACGCCCCCTTCGATCCACCGTGACTCGGTGCGCGCCTCCACCGGGATGGGGTAGCCAGGCGGCCGTCCCGGCGCCCCGGCATCGCTCTCGTCGTCGTAGTCGAAGGTCACCGGCTCCAGCGGTTCGTTGCCGGACACCACGATGTAGGGCATGCCGTAGATGACCGGGTTGGGCAGGCTCTGCCCGGATTCGTGGCCCCAGTCGGGGTGCAGGCGTCGGGTACGGCCGATGAAGTCGAGGAAGGCGTCGCTGCGCGGGTCCAGCGGCGCCTGGCTGACGTCCGTGTTCCACCAGTTGTCGGCGGGGAAGAGCGGCAGGGGACCCGGAAGCGCGCCGGCCTTCTCCACGCCCCTGGCGGCGGGCTGGGCCAGCACCGGCGCTGCCAGAGCGAGCAAGAGTGGGATGACGAAACTGCCGGCTCGAAGACGGAACGGGCATGCGTGGCGCGCCACGGGTGGGATCCCGGCCATGACCGAGCCAGCGAAGCAAGCTCTTTGCCGGGAGTGGAACGCCGCGCCACCCAACAGGGCGGCACGGCGTCCTTCGGCGATTGGGGGAGTGGCGTCCCGACTGGCCGGCGTGGCCGCGTGGAACGGCGCCTGGTCGACTTGGTTTCGAGCGCCCGCGGGCCGGACCGAGGCGACTGTCAGTAGCCCTGCAGCGACTGCCTCGGTCGCGCTCCAGCACGAACCTCAGCCCGCCGCGACGGCCGCGCGCGCTGCGAGACCCCGCCGGCAGGCGTCCGGCGAGCCCACCCTCATGGACTCGCCGGACTCCCGCGACTCAGCGTTGGAACGTAGTGATGGTCGTTCCCGACCCGGCGCCGCCCTGCGTGCCGCCGCCGGTGAAGGTCCCCGTGAACGTCTGGCTCGACGTGCCGTTGATCACGCGGACCACGTAGTTCGTCGACGAGTTGCCGCAACTGCTCCAGTAGTCGACGCGGACCGTGTAGCGGCCCGACGGTGCCCGGCCAGTGGGCCACCGGATGTTCTCCAGGCGCAGGTCGCGTCCCGAGCAGTCGGCGTTGGAGTCGAGGTCCAACTCGCCGCCGGTGGCCGACCTGTCGTTCCCGTAGTAGATCTCCTCACCGGACGGTTCGATCACGTGCAGGTCCACGTCGGCGCTCGTGTTCCAGCTGACGCTGACCTGGACGTCCCCGGTCCCCACGGTGACCACGTCGACGGTCTGCGAGCGGTACGAGCCGAACACCGCGCCGCCGTCCGACACCGCGTAGTCGATCGTGAAGTTCGACGCCGCGACCTGGGTCGGCAGGCTGATGGTCAACGGGATGGTCGTCTGTCTCGAGGGCAGGCGCAGCAGGTAGTAGCTCGACGCGACGGCCGACGGCCGGGAAATGGTGTTCCCGCTGCCGGGCGTGGTGGTGGGCTGCGAGGTGGTCAGGGTGGTCTGGACGGCGCCGCCGTTCAGGGCGCGGATGGCCTGCAGCACGTTGACCACGGGCCCCGGACCGGCCGGCGGGCGGGGGCCCGAGACCAGCGTCGCCGTGGTCGTGCCCGACGTGACGCCGCTCAGCAGGCCGTTCACGTCCGGCTCGGTGACGGAGCAGATCGGCGGCACCGGCCCGCCCCGTACCTGGCTCAGCACGCGGTCGAGCGCCTGCGTGTGCGAGCAGGCGTTCACGCGGTAGCGCAGGTACTCCTGCGTCCACACGATGTCGCCTTCGACGTCCACGAACGTCTGCTGGGCGCCGCGGCCGAGGACGTCGCGGTAGAGCCGCTCCAGGTCGTTGCGGAAGGCGAACGGCTCGTTGCGCGGCGGGAACTGCACCTGCGTGCCGGTGAACTCGCTGCAGATCGGCTGGATGCCGCCCCCCAGGATCTGCTGGCCGACGCGCAGCAGCGCCGTGGGGTGGTCGCACCCGTTCACGCGGTAGCGCAGGTACTCCTGCGTCCAGACGATTGATCCCTCGATGTCCACGAAGCTGGTCTGCGCCGGGCGACGCAGTTCGTCGCGGTAGACGGTCTCCAACTGCGTGCGGAACGCGAACGGCTCGTTGCGAGGCGGGAACACGACGGCCTGGGTGCGCCAGTCCGGCGTCACGCTGGCGCCCGCTTCGTTCGCGAAGTAGAGCGACACCAGCCCGGCCTCGTCGTCGCTCGAGGGCCGGGGCGTCATCCGGTCCGGGTCGCTGGCCATCGCGCCGCGCACGATCTGGCCGCCGTCGTCGGCGTGCCCGAGCCCGACGACGTGCCCCATCTCGTGGAGCAGGGCCTGGTCCAGGGAGGGGGCGCTGCCCCGGTGGTCGCGCGCCACGCTCACGTCGGCCTCGACGATGCGCCCGCTCAGCGTGACGATGCGCGTGAGCGAGGTCACCTCGGGCGGCAGGTCGTCGGCCCACGCCACGTCGTTGCGCCAGTTGCCGAGGCGCGGCTCGCCCTGGGGCGCCGTGGCCTCCAGGTCGAGAGTCCCGGCCAGTGGGGGCTGCCAGGCCTCGACGGCGGCCTTCGCGGCCGCTGCCTCCGCCGCGCCCTCGAAGTGCACCTGGAGCGCCACGCGGCCGGCCTCCCACCGCGTGCGACCGGGTGTCACGACGTACGCGCTCAGCCACGTGGACGCGGCGGCGCACGCCAGTGCCAGCAGGAGTCCTGAAGTCTTCTTCATGGCCTCCTCCTAGCGTGAGGCGCGCGGCGACGCCACGCGCTGGACGATCGCGCTCGCGAACGCGTCGGCCGTCATGGGGCTGGTCGCGATCCGCCGGGGGGCCAGCGGCTCGCCGATCTGCGAGACGTCGCCGATCGAGCGGCCGTCGAACGTCGTCACGCGATCCACGCCATCGGGGCCGCGTGCGATGCGGAAGCGCCCGTGCATCAGGCCGACGAGCGGGTAGCCGCGCCCGCCGTCGTTCCTGAGGAACAGCACGCTCCGGTCGCCCGGCGCGAACGACGGCATCCCGGCCAGCTGCATCGAGTACTTGCCGACCGTGCCGCCGAAGAACTGCAGGACGACCTGCGACGACGAGGTGCCCTTCAGGGTGCGGGCGACCCGGAACGTCACGTCGGAGACGATCACGCGCTCTCCGGCGCGCGCGTCCCAGCGGGCGCGCACGTCCACGACCTCGCCCGCGATGATCAGGTCGGCGCGTTCGACCAACTGGTCGAAGGTCGGCCTGGCGACGACCGTCGCCCTGGCGAGCGCGGGCACGGCCGCGACCAGGGCGAGCACCAGCAGGACCCGGAGTTTCACGACCCACCTCCTCGAGGTGTCAGTCCGACAGGGGGGAGGTCGCGGGGTGACAGGTCGGCGGGCGACCGGGCGTGGTCTCGGTGAGACGACCCAGCGGGGGGAGACGGGCCCGCTGGCGCGCGCGGGGAGTCCGGGCGGATCCCATCTGCGGCCTCGGCGTTGCGGACGGTCTGACGAACCTCTGCGACGTTACGCCCGGGGTGCCGCCATGTCAATTCCCCGGCGAGCGCCTGGAGCGCCGCAGTGGGACCCGGACACCGCCGACCCTCGCCCTACCGGGCGACGATGTCCTCCAGCAGGCCCCGACCCAATGGGCTCCCCGGCGCCACGTGGAAGTGCTCCACGCCGAGGTACCGCAGCGCGAGGTCGCGATCGAGATGGGCCAGCGGATTGTCCGGCCCGAGCTGGCTGCGATGGCGGGCGAGCGCCGCCAGCTTTCGCTCGATGTGGGTCGAGACATCGACGACGAGCGTCGGCGGCAGGGCGCCCTTGCCGAAGGCGGCCGGGTCGAGCCCCCACGGCGCCATGGCGCCGCCGCCCGTGCGGCCCCGGAGCGCCGCCACCAGGCCGGCCATGGCCGACGCCGGCATGGTCACTTCGTAGAGCACGGCTGGATGCGTGCTGGCGCGAGCGCGCACGACCGCCGCCGTTCGCGCCGCGATCGCGATGTGGTCGGGGTGCCAGTAGAGGCCGTCGGCGCCGAACGTGAGCACCGCGTCGGGCGACACGCGGTCGAAGACCTCGGTGAGATCGCGCTCGACGAGGCGCGGGTCGATCCACTGCAGCAGGCCGTCCCGGTGGCGCAGCACGACCACGTCGCGGATGCCGAGTTCCTGCGCGGCCTGCCTCAGTTCCGCTTCGCGGACATCACCCAGCGACTCCCGTGCGATGCCGAGCCGCGGGTTGATGCTGCCGGCCTCGCCCCGCGTGGCGCAGACGAGGGTGATGGCGACCCCGGCGTCCGCACAGCGCGCGAGCGTCCCCCCGCACGCGAGCGACTCGTCGTCGGGATGCGCGAAGACGGCGAGCAGGCGGGGACGGGCAGGCACGGCGATGGCGCGGTGACGGGGCGTCGAATCAGGCGGGCGCGGGGTGACGGCGCGTGATCCGCCGATAGACGGCGAGGTATTCGTCCGCCATGCGGTCGATGCCGAAGCGCGCCACGGCACGTTCGCGAACGCGGCGGCGGTCGAGCGCGAACACCTCCGGCAGCCCCGCGAGCAGGGCGTCCTCGTCGGCGAACACCCGGCCCGTCACCCCATCGTCGAGCACTTCGCGCACCGCCCCGCGGTCGAGGGCCGCAACCGGGGTGCCGCACGCCATGGCCTCGGCGAGCACGAGGCCGAACGGCTCGCCGGCCTTCACCGGGTAGAGCAGGCAGCGCGCCCCGCCGAGCAACCGCACCTTCTCGTCGTGGCCCACCTCGCCCGCGTAGACGATGCGCTCGCCGTCCACGTGGGGAGCGACCTCGGCCCGGTAGTAGTCGTCCTCCGGTGCGGCGAGCAGCAGGCGCAGGCCCGCACGCCTGGCGATGTCGATCGCCTGCAGCACGCCCTTGCCGGCGGTGAACCGGCCGAGGAACAGCAGGTAGTCGTCAGGGTGCTCGCGGAAGGCGAAGCTGTCGGTGTCGATGCCGTGCAGCACGACGCCGGCCAGGCTGACGCCGTCGAGGAGCCGCGCCTGCTCGTTGGAGATGGCGACGAACGGGATCTCGGGGTAGCGCGACCAGAGCGCCACCTCGCCGGCGGAGGGCGAGTGGTGCAGGGTCTGGACGATCGGCGTGGGACTCAGGCGCGCGAAGGCGAGCGACATCGGGTAGTAGGCCGCCTGGTAGTGGATGACGTCGAACTCGCGCGCCCGCTCGACGGCCGCCGCGAGGTTCAGCATCTCGTACAGCTCCCACGGCCACATGTCGGGGTTCTCGACGTACCCCTGGTCGAAGGTGGCGTGCAGGCGCGCCGACGTGCGGCTGTTGGCCGTGGCGAACAGCGTCACCTCGACCCCGCGCCGCACGAGCGCCTCGGTCAGCAGCCACGTCATCAACTCCACCGACCCCGACCCCGCCGGGGGCATGGCCATCGCGACGGGGCCGACGTGGGCGAGACGAAGGGGAGGGGGCATGGTGGTCACTCACGCGCGCTCGAGCAGCGAGGTGAGCACCTTGCGCGCGTCGAAGTGCTCGGCGGCGACCTCGCGCGCACGACGGGCGTGCCGGTGGTAGTCGGCGTCCACCCGCGCCAGCGCCTCGACGGCCTCGTCCGCGGTGTCGAAGGCGAAGAGGCCCTCGCCGGCGGGCAGGTGCGCCGACCAGCCCGTGTCCTGGACCACGGCGGGGCGGCCCGCGGCGAGGTAGCACTCGGTGCGGTCGCTGAACCACCCGGACCGCGTGCGTACGTAGGTGTGCTTGGCGACGCCGAACTCCGCGTAGGAGCCGCGCACGAAGTCCCGGTAGCTGGCCGCCGTGCGCGACACGTGCATGGCGTCCACCGGGTCCCACCCGTGGGCGCGCAGCAGGTCGTGCGGGCCGTTCACGGCCAGCTGGAACCGCGGCCCCACCCGGGCGGGCAGGTCGATCACCTTCAGGAACTCCTGGTCCTTGTTGCCCCCGATCTCGGTGAAGCTCTTGATCGTCCAGGTCATCACGGTGGTGAAGCGGCGATCGCGCGGGGCGCCGGCGCCCGTCCACTCGTCGAGGACGATCGGCTGCCACGTGTGGTGCCAGGTGAAACCGGCGTCGGGAATGGCGCAGCCCGGGCGCCCGACGTTGGCGCCGAAGGTGAACAGCGTGTCGAACCGCTGGAAGAACTCGTGCAACGACCGCTCGCGCATCACGAGCGACATCTGCGTGAACGCCGGGTCGGAGTCGATGAAGACCTTGCGGGGCACGCGGGCGTACTCGTCGCGCCAGAACCAGCTGCCGCCGGAGAGATTGACGAACAGGTCGGCGTCACGGCACGCCTCGACGACCCGCGCACGCGAGGCCCCGTGGTAGCGGCCGTCGTAGTTGACGAAGGCCCACCGGTCGCCGAGCCCGTGGGGCGCCAGCGTGTCGTGCAGGTGGGCCAGGCCGTACGCCGGGTCCTCCGAGATCGTGTTGCGCGCGGGGTCGTAGACGCACTCGCCCGTGTCCTCCACGTAGAACACGTCGTGCCCGAGCGCGCGGAAGCCGAGCAGGTACATCAGCGAGCACCAGGCCACGCCGCCGAACGGGTGGCGCGCGACGATGCCGGCCAGGACGATCTTCACCGGGCCACCCGCATCACTTCGTCCACCGTCTCGGGCTCGTCGAGCGACCGGCCCACGCTGAGGCGCGCGCACATCCGCCGGTACAGGTCGCTGCGCTCGAGCAGGTCGTCGTGGCGGCCGCTGGCGGCGACGCGCCCGCCGTCGAGCACGAGGATGCGGTCGGCGTCGCGAATCGTGGACAGCCGGTGCGCGATGACGATGGTCGTGCGGCCCTGTCGCAAGCGTCGAATGGCCTTGAAGACGATGTCCTCGGAGATCGCGTCGAGGGCCGACGTGGGCTCGTCGAGGATGACGATGGGCGCGTCCTTCAGCAGGGCCCGCGCGATGCCCAGCCGCTGCCGCTCGCCGCCGGAGAAGCTGCCGCCCGCCTCGGCCACGTCCGTGTCGTAGCCCTGCGGCAGCCGGACGATGAACTCGTGGGCGTGGGCGTCGCGCGCCGCGCGCTCCACCGCCGCCGCGTCGGCGTCGAGCCGGCCGTAGCGGATGTTGTCGGCCACGCTCCCGCCGAAGAGCGCGGCCTCCTGCAGCACCATCGCGATGCGGCCGCGCAGGCTCGCCACGTCGTAGTCGCGCACGTCGCGGCCGTCCACGAGCACGCGCCCGGCCGTGGGCTCGTAGAACCGCGGCAGCAGGCTCACCAGCGTCGTCTTGCCCGCGCCGGTGAGCCCCACGATGGCCACGACCTCCCCCGGGTTCGCCTCGAACGACACGCGGTCGAGCACCGGGCGGTCGGCGTCGTAGGCGAACGACACCTCCTCGAAACGCACCTGGCCGCGGACGCGGGAGGCGTCGGCGCCGCCCGTGCCGGACGCCACCTCCGGCGCCAGCGCGAAGATCGCGCGCACGCGGCGCGCGCTCGCCACGGCCTGCTGCAGCGACCCCGTGGTGTGCGCGATCTGCGAGAGCGGCCCGTACACCGACTGCAGGTAGGCGATGATCACGATGAGCACGCCGGCCGTCAGCCGCCCGTCGAGCACCGCCATCGCGCCGACGGCCACGACGGCCGCGGTGCCGACGATGGTGATGCCGCTCACGGCGACGTTGAAGAGCGACTCGCGCCACGTGAGGTCGATGCGGGCGTCCATGCCGGCCGCCGCCACGCGCCTGAACTTCGCCAGTTCGAACGCCTCGCGCGCGAAGCTCTTCACCAGCCTGATCGCCGAGAAGCTCTCGTAGAGCCGCTCGTACACCTTCGACTCGAGTTGCTGCACCCGCTCGGCGCGGTCGGCGAGGTGGTTCACGTAGTACCGCAGGCAGGCGTAGTGGAAAGGCACCACCACGAGCGAGAGCAGCGCCACCGTGACGTCGAGCCGCAGCAGGATCACGAACATCACCGACAGCGTGAGCGCCGCGGAGGCGAGCGGGAACACCCCCTTCATCACGAGGTTGTCCACGCAGTAGGCGTCGATCTCCACGCGGAACACCGCGTCGCTCGTGCTCGTGTGCACGTGGTGACGCATGGGCAGGGCCTGCAGCGCGGCGAAGAGGCGCTGCCGCAGGTCGAGCACCATCCGCTGGCCCGTGTCCACCATCACCTGCGTGTGGACGGCCGAGACGAACTGGCTGCCGATCTGCAACGCGAGGCCGGCCAGCGTGACCAGGGCCAGCAGCCGCAGCGGGCTGGCCGCCGTGGTCTCGCCGACGGCCGCCGCGGCCCAGCCGGGCAGGGGCTGTCCGCCGAGCACGTTGTCGATGACGGCCTTGAGCGGCCACGGCGCCAGCGCGCCGAACGCCACCTCGGCCAGCGACAGCGCCCCGTAGGCCCAGACCTGCCAGCGGTAGGGGCGCAGGAACGACAGGGTCCAGGCGAGCAGGGACGGCTGGGTCGCGACGCGCGGCGTCGCGGCCGTGCTCACATGGCCCTCCGGGCGGCGGCCCGGCGGCGCTCCGCCTCGGCCCGGTCGCGCACGGTCCGCGTGAGGGCCGCGGCGGCATCGGGGCGCGGGGCGCCGGGCGCCACCGCCGCGGCGCGCCTG